>Ga0114992_100034_pt1 | contig 25057 bp, 16 predicted proteins | sample MSEELM_DM5_FD_89584 | JGI IMG/M metagenome (GOLD analysis project Ga0114992, IMG submission 89584) | Subsurface microbial communities from deep shales in West Virginia, USA - MSEEL M_DM5 | ecosystem: Environmental > Aquatic > Deep subsurface > Shale gas/oil reservoir > Produced water/Flow back ... | reverse complement strand
GGAGGCGATGCTGCGCCAGGGCATCACGCCAGTGGTGCCGTGCCAGGGCTCGGTGGGTGCGTCGGGCGACCTGGCGCCCCTGTCACACCTGGCCGCGGTGATGATCGGCGTGGGCGAGGCCTTCGTCGGCGATCAGCGCCTGCCGGCGGCGGATGCGCTGGCCCGGGCGCAGCTGCAGCCACGCGTGCTCGGTGCCAAAGAGGGCCTGGCGCTGCTCAACGGCACCCAGTTCTCCACCGCCTGCGCGCTGGCCGGCTTGTTCGAGATCGAAACCGTGCTGCAGGCCGCGCTGGTCACCGGCGCGCTGTCGGTGGAAGCGGCAAAGGGCTCGGACACGCCCTTCGATGCGCGCATCCATGCCTTGCGCGGGCAACCCGGGCAGATCGCAACCGCGGCCGCCTTGCGTGCGCTGATGGCGGAATCGGCCATCCGCGAATCGCATCGGCTGGGCGATGTGCGTGTGCAGGATCCGTACTGCCTGCGCTGCCAGCCACAGGTGATGGGCGCGGCACTGGATGTGATGCGCCAGGCCGCGCGCACATTGGAAATTGAAGCCAATGGCGTGTCCGACAACCCGCTGGTCTTCAGCGATACCGGCGAGGCATTGTCCGGTGGCAACTTCCACGCCGAGCCGGTGGCATTCGCGGCCGACATGCTGGCGCTGGCGGTGTGCGAAATCGGCTCGATCAGCGAGCGCCGCACCGCGATGCTGGTCGACCCTGCGCTCTCGGGCCTGCCGGCGTTTCTCACCCCGCGCCCCGGCTTGAATTCGGGCTTCATGATTCCACAGGTGACCGCCGCCGCGCTGGTCTCGGAAAACAAGCAATGCGCCTACCCAGCCAGCGTCGATTCGATTCCGACCTCCGCCAACCAGGAAGATCACGTGTCGATGGCAGCGCATGGCGCACGCCGCCTGCTGGCGATGGCCGACAACGCCGCGCACGTCATCGGCATCGAACTGCTGGCCGCCGTGCAGGGCTGCGATTTCCACGCGCCGCTGCGCTCCAGCGCCGCGCTGGAAGCCGCGCGTGCACTGCTGCGTGCGCAGGTGCCCACGCTGCAGGACGACCGTTACTTCCATCCGGACATGCTGGCCGCCAGCGCGCTGGTGCGCTCGGGCGCCCTCGCCACTGCGGTGGGCATCGTACTGCCTGGCGTGGAGCTGAGCGCATGAGCCGGCCCACCGCGTCGCATCGCAGAGCGCGCGCATGAGCGCCCTGCCCGACTGGCTGCACGTGCAGCGCGGCAACGCACCGCTGCTGATCAGCTTCCCGCACACCGGCACCGACCTGCCGCAGAGCGTGGCCAACCACTTCGTCTCGCCATGGCTGGCCTGCCGCGATACCGATTGGTGGGTGGATCAGCTCTACGACTTTGCGCAGAGCCTGGGCGCCACCACCGTGCGCACGACGGTTTCGCGTTCGGTCATCGACGTCAATCGCGACCCGAGTGGTGCCTCGCTGTATCCCGGCCAGCACACCACCGGCCTGTGCCCGTTGACCACCTTCGACAATCAGCCGCTGTACCGCGATGGGCAGGCGCCGGATCCGGCACAGATCGCGTTGCGCCGCACGCAATGGTTCGATCCGTATCACGCTGCGCTGGCCGATGAAATTGCACGTCTGCGCGCACTGCATCCGCGCATCGTGGTCTATGACGCGCATTCGATCCGCTCACACATCCCGCACCTGTTCGCAGGCGAATTGCCGCAGTTCAACATCGGCAGCAACGACGATGCCAGCTGCGATCCGGCGCTGGCCGATGCGGTGGAACAGCTGTGCCGAAGCAGCGGCTCCAGCACCGTGCGCAACGGCCGTTTCAAGGGTGGCTGGATCACCCGCCACTACGCGCAGCCGGATCAGGGCGTGCACGCGCTGCAGATGGAATTGGCCTGCCGCGGCTACATGCAGGAACCGGAACAGATCACACCGGACACCTGGCCAACGCCGTGGCAACCGGTACACGCAGCCGCACTGCGCGCCGTATTGCGGCATGTGTTGCGCGCCTGCCTGGATTTCGCCGCGGGCGCCACGCCCGCCGCTCACCGTTGATTGAAGGACCTTGGCATGACCCGTCACGACTCCACCCGCGTCATCCGCGCCGCCACCGGCACCACGCTTACCGCCAAGAGCTGGCTCACCGAAGCGCCGCTGCGCATGCTGATGAACAATCTGGACCCGGACGTGGCCGAGCGTCCGCAGGAACTGGTGGTCTACGGCGGCATCGGCCGTGCCGCGCGCGACTGGGAATCCTTCGATGCAATCGTCGCCGCGCTGACCCGCCTGGACGATGACCAGACCCTGTTGGTGCAGTCGGGCAAGCCGGTCGGTGTGTTCCGCACCCACGCCGACGCACCGCGCGTGTTGATCGCCAACTCCAACCTGGTGCCGCGCTGGGCCACCTGGGACCACTTCAACGAACTGGATAAAAAAGGCCTGGCCATGTACGGCCAGATGACTGCGGGCAGCTGGATCTACATCGGCGCGCAAGGCATCGTGCAAGGCACCTACGAAACCTTCGTGGAGATGGGCCGCCAGCATTACGGCGGCAGCCTGGCCGGCAAGTGGCTATTTACCGGCGGGCTCGGCGGCATGGGTGGCGCGCAGCCGCTGGCCGCGGTGATGGCCGGCGCCTCGTGCCTGGCGGTGGAATGCCGCCGCTCCAGCATCGACATGCGCCTGCGCACCGGCTACCTGGACACCTGGACCGACTCGCTGGACGAGGCGCTGCGTCTGATCGAGGAATCGTGCACCGCGAAGAGGCCACTGTCGGTCGGCCTGCTCGGCAATGTCGCCGACGTGCTGGACGAACTGCTGCTGCGCGGCATCAGGCCGGACCTGCTGACCGACCAGACCTCCGCGCACGACCCGGTCAACGGCTACCTGCCGCAGGGCTGGAGCGTGGAAGAATGGGACGCAAAGCGCGTGAGCGCGCCGAAGGACGTGGAAGCCGCCGCGCGCGAGGCGATGGCCAACCACATCCGCGCCATGCTCACCTTCCACGCACTCGGCGTGCCCACCGTGGACTACGGCAACAACCTGCGGCAGATGGCGCTGGAAGAAGGCATCGACAACGCCTTCGATTTCCCCGGCTTCGTCCCTGCCTACATCCGGCCATTGTTCTGCCGCGGCATTGGCCCGTTCCGCTGGGTGGCGTTGTCCGGCGACCCGGAAGACATCGCCAAGACCGATGCAAAGGTCAAGGAACTCATCCCCGACGATGCTCACCTGCACCGCTGGCTGGACATGGCCGCTGAAAAGATCGCCTTCCAGGGCCTGCCCGCGCGGATCTGCTGGGTCGGCCTGGGCGACCGCCATCGGCTCGGCCTGGCCTTCAATGCGATGGTGCGCAGCGGCGAGCTGAAGGCACCGGTGGTGATCGGCCGCGATCATCTGGATTCCGGCAGCGTGGCCTCGCCCAATCGCGAAACCGAGGCGATGGCCGATGGCTCCGATGCCGTCTCCGACTGGCCCCTGCTCAACGCCCTGCTCAACACCGCCAGCGGCGCCACCTGGGTCTCGCTGCATCACGGCGGCGGCGTCGGCATGGGCTTTTCGCAGCACGCCGGCATGGTCATCGTCTGCGACGGCAGCGAAGCAGCAGACAAGCGGATCGAACGCGTGCTCTGGAACGACCCGGCCACCGGCGTGATGCGGCATGCCGATGCGGGATACGCCATCGCCGTGGAGTGCGCGAAGGACCAAGGCCTGGATTTGCCGGGCATCCTGAGCTGAGCCTGGCCCCACTGACAGCGCCACGCGCTGTCAGTGGGGCGAAGCCACGCGCAAGCCCTTAGTTGGCGGTTGCCGCAAAGGCCGCGGCACTGCACATCGAGCATCTTCAAGCGAAAGCGCTCAAGTCTGCCGGTTCCTGGCCGACAAGATATGCATCGTTCCGAGGAGCCTCCATGGGCATCCTGATCTACCTGGTGCCTGCCTTCGCACTCTGGGCGCTCATCGCCACGGGGTTGGCGTTCGTGCGTGGGCGCCAGCTCACTGCCGAGTACGGGCAGCATGCCAGCACCCAGGACAGTCTTGCGCGCTATCAGGCGGCGCTGTCGCAGCTGAAAGCACGCGCGGCGGCGACCACGCTGGAGCTGGAGTCCCTGCAACGCAGCTACACGGTGTTGAAGCAATCGCTCGATCAGCAGGAACAGAATGCCTCGGCGCAGCAGTCTTCAGACACGCCCGACCAGGTGATTCCGATGGTGATGGTGCAGCGCCTGGATATCGCTGCGGAAATCGGCACGCTGTTTGCGCATGTCGCGCGCGTGGCACGCAGCCTGCGTCGTTACAGCGCCTACAGCCGCGGCCACAACGCGCCCGAACCCAGCACTGCACGCTACGACCTGCATTGGCTGGCCGATTGTCTGCACAGCTTCGACCAGATCGGCCATGCGCTGCTGCGTGGCAATGTGGCTGCGCTGATCACGGCGTGCCAGGATCTGCTGTCGATGTACGAGCACTACCTCAAGGATGGTTCCGGCTATAACAGCCGCGATACCTTCCAGCGCCTGAGCAGCGACATACCGCTGTCAGAGGCCACCGACGCCATTCGCTCGATTATCGTCAAGGCCACGCTGGCGCAGGACGTGCAGGATGCCGTGAAGGAAGAGCAAGACAGTCTTGCAAGTGCTGTGAACTGAGTGCCTGGGTTGAGTGCCTGAGGCGCGTGCGGCGCGGAATGTGGGACGTTTGCTTTCTTACAAAGCAGTCGCGCCGGCCATTCGTATCGTGCCTTGAATTGAGCGCTCGGGCTGACTATTCGAGCTGCGAGTCTGGACGGGTTGCGAGGAATGCGTGCTAAAGAAACGCGCCGCAAGCGGCGCGTTTCTGATTCACAGATCCATTGAACCGCGTTGCCGCTTACCGCTGCGGCAACGCGTAGGCCACCAGGGCATCGCCTGCCGGTGTTTCCATGAAGTGGTGACCGGCCGCCATGATCACCAGATACTCGCGGCCGCCGTACGCGTAGACCATCGGATTGGCCTGGCCACCGGCCGGCAGCTTGGCGTGCCACAGCTCCTTGCCGGTGGCCAGGTCGATCGCACGGATCAGGTCATCGGTTGCGGCGGCAATGAAGATCAGACCACCCGCAGTGACCACCGAGCCACCGTTGTTCGGCGTGCCGATTTCGATCGGCAGGCCGGAGCGAATCCCGAACGGCCCGTTGCCGCGCGCACTGCCAAAGGGACGGTCCCACAGGGTCTTGCCGCTCTTCAGATCGATGGCGCGAATGCCGCCATAGGGTGGCTGCTTGCACAGCAGCTTGGTGAACGGCAAACGCCAGCCGGCGTTGACGTTTACCGCGTAGGGCGTGCCGGCCTGCGGGTCGCCGGCGCCTTCGGCACCACCGGCATCGCCACGCACCTGATCGCGCGGAGCCCAGCCCAGTTTGTCCGCCTTGGCGCGCGGCACCAGGATGTTGTAGTTGGGCATGTCGTTGTAGTTGGCCACGATCACGCCACGGTGCGGATCCACCGCCACGCTGCCCCAGTCCGAGCCGCCGTTATAGCCGGGGTATTCGATGGAATGCCGGTCGGCTTCGGGCGGCGTGTAGATGCCCTTGTAGCTCGCCTTGCGGAACTGGATACGGCACACCAGCTGATCGATCGGGGTCATGCCCCACATGTCGCGCTCGGTCAGATCCGGCTTGCGCAGCGTGTGATACAGCGAGAACGGCTGGGTCTTGGAGCGCATCTGCGGCTCCACACCACCGCCGGGCACGGCGCGCTCTTCCACGCCAACCAGCGGCTCGCCGGTGCGACGGTCCAGCACGTACAACTCGCCCTGCTTGCTCGGCAGCAACACGGCCGGCACGTTGACGCCATCCTTGGGGAAATCGATCAGGCTGGGCTGCGAGCCGAGGTCGTAATCCCATGCGTCGATATGCGTGGTCTGGAAATTCCACACCGGCTTGCCGGTGGTCACATCCAACGCCACCAGCGAGGTGGCATAGCGGTTTTCCGGCGGCGTGCGCGAGCTGCTCCAGTAGTCCGCGGTGGAATTGCCCATCGGCAGATACACGTAACCCAGCTGCTCGTCGGCCGCTGCGGTGGTCCACATGTTGGGGGTGCCGCGCGTCCAGGTCTGGCCAGGCGGCGGTGCACCATTCCATTCGGGATGGGTCATGTCCCAGGCCCAGCGCAACTGGCCGGTGACCGCGTCAAAGCCCTGGATCACGCCCGAGGGCTCATAACGCTTTTGCCCGTCAAGGACCTGATGCCCGATGACCACCACGCCGCGCACGATGGCCGGCGGCGAGTTGATCGAGATGTAGCCCGGTGGCGTCTCGCCCATGCCGACGGTGATGTCGACCTGACCGTGAGTGCCGAAGTCCGCGCATGGTGTCCCGGTGCGCGCATCCAATGCAATCAGGCGCCCATCCAGCGTGCCTTCGATCACGCGCGTACGGCACAGCGCAGGCGCCGTCGCCGCCTGCGAAGCGGCTGCGTCATTTGCGGCCGGCGCCGCCGTCGGCACTTCGTAATACGACACCCCGCGGCAGGCCGCGGTGTATGGAATGGCCTCGTCCTTGACCTTGGGGTCGTAGCGCCAGCGCTGCTTGCCGGTGGAGGCGTCCAGCGCGATCACCTGATTGCGCGCGCTACACAGATACAGGCTGTCGCCGACCTTCAACGGTGTGGTTTCGGCGCCCCAGCGCTTGGTCGGCACATCGCCGGTATGGAACACCCACGCCTGCTGCAGCTGGCTGACATTGTCGCGATTGATTTGGGTGAGTGGCGAATAGCGCTGCCCAGCCTGGCTGCGCCCATATGCGGCCCAGTCGTCATCGACCGGCGCATTGGCGGGCTGTGCGCCATCGGCGGGGCGATTGACCACACCTGCGGCGATGCCTGCCACCTGCGTCAATGCACCCTCGGCCTCGGTGACGCCGAACGGCACGAAGGCCAACGCGAAGGCCACCACAAACACCACTGCCAGTCCGCCAGCCACGCTGCGCGAGACGGCGCGCGACACCGGGCGCTCGAGCTTGGGCAACAGCAGCGCCAGCACAAACGCCAGGCCCACGATCAACCCGAGCCGCGGCACCCAGCGCCAGTAATCGCTGCCCGATTCCCACCACGTCCACAGCAGCGTGGCGGCCACGACGGCGGCAAACCACCACGCGCCGGCATTGCGGCCGCGGAACAGCAACACGCCAGCGATCAGCATCGCCAGGCCTGCCGGTGCGTAATACCAGGATCCGCCCAGCGTGGCGAGCCACGCACCACCTGCCAGCAGCACCAGCCCCAGCAGCACAATCACGCCTCCCAGAATCGCCAGGGCCCAATGGCCGCGACGGGAGGGACGAAGCAATGTCGACATCAGTAGTTCCTCTTTGCATCTGCGGCCAACGCAACGTTGCCGCACCGCGAACTACCTTCGACCCGTTTTTGTGAAAGACCTGCGTTCTTTGCTGACATGTTCTGTCAACAATGCGTTACAGCCAAACACCGCAAAAAAAAACGCCGGCAATGCGCCGGCGTTTTTCATGACTGCACACATCGCACCGCGCGATCAGCCCTCGGCAGGCGGCGCATCGCTGGTGATTGCAACCGCCTCGTCCACCACATCCTCGGGCTCTTCCAGCGAGGCATCCAGGCGTTCGACGGCCTGCAGTTTCTCGCCCTTGGACAGCCGGATCAGCGTCACGCCCTGGGTGTTGCGGCCCACGCGCGAAATCTCCGAACCACGCGTGCGCACCAAGGTGCCACCATCGGATATCAGCAGCACTTCATCGGTGGAACCCAGCAGCACCGCACGCACCAACTTGCCGTTGCGCTCGGTGGTCTGGATACCGATCACGCCTTGCGTGCCGCGTCCCTTGCGCGGGTATTCGGCCAGCGGCGTGCGCTTGCCATACCCGTTCTCGGTGGCGGTCAGGATGTAGGCCACATCGCCGTTGTCGGCGACATCGATCACTGCCGGCTCGGCGCCGTCGGTGGTCTCCACGACCTCCTCGGCACTCTCGTCCTCGACCTCGTCTTCCACTCCGCCGGCACGCTCGGAAACGATCAGGCTGACCACCTCCTCGCCCTTGGCCAGACGGATACCGCGCACGCCAGTGGCGGTACGGCCCATCGAGCGCACGGTCGACTCGCCAAAGCGCACGGTCTTGCCGTTGGAAGCAAACAGCAGGACATCGCGGTCGCCATCGGTCAGCGCCACACCCACCAGCGCATCGCCTTCATCGAGATTGATGGCGATCTTGCCGCGCGCCAGACGGAACGCGAATTCACTCAGCGGGGTCTTCTTGACCGTGCCGTTGCGGGTGGCGAAGAACACGTAGCGGTTGTCGGCGTATTCGCGCACCGGCAACACCGCCTGCACGCGCTCGCCCGATTCCAGCGGAATCCAGTTGATGATCGGGCGACCGCGTGCATTGGAGCCGGCCTCCGGCAACTGATGCACCGGCAGCCAGAACACCTTGCCGCTGCTGGTGAAGGTCAACAGCGTGTCGTGCGTGTTGACCAGCCACAGCTGATCGATGAAATCTTCTTCCTTGGTCGACGCCGCCGAACGGCCACGGCCACCGCGGCGCTGCGCGCGATACGCGCTCACCGGCTGGCGCTTGGCATAGCCCGCGTGCGAAAGCGTCACCACTACGTCTTCCGGCGCGATCAGATCCAGGATGTCCAGGTCTTCTTCGCTGTGACGGATCTCGGTGCGGCGCGCATCGCCATACTCTTCGCGGATGTTGATCAGCTCGTCGCGAATCACCTGCAACAGCACGTCGGGGTTCTCCAGGATGCGGATCAGACCCTGGATGACTTCGAGCAACTGCTTGTATTCGTCGGTGAGCTTTTCCTGCTCCAACCCGGTCAGGCGATGCAGACGCATTTCCAGAATCTGCGAGGCCTGCACTTCGCTGAGTTGATAGAAGCCGTTGGACAGGCCCACGCCCGGCGCCAGATCTTCCGGCTTGGACGCCTCGGCACCGGCAGCGCCGAGCAGCGCGCCCACCAGGCCCGGTTCCCAGGTCTTGGCCAGCATGCGCTCGCGCGCTTCCTGCGGATTGGCCGAGGTCTTGATCAGCTCAATCATCTCGTCGATGTTGGCCAACGCAACGGTCAGACCTTCCAGCACATGCGCACGTGCGCGTGCCTTGCGCAGTTCAAAAATGGTGCGGCGGGTGACCACCTCGCGCCGGTGGCGGATGAACGCCTCCAGCATCTGCTTGAGGTTCATCAACTGCGGGCGGCCATCGACCAGCGCCACCATGTTGATGCCGAACACCGACTCCATCTGGGTCTGTTGGTACAGGTTGTTGAGCACAACCTCGGCCGACTCGCCGCGCTTGATTTCGATGTAGATGCGCATGCCGTCCTTGTCGGACTCATCGCGCAGCTCGCTGATGCCTTCGAGCTTCTTTTCCTTCACCAGCTCGGCGATCTTTTCGATCAGCCGTGCCTTGTTGACCTGGTACGGAATCTCGGTGACCACGATCGCTTCGCGGCCGTTGTCGGCCACTTCCACGTCGGCCTTGGCACGGATGCGCACCCGGCCACGGCCGGTGCGGTAGCCGGCGGCAATGCCGGCGGTGCCGTTGATGATGCCGGCAGTGGGGAAATCCGGGCCCGGGATGTACTCCATCAGCCCTTCGATATCCAGCTCCGGCGTGTCGATCAGCGCGATGCACGCGTTGATCGCTTCGGTCAGATTGTGCGGCGGGATATTGGTGGCCATACCCACCGCGATACCAGCCGACCCGTTGACGAGCAGGCTCGGGAACCGTGTCGGCATGACCGTCGGCTCGAGTTCCTTTTCATCGTAGTTGGGCTGGAAATCGACGGTTTCCTTCTCGATGTCGGCCATCAGCTCATGCGCCAGCCGCGACATGCGCGACTCGGTGTAACGCATCGCCGCGGCGGAGTCGCCGTCGACCGAACCGAAGTTACCCTGGCCGTCCACCATCAGGTAGCGCAGCGAGAACGGCTGCGCCATGCGCACCAGCGTGTCGTAGACCGACTGGTCGCCGTGCGGGTGGTACTTACCGATGACGTCGCCGACGATACGCGCCGACTTGAAGTAGGCCTTGTTGCTGTGCGCGCCCAACTCGTTCATCGCGAACAGCACACGGCGATGCACGGGTTTGAGGCCGTCGCGCGCATCGGGGAGTGCGCGCCCCACGATCACGCTCATCGCGTAATCGAGGTAGCTCTTGCGCATCTCGTCTTCCAGGTTGACCTGGATGATTTCCTTGGCGGTTTCTGCCATTCGGGTTCCGTAAGTGAGGTGGCGGGCGAGCCGGAAAGCCGCGTCGGGGGCGCCTCAGAGACAGGCTGCCGACCCCACGCTCCCGCCGATCGATTCAAGCGCCGGATTGTAGCATGAAGGGGCAACCCAATGCCGCCGGTTTACCAGCCAGAAACAAGCACTTGCAGGACTTTGCGGGGCACTTGCCGGCCCCGCGCCCGTGTGCTGGCTCAGTTGCCGAAGGCGGCCTGCATGCGCGCCAGGTCCGGCTGCGCGATGACGCCACGTTCGGTGACGATGGCATCGATCAGATGGCCCGGGGTGACATCGAACACCGGATTCCAGGCATGGATGCCGTCGGCCACGGTGCGCACGCCGCCCACGCCGAACAATTCGCCCGGATCGCGCTGTTCGATCTCGATCTGGTCGCCATCGGCGGTGGCCATGTCCACCGTGGACGACGGCGCCACCACCATGAACTTGACGCCGTGGTGGCGGGCGGCGATCGCCAGCTGGTAGCTGCCGATCTTGTTGGCGGTGTCGCCATTGGCGCAGATGCGGTCGGCGCCGACGATCACCCACTGCACCAGGCCCGATTTCATCAAGTGCGAGGCGGCCGAATCGGCGATCAGGGTGGCATCGATGCCATCCTGCTGCAGCTCCCACACCGTCAGGCGCGCGCCCTGCAGCCAGGGCCGGGTCTCGCCGGCAAAGACCTTGCTGATGCGCTGCTGCGCCATGCCGGCACGGATCACGCCCAGCGCGGTGCCGAAGCCGGCGGTGGCCAGCGAGCCGGTGTTGCAGTGGGTCAGCACACCGCTGCCAGGAGCGATCAGGCCGGCGCCGAGCGCGCCCATATGGCGGTTGGCGGCCAGGTCCTCGTCGGCGATGGCCTGCGCCTCACGGGCCAGCACATCGCGCCAGTCCGGCCCTGCGGCGGCGAGCACGCGCCGCATGCGCATCAGCGCCCAGGCCAGGTTGACCGCGGTCGGGCGCGCGGCATTGAGCCGCAACAGCGCCGGTTCCAGCTTCTGCAATGCCTCGCTGCCGCTGTCGGCGGCGATCTCGCGCGCTGCCAGCACCACGCCCCAGCCGGCCGCAATGCCGATCGCAGGCGCGCCGCGCACGGCCAGCGAATGGATGGCCTCGGCCACCGCATCGCTGCTGTCGCAACGCACGTGCTCCACCACGAAGGGCAGCTTGCGCTGGTCGAGCAATTCCAGGGCATCACCGGTCCACAGCAGCGGACGGATGTGGTCGTAGCGGGCGTAATCGATATGGGCGCTGTCGTTCATGCCGCCATTGTAAGGCGCGTGCGCCGGGCAGTCAGTGGACGGGCCCGTCAGTCGACGATGAACTCGGCCCGGCAGCCGTCGTTGACCCACACGCCATCGCGGCTCCAGCCCCAGGTCTGCCCTTCCACGCACGGCGAGCCGGATATCTGCTTGCGCAGGCGCACGCTGCGCTCCACCGACACCCCGCACATGCGGCGCGAGCGGCTCTTGGATTCACAGGTAAGCGTGCGCGGCATGTCGACGAAGCCGGAGCCATCCTCGGCGCCCACTTCGAATTCGCCATCGCACCCACGCGAGACCCAGATTTCATTGCGGCGGGTGCCCCAGCTGCGGCCTTCCTTGCACGGCCACACCGAGCGTTGGAGCAACAGGCGCACCGGCGCGCCGCGCAGGATCACCGGGCACGCCACCTTGCTGCCATTGGAATCACAGCGCACCACACGGCGCATCTGCGGGGCGGTCAGCACGCGGGCCGAGGCGAATTCCGCACGACAGCCCTGCTCCACCCACACGCCATCGCGTTCGATATCCCACTCGCTGCCGCGAATGCAGCTGGTCTCGGACAGTTGGCGCACCAGTTGCACGCCGTGTTCGGTGTCCATGTCGCAATGCACGCGCGCCATGTCCTTGGATTCGCAACGCACCACGCCGGAGCCACGCTCCGCCGCCTGCACATCGGCCAGCATCAGCAGCGGCAAGCCCCACAAACCGCATAAGCCGATCAGCCACTTCATGCTGAAAATCCTCACCCGAAACGATCAACGCCGCGCCCCCGTGGACGTGACGATGAGAGCACCATCGATGTGAAGAAAGCAATACGACGCCGATGACAGTGCGGTGGCGGCTCAGGCGTGCGCGAACGCAAATGCCAGCACATCGGCAATCTGCGTGGTTCCGCGCATGGCCATCAACAGGCGGTCCACGCCGACCGCCACGCCCGCGCAATCGGGCAGCTGCGGCAATGCCTGCAGCAGGCGCTCATCCAACGGCAACGGTGGCAGGCCACGCGCCGCACGCCGTTGGTTGTCGCGTTCGAAGCGCATGCGTTGCTCGTGTGCGTCGTTCAATTCGTGATAGCCATTGGCCACTTCATACGCGCCCAGGTACAGCTCGAAGCGTTCGGCTACCGGCGGGGTGCCGTTGCGAATACGTGCCAGCGCGCATTGGCTGGCCGGCCAGTCGTGCACCACGGTCAGCGTGTCGCGCGCAAAGCCTGGCTGGATGTGGTGGGTCATCAGCAGATCCAGCCAATCGTCGCGGGTCAGCCCGTCGGCAGCGATCGCCACATCGGCCAGTGGCGCGCGTAATACGTCCAGTGGCGCCAGCAAGGGGTCGATTCCCAGGTGGTGCAAAAACAGTTCGCGATACGTGAGCACGTTGACCGACGCGCTGCGCCCGACCAGCGCCAAGGCCCGTTCGATCAGCGCGATGGTTTCATTCGCCAGCGCGCGATGATCCCAGCCCACCCGGTACCACTCGAGCATGCTGAACTCGGGATTGTGGCGGCCACCGGCTTCGCCGTTGCGAAACACGCGCCCCAGCTCATAGCAATCGCCGACGCCGGCGGCGAGCAACCGCTTGAGCGGATACTCAGGCGAGGTCCGAAGCCAGCGCGTGGGCGCACCCGCATCGACATGGCCACTGAAGCGGGTGCTGAAACTCTCGATGTTCGGCTCGGTATTGCCTGCCGCCGAGAGCACCGGGGTTTCCACTTCCAGCACGGCGCGCTCGGCGAAAAACCCGCGAATCAGGGCATTCAGGCGCGCGCGCAGGCGCAACGCCTCCAGGTCCACCGGCAGTTCGCCGGGCAGCGTGCTCATACCGCTTGACCGTGCTCACTCAGGAACGCCAGCAGCCGCGCTTCATCCCAGATCTCCACGCCCAGGCTCTGCGCCTTGTCCAGCTTGGAGCCGGCTTCTTCGCCCGCCACCAGGAATGCGGTTTTCTTGGAGACGCTACCGGCCACCTTGGCGCCCAGCGATTCCAGGCGCTGCTTGGCGGCATCGCGCGTCAGCGCGGCCAGCGTGCCGGTGATGACCACGGTCTGGCCGTCCAGCGGCCCGGCCTGCACCGCATCGGCCTGCGGCAATTGCGCCAGCAACGCGTCCATGGCGCGTTGCGCGGCCGTTGCCAGTGCCGCGTTTTCCGGACGCGCCAACCACTGCTGCAGCGAGGCGATCACAGGTGCCGGCACACCGGCTTGCAGCAACGGGTCGGCCTCGGAGGCGATCAACGCATCGAAGGAGGCGGTTGCAGCGGCCAGTTGCTGCGCACGCACCGGGGTGACCTTGGGAATATCCAGGTCTTCGAGCAGCACCGCAAAACTCAGCGCGCCGCGCAGCTTGGGCGACGGCGGATGCGCATCGCCGATGCGCACACCACGCTGCAGCAGGTCATCGATCGCCTGCTGGTTGCCGGCCTGGTCGAAGAAATGCCCGAGCGAGCGCGCCACTTCACCGCCGATGTCCGGCACGCGCTTGAACAGCGGCCAGGGCAGATGACGGATCACATCCAGCTCCCCAAACCACGCCGACAACGCCTTGGCCGTGCTCTCGCCCACATGCTCGATGCCCAGCGCAAACAGGAAGCGCTCCAGCGTGGTGTCGCGCGAGGTCTCGATCGCCTCGATCAGGTTTTCGGCCCACTTGGTGGCGATTTTCTTGCGATTCCAGTCGAATGCCGGCAGGCCCGCGCGCAACAGATCGGCCTGCCAGGTCTGCGGCGCCGGCTGCACGCCGGCAAGATCCACACCGATGCCGACCATGGTTTGCTCGACCTGCGCATACGCACCGGCAGCCAGGTGCTCGCGTGCTTCACGCAAGAACGCATGCGGGCTGTCGGCGGTGCTGATCAAACGCAGCTGCAGCAGCTGGTCGACATTGAGCAGATACAGGTCGGCCACACCCTGCACCACGCCACTGTCGACCAGCACTTCAATGAATTTTTCGCCCAGCCCGTCCACGTCCATCGCGCGCCGCGACACAAAATGGCGGAAGGCTTCCTTGCGCTGCGCCGGGCACGTGAGCTCGCCCGAACAGCGCCACACCGCCTGGCCTTCTTCGCGCACGATCTCCGAGCCGCATACCGGGCATTGGGTCGGCATCTGCCAAGCGTGGGTGCCGGCAGGGCGCTGCTCGGCGACCACACCGGCCACCTCCGGAATCACATCACCAGCGCGTCGCACGATCACCGTGTCGCCCACGCGCACATCCAGGCGCGCGATCTGATCGGCGTTGTGCAAGGTCGCGTTGGTCACCACCACACCGGCGACGTGCACCGGCTTCAAACGTGCCACCGGCGTTGCCGCACCGGTGCGGCCGATCTGGATTTCGATCGCCTCTACCGTGGTGGATTGCTCCTGGGCCGGGAACTTGTGCGCCAGCGCCCAGCGCGGTGCGCGCGAGACAAAGCCCATCTCGCGCTGGCCAGCCAGATCGTCCAGCTTGTACACCACGCCATCGATATCGAATGGCAGGCCGTCGCGTGCTTCACCGATGCGTCGGTAGTACGTCAGCAAGCCCTCGCTGCCCTGCACCACCTCTACCAGCTGGCTGACCGGGAATCCCCATTCGCGCAGCTGCGCCAACATCGTCGAGTGAGTCGGCGGCAACGCACCGTCCGCGACCTCGCCCACGCCGTAGGCAAAAAAACTCAACGGCCGTTGCGCGGTGATGCGTGCATCGAGCTGGCGCAACGAACCGGCCGCACCATTGCGCGGATTAGCCAGCACCTTGCCGCCCTGCAGGCGCATCTGCGCGTTGTAGGCCTCGAACGCGGCACGCGGCATGTAGACCTCGCCACGCACCTCCAGCACCTCGGGCCAGCCCGTGCCACGCAGGCGCAGCGGAATGGCCTTGACGGTGCGCAGATTGGCGCTCACATCCTCGCCGGTGGCGCCATCGCCGCGGGTGGCGCCCTGCACGAATTCGCCCTGTTCGTAGCGCAGGCTGATGGCCAGGCCGTCGAGCTTGGGTTCGGCGCAAAAGACCGGCTGCTTGCGCTCCAACCGTTCGCTGATGCGGCGCACGAACTCGGCCACTTCCTCGTCGCTGAAGGCATTGCCCAGAGACAACATCGGCAATACATGCCGCACTTCGGCAAACCGCGACGCGGCCAGGTAGCCCACGCGCTGGGTCGGCGAATCGGCAGTGGCCAGCTCCGGATGCGCCGCTTCCAGTGCCTCCAGCTCGCGCAGCAGCCGGTCGTACTCGACATCGGCGATCTGCGGCTCGTCGAGCACGTGATAGCGGTAGTTGGCGTCTTCGATGCGCTGACGCAGGGCATCGATGCGCTGTGCGGGATCCGGGCTGGCAGTCATGCGATCGCAGAAAGGATGCTGGGCCGCCCATTCTAACGGCCGCCGCCGATGCCGGACGTGGTGCAGGCAGACCGCTGCAGAGCACCGTCCGTCGGAAGCGGACGCGGCAGGGTGATTCCCGATAGGCAGACGGTCGCAAAACCGCTAGCGTTGCCCCCTCTTCGCCCAACCCCTCCGGAGCTCCCCGTGTCGTTGCCCGTCTCGCGCCGTTCCTTCCTCAGCCTTGCCACGTCCGGCCTGGCGGTGTCCGCCCTGGGGCTGACGCCTGCGGCAGAGGCGGCCCGCAAGCGCGCTGCCGCACCTGCAGCGCCGAGCGTGGCGCTTGCGGCCGGCACGGTGTACCTCAACTTCAACGAGCATCCCACCGGGCTGTCGCCGGCTGCACTGGATGCGGCAAGCCGCTCGCTGGCGCGCTCGGGCCGCTATCTGTTCGAAATGGAACAGGACCTGCGCAACCTGATGGCCGGCGAACTGCAGCTGCCGCACGACCACCTTGCGTTCTTTCCCGGCTCCAGCGACCCGCTCAACCGCGCCGGCACCTTGTTCACGTCACCGCGCGCCGGCTTGGTCATGGCCGACCCGACCTTCGAAGCACTGGCCGACCTGGCCGCCGCGCAAGGCGTGCCGGTCCGCAAAGTGCCGCTGCGTGCCGACGGCGCGCATGACGTCAAGGCCATGGCCAAGGCCGACCCGAGCGCCGGGCTGATCTATCTGTGCAACCCCAACAACCCGACCGGCTCGATTACCCCGCGCGCGGAGATCGAATGGCTGCTCGCCAACAAACCCGCCAGCGCCGTGCTGGTGGTGGACGAAGCCTACATCCACTACAGCACCGAGCCATCGGTGGCCGATCTGGTGCGCCAGCGCCAGGACCTGATCGTGTTGCGCACGTTTTCCAAGCTCTACGGCATGGCCGGCATGCGGCTGGGTGCCGCACTCGCCCCCCCGGGTCTGCTGACCAAGCTGGCCAGCCTGGGTGGCAACCCGCTGCCCGTCCCGGCGATGGCCGCGGGCATTGCCAGCCTGCGCGATCCGATGCTGGTGCCCAGCCGCCGCGCCGACAACGCCCGTGTCCGCGACGACACCATCGCCTGGCTGAAATCCAAGGGCTACACCTGCCTGCCATCGCAGGCCAATTGCTTCATGGTCGACGTCAAGCGCGACGGCAAGGTGTTCGCCGACTCGATGCAGAAGCAGGGCGTCATCGTCGGCCGCAGCTGGCCGATCTGGCCCAAGCGGGTGCGTGTCACCGTGGGCAGCGAGGCAGAAATGCTGCGCTTCCGCGAGGCGTTTGCTAAAGCGAAGCGTTGAGCACTAAGCACTGAGTGGCAATCCCTTCTCCCCTCGGGAGAAGGTGCCCCGCAGGGGCGGATGAGGGTGCGAGCGAAGCCTCGTGCCGCCCAGCCGCGCCAGGGCTTCGCCCCGTACCCTCAGCCCAACCCCTCTCCCGCAGGAGAGGGGCTTTGATTCCCTCTCCTGCCGGAGAGGGGAATCACCAGCGCGGCGACTTGGTCAGCGGCGGGGCCTGATGCTGGCGGTCGTAAGCACGCAGTTCGTCGCGGATATGCGCAACGCGCTGGCGACCCAAGGCGTTGCGGCTGTCGTCCAGCACCACGCCGTCGAGCAGTTCGGCCATGCGTTGCACGGTGGGCAACATCTTTTCCCAGGCATCGAGCGCGGTCATCGGTGCCGGCAAGGTCAGGAAGAAGGCGATCGCCGGCGTCTGCATCTCGCGGATGTTGGCCATGTCGAAGCTGCCCGGCTTGAGAATGCTGGCCATGCTGAAGATCGGGCCGCGCTCGGGATGCCCTTCCACCAAGCGGTGAAAGACATTCATGTGGCCAAACACCAGGCCGGTCTTTTCGGCGGCAACCACCACGTCTTCACCACGCAGCACCTGGCCGGCCTTGGCCGCCACGAACAGCGACACGATCTTGTCGAAATCCTGATTCGGACGCTTGCCGACATCGTTGCCGCCAGCGCCGTCCTGGTCATCGAGTTCCAGTTCGCTCTGCTCGGCGCCGGTGTCGCTGCGCTCGAAGGGCATGCCGTCCGCGTCCACACCGCTGGAAATGACCGGCTCACGGCGTTCGCGCGGCTGGGTGTCGTCCTTGTCCACCCGTCGCCCCTGCGGCGATTTTTTCGGGCGGCCAAACAGGAAGATGGCCGCGACCAGCAGCAGTCCAGCGATCAGGATCCCGATCCGGATCATGGCCATGTCGGACATTCAGCGTGCCTCCGCGCAAGAGTGACAGGTGTAATCATTCCAGCAAGCATGGCACGTCATGCCGCGCCCGCCAAACGTGCGGCCTCTTCCAGGTCCACGCTCACCAGGCGACTGACGCCGGGTTCGCGCATGGTCACGCCGGAGAGCTGACGCGCTGCTTCCATGGTCGCCTTGTTGTGGCTGACGAACAGGAACTGCACCTTCTCGCTCATCTCCTTGACCATGTTGGCCAGGCGGCCGACGTTGGCCTCGTCCAGCGGTGCGTCCACCTCATCGAGCAGGCAGAACGGCGCCGGGTTGAGCTGGAAGATCGCAAATACCAGCGCCACCGCGGTCATCGCCTTTTCGCCACCGGACAGCAGCGAAATGCTCGACACGCGCTTGCCCGGCGGGCGCGCCATGATGGTCACGCCGGTGTCGAGCAGATCTTCGCCGGTGAGCTCCAGATACGCGTGCCCACCGCCGAACAAGCGCGGATACAAGGCCTGCACACCCGAGTTGACGCGGTCGAAAGTGTCCTTGAAGCGGCCACGGGTTTCGCGGTCGATCTTGCGGATCGCTTCTTCGAGCGTTTCCAGTGCGGTCGTCAGGTCCACGTTCTGCGCGTCCAGATACTCGGAACGCTGAGCGGCTTCGCCGTATTCCTGGATCGCGGCCAGGTTGACCGGCTCCAGCCGGCGCATGCGGGCATCGATCTGCCCCACCGCCGCTTCCCACTCGGCCGGGTTGGCGGCCTCCTCCAACCCATTGACCACGTCTTCGAGCACGAAGCCGGCCTTGACCACCGCGGCGGCCAGTTGTTCGGCGTTGAGCACCAGCGCCTGCTGGTCGAGCTTGCGCTGGGAGATGCGCTCGCGCTGCGCCAGAGCCTGCTCGTCGCGCTGCTGGCGGGTCTGTTCGAAGCTGCGCAGTTCGCCGTCGATGCTGTCCAGCATGGTGCGCGCCTCGCCGAGCACGCGCTCGGTGCGCACGCGCTCGCTCAAGGCTGCCTGATGTTCGTGTTCAAGCGTTTCGACCGGAGAATCGCCTTCGCTCAGCTGCGCCACCAGATCTTCCAGGCGCGTGTCGAGCTGGCCACGCTGGCTGTCCATGCGCTCCAGGGTCTGGCTCAGCGAGGTGATCTGGGTGCGCTGGGATTCCAGCGTGAGTGCCAAGGCGTGCATCGCATCGCGTACGCCGCGCGCGGCATCGCGGGCCTGGTCGCGTGCATCGGTAAGCTGGCGGCGTTCGCTTTCCAGCGCTTCGCGGGTGCCTTGCAGGTCGCCCATGCGCACCACCGCGTCCTCGAGTTTGGCGCGCGCTTCGCGGGCCTGCTCGCGGCTGGTGTCCAGGGTTTCCAGCAACTGCCCTAATTCGGCCTCGATCCGCTCGATGCGCCCACGTGCCGCGTCCACCTTGCCCTGCTGGCTCTGCAGCTGGCCGGCCAGTTCGGACACGCTGCGGTGCGCCATGTACAGCTGGCGCTGCGCGTCTTCGCGCTGTTGTTCGGCGGCCAGCAGTTGCTCGCGGAAGCTGGCCAGTTGTTCTTCCAGGTCGCCCTCCCGCTCCTGCAGCGTGTCGATCTGCGAGCGCAGCTCCTGGATCTCGCGCTCGCGCAGCAACGCGCCCTGCTTGGCCGCGCCGGAGCGCGACACGCGCACCCAGCCCTCGCCCAGCCGCTCGCCGCTGCGGGTGATCACCGAATCGCCGTCCGGCAGGTTGCGCTGCAGGCTGCGCGCGGCATCCAGGTCTTCGGCGGCATGCAGGCGCGCCAGCAAGCGGCGGATCGCAATCGGCCCCTGCACCTTGGCGGCAAGCGAGGTCGGCGCGAACTGCACGTTGTCGGTAGCCGACGACACCAGCGCGATGCGCCCGTCGCCCAACTCACCCAGCGCGTCGACCAGTTGTTCCGGCGCCTCCACCAGCACGCCTTCGATCAGCTGGCCCAACGCGCCTTCCACCGCGTTTTCCCAGCCGCTTTCCACGCTGATGCGCTCGCCCACACGCACGGCCGAATCCAGCCCGCGCGCCTTGAGCCAGGCCACGGCGGCGCCCTGCTCCTGACCCAGCGCTGCCTGCTGCAGCGTTTCCAATGACGACAGCCGGCCGCGTGCGGCCTGCGCCTGCTTGCGGACTTCGGCCAGTTCGCCCTGGCTGGCGCGTTGCTGTTCCTGCAAGCCACCCAGCGCGTGCTTGCGCGCTTCGACCTGCTCGGTCAGCCCGTCCAGCGAGGCCTTTTGCGTTTCATGCCGCAGTTCGATCTGTTCGAACGCTTCGGCCAACGCATCCAGATCCAGCCCGGCGCGTTCGTTGACCAGCGCCTCGCGGCGACGGTCGGCTTCCAGCGATTGCCGGTCCAGATAATCGACGCGGGTGCGCTCCACTTCGCCGGCGCGCGAGGCTTCGCCGGTGTCGCGGTTATGGGTTTCCCAGCGCTGCTGCCAGTCGGCCAGGCGGGCTTCGGCCTCGCGCAGTGCGTCCTGGCGGAATTCGTGATCTTCGCGCAATTGCTCCAGCTGCGGTTCGGCATCGGCCACCGCCTCGCGCAACACCGCCAGCTTGGCGGAGTCGCCGCTGATGTGCTGGGTGAGCTCCTGCAGCTGGCTCTGCGCTTCGTCGCGCGCCTTGTGCAGGCGATGCGAGAGTTCGCGCTGGTGCTGGATCTGCTGCTCGATACGCGCCAGTGCGCCACCGACCTGGTAGACATCGGCCTGCGCCTTGGCCACCGCTTCGGCGGCCTCTTCGCGGCGCACACGGCCGGTTTCGATGCGCGCTTCGGCATCGCGCTGCTCGGCGATCAACTGCTGCAGGCGGGTTTCTTCCTGATTCAACTTTTCACGCAGGCCTTGCAGCCGGCCATCCAGGCCGCGGTATTCCAGCGCCTTCCACTCCGCATCCTTGATGCGGCGTTCTTCCTGTAACGCCTGGTACTGCTCGGCCTGCCGCGCCTGGCGCTGCAGATGCGCCAGCTGCTTGGTGATTTCCTCGCGCAGGTCACCCAGGCGATCGAGGTTTTCGCGCGTATGGCGGATGCGCGTTTCGGTTTCCTTGCGGCGTTCCTTGTACTTGGAAATGCCGGCGGCTTCTTCCAAGTAGACGCGCAGATCTTCCGGGCGCGCCTCGATGATCTGGCTGATCATGCCCTGCTCGATGATCGAGTAGCTGCGTGGCCCCAGGCCGGTGCCCAGGAACAGGTCGGTGATGTCGCGGCGCCGGCACTTGGTGCCGTTGAGGTAATAGGCGCTGTTGCCGTCGCGGCTGACCAGGCGCTTGACCGAGATCTCGTTGAACGAGGCGAACTCGCCGGAGATGGTGTGATCGGAGTTATCGAAGATCAGCTCCACCGTCGCCTGCGACACCGGCTTGCGCGCCGAAGAGCCGGAGAAGATCACGTCGGTCAGCGAGTCGCCGCGCAGGCGGCTGGCCGAGCTTTCGCCCATCACCCAGCGCACCGCATCGATGATGTTGGACTTGCCGCAGCCATTGGGGCCGACGATGCCGGTCATGTTGGTGGGCAGGTGCAACGTGGTCGGGTCGACGAACGACTTGAAACCGGACAGCTTGATCGTGGAAAGACGCATGGACGCTAGGGATCTCGGTCAACGGCGCAACAGGCGCCGTCGGGACGGGTTTGCGAGGGCTTCGCCCCTGGCTGGCAAGGCGCCGGCGGCAGTACACGAAGCGAACGATTGATGGCGAGTATAGCCGGGCAGGCACGGCGGGCATGGCCGCCGCGCAGGCCATGGCGGCCGGCGCGGTTCAGGACCGGCGCGGCCGGCGGCCACGCACCGGCAGGCCCGCAAGGTGTTGCAGCGCGGCCCGCAGTGCGGCGCGGAACACTGCCGCATGCTGCAATGCGGGAAATTCCTGGTAGCGCACCGCCAACCCCGGCACCGTTGCCAGGCGCTCGGCCAGGCGTGCGGCGGCATCTGCGGGCGCGCCGGCAATGGCCTCCAACAACGCGGCACGGTGTGGATCCTGCCGGGCATGCGGATCGATGTGCCCTGCCCGTTCGGCACCGCCGAGAAACAGCCACAGGCGCATGGCGCGCGCCGGCCCCTCACGGCTGAAACGTTGCTCCGGATCGCCCAGCAACGCTCCCTGTGACCACCACAGCGAAGGGCTCGCGGCCGCGTATTCGGTGAACGGCCCACGCCCGGAGTAGAGCGCGTGCAGCACGAACAGCCCGGCCAACGAATGCCCCCAGAGCGCGTGCCGCTCACGGTCCAGCGGCACACGCCGCGCCAGCGCGGGCATGGCCTGCCCCGTCAACACCTCTAGCAGCGCGTTGGCGCCGCCGCCCACCGGCCCGGGCGGCGCCGTGGGCGCGGCCAGGAACGAATGGTCCGCTGGCTGGAACGTGTAGTCATGCGCACGCCTGGGCAGATCCACCAGCAGGTCGTTGTCGGGTGCGACGAACACCAGCACCCGCGGGGTCGGCGCAGCGGCCAGGCCCTGCAGCCATGCGTGATCGAACTGCGCCAGCGCCCGGTTACCGTCCAGCATCCACAACGCAGGGAATCCGCGCCGCGGTGGCCGGGTCCGCGGAATTCCGATGCGCATGCGCCAGCGGCCGCCGTGACCGTCACCGACCTCGAAAGTTTCGAACCGGTAGAACGGCGAGCGCGCATCGAGAACCGAACGGCCAAGCCGTGCCGATGGCCGACCACCGCGCGGCCGCGTTCCGGAGACAGCGTATCGATGCGACCGCATGCACTGCGCCTCGAATCATGCAAGGAACGCCGAGCCTGCAACGCAGCACGCCACGCGGCAAGCACAGGCGTCGCAGCGGTTTGGTCGCGAATCAGAAAGGTGCGCCTGCGCCTGGTCTGTTCAACGCGTCAGCAGATACGCCTGGTCGCTCCGTTGATGCAACATGCAACGCGGCAGGGTCAAGCGTCGCGCAAGTTTGGTCGCAAATCAGACAGGTCCGCTTGCGCCTGGCCTGTTCAACGCGTCAGCAGACAAGCCTGGTCGCACCGTTGATGCAACTAGCGCCCGCCACCGCCTCGCGTTGTCTATTTTGCGCCCATAAAAAAAGGGCGCCGTGAGGCGCCCTTCTTGATGCAGACACGTATCGCAATCAGGCGTCGGATTCGACGATGACCTTGACGGTGGTTTCCACATCGGCGTGCAGGTGCAGCACAACGTCGTACTCGCCGACATTGCGGAATGCGCCTTCGCCCAGGATCACTTCGCTCTTTTCCAGCGGCAGGCCGGCGGCGGTGAACGCCTCGGCGATGTCGCGCGGGCCGACCGAACCGTACAGCTTGCCTTCCGTCGACGCATGCGCGCCGATGGTGACGCTGGCGCCTTCGAACTTGGTGGCGCGGCTCTGTGCATCGGCCAGGATGGTGTTGGCCTTGGCTTCGTACTCGGCGCGCTTGGTTTCGAACGCTTCAACGTTCGCAGCGGTGGCCGGCACGGCCTTGCCCTGCGGCACGAGGAAGTTGCGGCCGTAGCCCGGCTTGACGCTGACCTTGTCGCCCAGGTTGCCCAGGTTGGTCACTTTCTGCAGAAGAATCAGATCCATGGTGGTGCTCCGTTATTCGTTAGCGCCGGCCTGTGGCCGCCGCAACGGGTGCTGTCCGAATAGGAGAAGCCGGGAATCGGGATTGGGAATCGGGAATCGTAAGAACCCCGACCAACACCGCACACACGAACTACCGGCTTCTATCAATTTATCAACCCGCACATGGATGTGCGGGCCTTTGTGAAGGACTCACATCAGACCGTGCGGGCCTTTGTGAGCGACTCACACAGAAAAACCGTGTGGGCCTTGCGAAAGGAGCCGCGCCAGTGGCGGGCTCCTACGCAGCACTACTTAGACGTCGTGATTGTCCGTGTACGGGATCAGCGCCAGGAAACGCGAGCGCTTGACGGCCGTTGCCAGCTGACGCTGGTACTTGGACTTGGTACCGGTCACGCGGCTCGGCACGATCTTGCCGTTCTCGGTGAGGTACTGACGCAGGGTGTTGAGATCCTTGTAGTCGATCTCTTTGACGCCCTCGGCGGTGAACTTGCAGAACTTGCGACGACGGAAGAACTTGGACATGACAGCGCTCCTTAAGCGGCTTCGGCGTTGTCGCCGTCGGTATCGGTGGCGGCAGGTGCAGCATCAACTTCCTCGTCGTCACGACGACGACGCTCGCTACGCTCGGGCTTGTCGCCCTTCTCGTCCTTGCTCTTCATGATCAGCGACTGCTCGGTATCCGGGCCATCGCGCTTGATCACCAGGTGACGCAGCACCGCATCGTTGAAGCGGAAGCTTTCCACCAGCTCGCTCAGCACGGCCTGGTCGACTTCGATGTTGAGCAGCACGTAGTGCGCCTTCACCAGGTTCTGGATCGGGTAGGCCAGCTGACGACGGCCCCAGTCTTCCAGACGGTGGATGGTGCCGTTACCGCCCTCGATCAGCGACTTGTAGCGCTCGATCATGGCCGGGACCTGCTCGCTCTGGTCCGGATGGACCAGGAACACGACTTCGTAATGACGACTCATGTTGTTTTACCTTTCGGATGTGGCCACGTGGGCCGGACAGCTCCCCGGGAACCCGCACAAGGCGGACGGTGGAGCAAGGGTTTCCCGCCCAAACGGGCAGGAAGCCGAAAATTATGGCAGTTCAAGCGCTTAGCCGCAACCGGGCCATCCCAACAGCCACGCTTACGAGCGTGATATCTGTGCGGCGACTGCTTAAGCCCCTCTCCCACCGGGAGAGGGGTTGGGGTGAGGGTACGGGGCAAAGCCACTCGTGTCGTTCAGCCACGCGAGGCTTCGCCCGTACCCTCATCCGCCCCTTTGGGGCACCTTCTCCCGATGGGAGAAGGAAAACACTCCAACGCTGCGTGGCTCAGATCGCGCTCAGCGGTGCTCGGCTTCGGTGGTGAAGCTTTCCCCACACCCGCACTCGGCCGTGGCATTGGGGTTGCTGAAGGTGAAGGTCTCGCTCAGGCCGTGCTTGCCGAAGTCGATGCAGGTGCCATCCACCAGCGGCAGGCTGGTCGGGTCGACAAAGATGCGGACTCCGCCCTGCTCGAAT
>Ga0114992_100031_pt1 | contig 25476 bp, 23 predicted proteins | sample MSEELM_DM5_FD_89584 | JGI IMG/M metagenome (GOLD analysis project Ga0114992, IMG submission 89584) | Subsurface microbial communities from deep shales in West Virginia, USA - MSEEL M_DM5 | ecosystem: Environmental > Aquatic > Deep subsurface > Shale gas/oil reservoir > Produced water/Flow back ... | reverse complement strand
TTGCTGCGACGTTCCAGAGTTGGGGGGGCTGCGACTGGCCTATCCGCATTCTCTACTGCGCTTCCAGGTAGGCGGGATTGCTCGTCTTGGCAGTCAACAGCCTAGTTGGTCGAGGGCGCGGTGCCCTCACCGCTTGCGGGACACGCCGTGAATCCGTCCATGGAGCCTCAGTGGCGGCATCCATGCCGCCACATGGTCCCGCAAGCGGCGAGGACACCGCGCCTGACGGTGTATAGGCGGCTTTGGGGGATGCCAGGCGAAGAGCAGCTATCAAAACGACTGCGCAGCCACCGGGCGGGCGCGGCCGGTGCTCGGAATCGGCATGTACCCACGTACATTCCGGTTCCTCCGCGCCGTCCGCACCCACCCGACGACTGCTTGCGACTTTTTGTTAGCCGCTCTAAGTCACCTGTTATTGGCGGCTTGTGGCGGCGCCTTTGCGAAACCTTGGGCGGCGCTCAGGCCGGCGGGGGTACTAACTTGCTGTCCCGCAATACAGGGCATGCCATGCGAACACCCAGCACGCACAGCCACCGCTTCAAAACAAATCCCAACTCCCGAATCCCCAATCCCCGCCCCTCAAGCATCCAGCTCCAGCACCATGCGCACCAGTTCCGGGGAATCCGGGTGGGGCTGCGGTTTGAAGCCCAGCGATTCGGCCAGCTGCAGCATCGGCAGGTTGCTTTGCAGCACATCGCCGTACAGGCAATCGAGGTATTTGCGGCGCGCCCACTTCACCAGTTTGCGCATCAGTTGGCGGCCCAGCCCCTGGCCGGCCACAAAGCTGCTGACCAGGATGGTGTATTCGGCCTGGCGGGTGCCCGGCACCAGCGCGGCACGTGCGACGGCGCCCACCAGCGCTTCGCCGGGCGGCAACTGCTCGGCCGCCACCAGCACGATCTCGCTCTTGGGGTTGGGGTGGGTGAGGCGTTGCACCATTTCGGTGGTGATTTCGGCCGAGGAGCGCACGAAACGGGCGCGGATCTCTTCCGGGCCCAACAGGCTGAAGGCTCCCTGCAGCGGCGGGCCGTCCTCGGGACGGATCGGGCGGAGCAGGAGCGTGCGGCCATTGGGCAGACTGAAATTTTCATGCCAGGGAGGCATGCGATTGCGGATGGCCATGACCGGGTGTTCCTTGAAGATCGGAAGATTCTGGCACCAGCCCAGCGCACAACCGTGAATGATTCCGGTGCGCCGCTGGGGGCCGTATGCGGGGGTGGCAGTGCTTCCCACGGCACTCTACCGAGCGATGCCGTGAGCCAGTCGTGACGCCGGGCGCCAACGCGGCCTAGCCCTCCTGGCGCAGCCACTCCAGCCGGGTCGAGGCACCGGCTTCGCCAAGGTGCGCCTTGAGCGCGGGCAGCGCCGGGGCCAGCACCTGGTCGAACTGCCAGGGTGCATTAACGATCAACAGGCCGCTGCCGGTCAGGCGCAGCGGTGAATCGTCCGGATGCACCTGCAGTTCGGCCATCAGCACCGACTTGGCCGGCAGCGCAGCGGCCTTGCGCATGAAGGGCTGCAGGCTGCGGCGCAGCTTGATCGGGTACCACACCATGCAGATCGCCTGCGGCCAACGCGCCAGCGCTTCGCGCACGCTGGCGATCACCTGCGGGTATTCGGCACCCTGTGATTCATAGGGCGGGTCGATCAGGACCAGGCCGCGGCCGATCTTGACCTCGCCGGCCCGCGGCGGCAGGAAGGCGCGGATCGCCGCATAGCCATCGCCCGCATGCACACGCACGCGGCTGTCGTTGGCGAACAGGGTCTTCAGCGCCTGGGCTTCGTCGGGCTGCAGTTCGCAGAACGCCATGCGGTCCTGCGCGCGCAGCGCCTGCGCCGCCAGCAACGGCGAGCCGGGGTAGTGATTGATCTGGATGCCGGCAGTGGGCCGGGCCGCTTTCTGGCCGGGCACGGCGGGGCGTGCGACGGCGGCGTTGTCGGCCTGCACCGCGCGCAGGTAGCGCTCCACCACCTCCGGCAGCGTGGCTTCGGCCATCAACCGCATGACGCCGGCATCGGCTTCGTTGGTCTTGCGGCTCTCTTCGCCACCGAGCTGGTAGCGGCCACGGCCTGCGTGGGTGTCCAGCACGAAGAACGGGGTGTCCTTGCGCTTGAGGGTGTCGATCAGCGCCAGCAAGGCGATGTGCTTGAGCACGTCGGCGTGGTTGCCGGCATGGAAGGCGTGGCGATAGTTCATCGCGGCAGTGTAGAGGGTGCGCGGTGGTTTGCGCTGTGCCAGGTGCGGTGGCGGTTTACGCCGGGTGGGGCGCAGCAAGGCGGCCGGGCACCGGGCTGCGCGCGTCTGCGACGCGCCGGCGCCGCAAGGTGCAGCCAGCGTGGTGTGGTCGATGATGGCCCGCGGCGGCCGTGCACGGTGGCCCGCGTGCTATTGGCCGCGCCGGCATGCGGCTATGCTGCGCGCCATGTCCGAGACCCCCGCCCGTGTCCTTGTCGTCGAGGACGAAACCGCCATTGCCGACACCGTGCTGTACGCCCTGCGCAGCGAGGGCTACGTGCCCGAGCACTGCCTGCTGGGGCGCGAGGCGCTGGAGCGGCTGCGCAACGATCCCGCCGACCTGGTGGTGCTGGACGTGGGCCTGCCGGATATCAATGGCTTCGAGGTCTGCCGCACGCTGCGCGGTTTCAGCGAGGTACCGGTGATCTTCCTGACCGCACGCAACGACGAGATCGACCGCGTGCTGGGTCTGGAACTCGGTGCCGACGACTACATGGCCAAGCCGTTTTCGCCACGCGAGCTGGTGGCGCGGGTGCGCGCACGGCTGCGCCGGCGCAGCGTGGCCGTGGCTCAGGCCGAACCGGGCTGGCAGCCGCACGGCGCGTTCGCGATCGATCGCGACGGCAGCCGCATCCGCTACGGCGAGACGCTGTTGCCGCTGACGCGCTACGAATATGCGCTGCTGGCCGCGCTGCTGCAGCGGCCCGGCGCCATCCTCAGCCGCAGCCAGCTGATGGACCGCGGCTGGGATGCCAGTGCCGACAGCGCCGACCGCACCGTGGATACCCATATCAAGACGCTGCGCGCCAAGCTGCGCCAGGCCGGCGTGCCGGCCGACCCGATCCGCACCCACCGTGGCCTTGGCTACGCGCTGGAGGTCTGAGGATGGGTGCCGTATTTCAGAAGCCGGCGGTCGGGGTGGTCGAGCGTGCTGGTTTGCTTGGTCGGCGTGGGCTGACAGAAGTGAACGGCCTGGCGGTCGGGCGCGATGTGTTCGCGCTGGCTTGCGTCGGCCATCATCAGCCGCGTGCGGCGCAGATCGATGTTGCGTGCTCCTGCAGTGCCGCAATCGCGCAATGCCCGTGCACGCCCACGTTGCTGTCGGCGCTCCTGGCGCAGGTGCAACTGGCGCTGGCCGCATCCATGCCAAATGCGTCGTCTGTTGACGGCTACTTGACCACGCGGTGTTCGACTCACGACCACGTGCACACAGCTGCGTGCGCAGCCAACGGGATTCGGTGCTGACATGCGGCTCGGACTCAAGCTGTTTCTCGGGTTCTTTCTGATCGTCGGGCTGGCCGCGTTCTTCGTGATGCGGGTGTTCGTCAACGAGGTCAAGCCGGGCGTGCGCCAGGCGATGGAATCCACGTTGGTGGACGCGGCCAACGTGCTGGCCGAGATGGCCAGCCCCGAGCTTGCGGCCGGGCAGATTGCCACCGGCCGCTTTGCGCGCCACCTGGCACAGGCCCAGCAGCGCGACCCCAAGGCCTGGGTGTGGCGCTTCCGCAAGAACAACGTGGATTACCGCGTCACCGTGACCGATGCGCGTGGTGTGGTGGTGTTCGATTCGCTGGGCCGCGACGTCGGCCGCGACAACTCGCGCTGGAACGATGTCTACCGCACCTTGCGCGGCGAATACGGCGCGCGCTCCAGTCCGGAGCTGGATGGCACCCCCGGCGCCACGGTGATGCATGTGGCCGCACCGATCTATGCGCCGGACGCGCCGCGCACACTGATCGGCGTGCTCACGCTGGCGCAGCCCAATCGCAGCATCGACCCCTTCATCGAAGCCAGCCAGCGCAACATCCTGCAACGTGGCGCCTGGTTGATCGGCATTTCCGCATTGATCGGCATCGGCATGACCTGGTGGCTGATGCGCGGCATCGGCCGGTTGAATCGCTATGCGCAGGCGGTGAGCGCGGGCATCCCGGTGCCGCCGCCCAAGCCGCGCGGCGATGAAATCGGCGACCTGGGCCAGGCGCTGGAAACCATGCGCCGCAAGCTGGAGGGCAAGGCCTACGTCGAGCACTACGTGCAATCGCTGACGCACGAGATGAAAAGCCCGCTGGCGGCCATTCGTGGCGCCTCGGAGCTGTTGACCGAGCCATTGCCGGAGTGCGACCGCCAGCATTTTGTGGCCAGCATCCGCGCCCAGGAGCAGCGCCTGACCGAAACCATCGACAAGCTGCTCGCCCTGGCCGAGGTTGAACAACACGGCTGGCTGCAGACCCGTGTGCGTGTGGCCGTGCCTGGCGTGTTGCAGGCTGCGGTGGACGCGGTATTGCTGCGCGCCGCTGGCGCCGGCGTGCTGGTGGAGCTCGATGCGGCAAGCATGGCCGCCAGCGACCAGGCCGTGCTCGGCGATGCTTTCCTGCTGCGGCAGGCCGTGATCAACCTGCTGGAAAACGCCATCGCCTTCTCACCGGACGGCGGCACCGTGCAGCTGCGCACGCAGCTGGAGGACGGGCAGGTGCAGCTGCTGGTCGAAGACCGCGGCAGTGGCGTGCCCGATTACGCGATCGAACGCGTGTTCGAGCGGTTCTATTCGCTGGCGCGCCCGCAAACCGGGCAACGCAGTTCCGGCCTGGGCTTGCCATTCGTGCGTGAGGTGGCCCGCCTGCACGGCGGTGACGTGCGCCTGCGCAATCGCGACGGTGGCGGTGCGATCGCCACCTTGCGGCTGCCCACAAGCTGATCTGCACCGCAACGCCACCCACTTCACATTCGCTTCAAATTCGCCTCAAACCCTGGACACCGAGGGCGCTCACCCTGACCACCTCCCAGACTGAGGATGGTCGATGAAATCCCTGAAACTGCTGTTGCGCTTCGCCACCGTTGGTGGGTTGATCCTGCTGTTGCTGATCCCGTTGTTGTTGATCCGCGGCGCGGTGCAGGACCGCGCGCGCTACCGCGACGAGGCGGTGGAGCGGGTGTCCAAAAGCAAGGCCGGCGAGCAGCAATTCATCGCGCCGGTGCGTGTGCTGCCCTACACCGAGCAGGTGCAGGTGAACGAGCCGGACGAGCAGGGCAACCAGCGCAAGGTGTGGCGCGCGCAGGAGGGGGCGCTGCTGCAGACGCCGCGCACGCTCAAGATCAGCGGCGAGATGGTGCCTTCGGTGCGCGAGGTGGGGATCTACCGCGTGCAGGTGTATTCGTGGAAGGCAACGCTGCACGCCGAATACGACCCGTTCGAGTACGCCGCCGCGCCTACCCGCGTGTATGGCCAACCGTATCTGACGGTGGGCATTTCCGATGTGCGTGGGCTGGTGGGTACGCCCAGCCTGCGCGTGGATGGCCGGGCGCTGACGCTGGAAGGCGGTGCAGGCACGCTGGCCGGGCGGACCTCGGGCATCCATGCCGCGCTCAAGCCGGTGAGCGATGCAACTGCCGGGACGCTGCAGGACGGCAATGTGGTGGACATGCAGTTCGTGCTGGATGGCACGCGCCGGCTGGCGATCGCGCCGATCGGCGACACCAACGACATCGCGCTGCGCTCGGGCTGGCAGCACCCGTCCTTCGGCGGGCAGTTCCTGCCGAATGCGCCGAGCATCGGGCCGAAGGGCTTCGATGCCACCTGGTCGTTGTCGGCGCTGGCCACCGGCGCGCAGACGCAGTTGCAGTCGGATGCGAGCGCGCTGGACATGCTGGAAGTGCGGCTGGTCGACCCGGTGGACGTGTATACCCAGGCCGATCGCGCCAGCAAGTACGGCATCCTGTTCGTGGTGCTGACCTTCGTGGCGTTTGTGTTGTTCGAGCTGATCAAGCGGCTGCCGATCCACCCGGTACAATACCTGCTGGTGGGCCTGGCGCTGGCGATTTTCTTCCTGCTGCTGCTCAGCCTGTCCGAGCGCATCGCCTTCTGGCAGGCGTACCTGGTCTCGGCGGTGGCGTGTATCGGGCTGCAGTGCGTGTACCTGTCTGGTGTGTTGCGCAGCTGGGCGCGGGCCGGCGGGTTTTCAGTGATGCTCACCGCGCTGTACGGGGTGCTTTACAGCTTGCTGATCTCCGAAGACAACGCGTTGCTGATGGGATCGTTGCTGCTGTTCGGCATCCTGGCCTGCATCATGTGGGTAACCCGCAAGCTCGATTGGTACGAGCTTGGCAACAGCCTGCGCTGAGGTCGGCATGCTGATGCGCTCTCAGCTACACCGGCGGGCGCAGCGGTTGCTGCCCGCCGGGATCGAAACGGTGGCGCTGCTGTCCGCAGCGCCACCCCACCAATGGGAATGCTCGCCGCTGTCCGCCTTGCCGCTGCCTGCAGCGGGGCGGCGTGGATGGATCGGCATGGCGCTGCACGCACGCACCGCCGAGGATGTGCGCCGCGATGGCGCCAACGCACTACAGCAGCTGCAGTGCGCTGCGCCACGGCCGCCACTGCGCCAGTACCTGCCATGGCAGCGGCTGAGCAACGGCAGCTACTGGGCCCGCAGTAGCGATGCATTACTCGGCGCGCTGTTGGCGGTGGAAGATGCGGCCGTTTGGTTGCTGTGGCAGCAGTCCGCCGCTGCGGCCTGCACACGGAGCTGGCTGCGATGAGCGGCGCGGTTTGCAGGCGAGTTGTCTGTTACGCGCGGCTGCAGCAGGCAGCGCACCGTGTCGCCCGCTTACAGTGCGGTGGCGCATGCGTCACAGGACGCCTGCGGTGATCTGGGCGGCCGTAGTGATCTTTGTGGTTGCGGTGCTGACGCTGGCGTTGGTGGCCAGCGCCAGCTGGCGGGTGTTCGGTGGGTGCGTCGCCTGCGTCTGCGTGCTCTTGCCGGTGGTGTTGTTCGGCACCTTGATGCTGCAGCCCGGCGCCGGGCAGGATGCGTTCGCGTCGGCAGTGGCGGTGGAAGCGGCGATTTGCCTGCAGTTGGCCGCGGACGCCGCGTGCCTCCTGGCAGCGCCCCTGGGGCTGTGGGCCGGCGCATGCTGGCGTGGCAGGCCGCGCGTGGAGCCGGCACGGCCGGCTGAGCGCACGCGCTGCAGCCATGGCTAGAATGCACCCATGCCTACTCCCACCATCAAGGCACTGCGCGGCAGCGCCATCACGCCGTTTCTGGACGACCTGGCGCGGCTGCGCAGTGTGGTCTTCCGCGCCTGGCCGTATCTCTACGACGGCGACCCCGCCTACGAGCGCGACTACCTGGCCGCCTATGCGGCCTCGCCAGACAGTGTGTTCGTGCTGGCGCGCGATGGCGATGCGGTGATCGGCGCCTCCACCGGCCTGCCTTTGCTGGACGATAGCGCGGCCTTCCATGCGCCGTTCCGCGCGGCAGGCATCGACCCGGCCAGCGTGTTTTATTTCGGCGAATCGGTGCTGCTGCCGGACTATCGCGGGCAGGGCATCGGGCACGCTTTTTTCGACCAGCGCGAAGCACACGCGCGTGCGCTTGGGCGGTTTGCCCTGACCGCGTTCTGCTCGGTCCAGCGCGACCCGCACGACACGCGCCGCCCGGCCGATTACCGGCCCAACGATGCGTTCTGGCGCAAGCGCGGCTATGCGCCGCAGCCCGGCATGCAGGTGCGGCTGGAGTGGGCGGAGTTGCAACACGGGGAGATCGACCACAGTTTGGAGGTGTGGACGCGCGCGCTGCAGGCGTAAGGCTGCTGCGCCACCTCCGCATCACCCACCCCACGTACGCATCGCAGGACGCTCACCCGATGAAGATTGCCGTTGCCAAATACCCGATCGGCAAGCCGGCCGATTTCGCTGCCTTCGCTGCAGGCCAGACAGCGTTGGTGGGCGAGGCCGCGGCAGCCGGTGCACGCGTGCTGGTGCTGCCGGAATATCTGTCGCTGGAGCTGGGCGCCACGTTCGGTACGCAGATTTCGGCCGGTTTGCCGGAGTCGCTGGCAGCGATCCAGGCGCTGCGCCCGCAGTGGATGGCGTTGTTCGCCGGGCTGGCCCGACAGCATGCGGTGCATTTGATCGCCGGCAGTTTCCTGTTGGAGGTTGGCAGCGGCCGTTACCGCAACCGCAGCGATTGGTTCACCCCCGACGGCACGCATGGCTGGCAGGACAAGTTGCAGCTCACCGGGTTCGAAAAGGCCACCGGCGTGATCGACCCAGGCGATGCGCTGAAGGTGTTCGAGCTGGATGGCGTGCGTGCGGCGATCGCCATCTGCTACGACAGCGAATTCCCGTTGCCGGTGCGCGCGCAGTACGAGGCCGGTGCGCGTTTGCTGATCGTGCCCAGCTGCACCGACACTGCCGCCGGTGCGATGCGCGTGCGCGTGGGTTGCCTGGCGCGTGCGCTGGAAAACCGCGTGTTCGTTGCGCAGTCGGTCACCGCCGGTGAGGCGCCGTGGAGCCCGGCGCTGGACGTCAATACCGGCGAGGCTGCGGTGTTCGCGCCGATGGATGTGGGCTTTCCGGCCGATGGCGTGCTGGCGCAGACCCAGGGCGCGCAGGTGTGGGCGTATGCGGAGCTGGATTTTGACGCGTTCGCGGGCAGCCGTGCGCAGGCCCAGGTGGCCAATGACCGCGATTGGCCCGGTCAATTGGCTGCTCACGTGACGCGTGCGAAGCTGGTTGGGTTCGATTGATCCAAGACGACCGATAGCCCCCGGGCGCTGCCGGCCGGTGGATGCGTAGCGCTTCCCATGCGCGCCGCGCCACCGGCCACGCGCCCGTGGGAGTCAGCCGCCTGGCAACTCCCGCCCGCCACCGACCAGGTCACCCATGTCCAAGAAAACCTTGATCCCGCATAGCGTCCGCCTGGAATTTGCGCCTGGCGCGCTGGTGCACAGCAATCTTTCCGGCGCTGCCTTCACCGACGATTGGCTGTGGGTGGCCGGCGATGAAGCCTGTGCGGTGGACCGCCTGCGCACGCTCGCCCCGCTGCAGCGCGAGACGCTGCGCTTTGGCGAAGGCCAGAGCTTTCCGCTGGCGGAGTTGCTTGATCTGCCCGGCGAAGCAGCCGAGGAAGCCGACCTGGAAGGCCTGGCACTTTCCGACGGCTTTTTGTGGGTGATCGGCTCGCATGGGCTCAAGCGCAAGAACGCCAAGCCTGGCCGCGACGATGCCGAAAATGCCAAGCGGCTGACCAAGCTCAAGCTCGATGCCAACCGCCGCCTGCTGGCCTGCCTGCCGATCGAGCGCGCTGCCGATGGCACGCCCACGCTGGTGCGCGAAGCCGCCGACGGCCGCCGCGCGCTGCGGCTCAAGGGCGACGCCAAGCACAACCAGCTCACCGCGCTGCTGGAAGACGACCCGCATTTCGGGCCGTTTTTGAAGATTCCCGGCAAGGACAACGGCTTCGACATCGAAGGCATCGTGGTGGACGGCCAGCGCCTGCTGCTGGGCCTGCGTGGCCCGGTGTTGCGTGGGTGGTCGGCGCTGCTGGAGATCCAGGTGGAAGCGCATGGCGATCATCTGCGCCTTGCCCCGCTGGATGAAGAGGGCACGCTGCTGCGCAAGCACTTCCTGCAACTGGGCGGGCTGGGCGTGCGTGACCTGCACTATTCCGGTGACGACCTGTATCTGCTGGCCGGGCCCACCATGGTGCTCAATGGCGAGATCCGCCTGTTCAAGTGGCCGGATGCGCGCAGCGTGCTGGCCGCCAACCAGGCGCCGGTGCGCTTCCAGCGCGAGCTGCTCAAGTCGGTGGTGCTGCCGCACGGCGAAGACAGCGACCGCGCCGAAGCCATCTGCAACCTGCCGCGCCAGTTGGCCGGCAACACGCCAAGCTGGCTGGTGCTCTACGACGCCCCCGGCGCCAAGCGCAGCGGCGGCGATTGCGTGGTCTACGGCGACCTGCTGCGCAACACCTGAGCGGGCGGGCCGGGCAGGGCACGGCTGCGCAAGGTAAAATCGGGCCACTCCCGTTCCGCCGAGCGCTCCATGACCTGCCGCACCCGTTTTGCCCCCAGCCCCACCGGTTACCTGCACATCGGCGGCGCACGCACCGCCCTGTACTGCTGGCTGGAGGCACGTCACCGCGGCGGGCAGTTCGTGCTGCGCATCGAAGACACCGACCGTGAGCGCAGCACCCAGGCCGCCATCGACGCCATCCTGGAAGCCATGGAGTGGCTGGGCCTGGGCTATGACGAAGGCCCGATCTACCAGACCCAGCGCATCGCCCGTTACCAGGAGGTGGCCGAGCAGCTGCTGGCGCAGGGCAAGGCCTACTACGCCTACGAGACCCGTGAGGAGCTCGACGCGATGCGCGAGGCCGCAATGGCCAAGCAGGAAAAGCCGCGCTACAACGGCGCCGCGCGCGAGCAGCAGCTGCCGTATCGCGACGACCCGAACCGGGTGATCCGCTTCAAGAACCCGCTCGCGGGCACGGTGGTGTTCGACGACCTGATCAAGGGCCGCATCGAGATCGCCAACAGCGAGCTCGACGACATGGTGATCTTCCGCCCGGATGGCTATCCCACCTACAACTTTGCGGTGGTGGTGGACGACTGGGACATGGGCATCACCGAGGTGATCCGCGGCGACGACCACATCAACAACACCCCGCGCCAGATCAACATCTACGAAGCGCTGGGCGCACCGGTACCCAAGTTCGCGCACATGCCGATGATCCTGGACGAGCAGGGCGCCAAGCTCTCCAAGCGCACTGGCGCGGCCGATGTCATGCAGTACAAGGACGCCGGCTACCTGCCGCATGCGCTGATCAATTACCTGGCCCGCCTGGGCTGGTCGCATGGCGACCAGGAGCTGTTCAGTCAGCAGGAATTGCTGGACCTGTTCGACGTCAAGGACGTCAATTCCAAGGCCGCGCGCCTGGACATGGCCAAGCTCGGCTGGGTGAATCAGCATTACTTGAAGACCGACGACCCGGCCAGCATCGCGCCGCAGCTGGAATACCAGCTCCGCAAGCTGGGCATTGATGTGGCCGCCGGCCCGGCCGCTGCCGATGTGGTGGTGGCGCTGCGCGAGCGCGTGCAGACGCTCAAGGAAATGGCCGAAAAAGCCGTGGTCTGGTACCAGCCGCTGGAAACCTACGACGAAGCCGCGGTGATCAAGCACCTGAAACTGGGCGCGGAAGTGCCGCTGGGCAAGGCGCGCGAGATGCTCGCTGCGCTGAACGAGTGGAGCGTGGAGAACGTATCGGCGGCGCTGCATGCCGCTGCCGCGGCGCTGGAACTGGGCATGGGCAAGGTGGCCCAGCCGCTGCGGGTGGCCATCACCGGCACCCAGGTCAGCCCGGACATTTCGCAGACGGTGTACCTGGCCGGGCGCGAGGGTGCCTTGAAACGCATCGATGCGGCACTCATCAAGATTGGAGCGGCCTGACGCCGGAGCCTGTATGACCAAGCACACGCACACCCAAACGCACGACCAGGAACACGCCTGCACGGCCCCGCACCACCACGTGGACGATGCCAACAGCTTCGTACGTGCGGTAGAGCGCGCTTGCAGCGAACGCGGCCTGCGGCTGACGCCGATCCGCGCCAACGTACTGCGGCTGATCGCCGATGCCGGCAAACCGGTCAAGGCCTACGAGCTGCTGGACTGGGTGCGCGAAGGCAAGGGTGTGGGCGCCGACGCCCCGCCAACGGTGTACCGCGCGCTGGATTTTTTGATGGCCAATGGCTTCGTGCACAAGCTCGAATCGGTCAATGCCTTCGTCGCCTGCCATCACCCCAACAGCGCCCAGCACTCGGTGCCGTTCCTGATCTGCGACCGCTGCCATAGCGCGGTGGAGCTGGAAGACCGCGATGTGGTCTCGCAACTGGAAGCCCGCGCCAAGGCGCTGGGCTTCCAACCGCAGGCACAGACACTGGAAGTGCACGGCCTGTGTGCCAAGTGCGCGGCTGCGGGTTGATTGGTGTGAATCGCGCCGCTGCTCCCGTCTCCTAGCACGCAAGCGGTTCGGGTCAATCGCCCCGCGCAAGACGCTAAACAATCGCGATTCACCGTAGGAGCGGCCTCGGCCGCGATGGACTTTCCCGACTGACGTCGGCGGTTGTGCATCGCAAATGCAACACGGCGGCTTGATTGCGTGAATCGAGCCGCTGCTAGTGGCTCCAGTTGCCCGCGCAAGACGCTAAACAATCGCGATTCACCGTAGGAGCGGCCTAGGCCGCGATGGGGCGTTCCCGATGTTATTTCGGCGCTCGTACGTATAGCGCGCACTCACTCGCACATACGTCATGCGCCGCCACTCAGTGTCCGCAGGGACTGCGAGCTCCTCGTAGGAGCGGCCTTGGCCGCGACAAGGCTTGCCACGTAGCGCGCCAATGTCACAGCGCACAGCCGTTCGTTCCCGAACGACCGCTTCCGGTAGTGCGTCAGCAATGCAGCGAAGCTCTGCCAGCAGCACACATGGCATTGCATTGAGCGACGCGTGCGGCTCCGCCTCTTTCAGCTAATGCGACACACTGCCAACACGCGCGGTTTGCTCGAAATTGTTTGCGCTGTTTGCGCGCACGCTGCGTCGTTCGCGCGCGCATGACGCACCTAAGAGTGCGCACCTCTAACTCGGAACCGACCCGTCGTTGATGCGCTCGATCAAGTGACGCCGCCCAGCGCACTTCAGTGGTCGGGCGTTCCAACACCTGCGAAGCCGCTCATCACCGCAGCACGTCAGTCACCACACCACCTCCCCGCATCCGCAACCACATTCAAGCCGCCGCTGGCTTACACGCATACCCAACCAGAAACAGTTCCACCGCGCGCCGGGTAGCGTCGCGCAGATACTCCGGCGATGGGTTCTTGAGTGCGCCGAACAGGCAGGGCATCAGGGTTTCGGCTTCGACTAGGGCGGCGAACTGTTGGGCGGCAAGCATAGTGTCGTCGCAACGGAGCTGGCCGCAGTCCACCTGTGTCTGCAGGTATTCGGCGAAGCGCTTCAGGCCTTCTTCTTGACCTGCGCTGAAAAACAGCGCGCCGACGTCTGATCTGCCGGATACCCCGATGATGGTCTGCCAACTGGTGATATTGGGCGGTGCGCACAGGAAGGTGAGGACGTCCTCTCCGAAGCGCTGCAGGGCGTCGGCAATGGGGCCGCTGCTCCGCGAAAGTGCATCCAGTAGCGGATCGAAATAGCGGTCGGACATGTCCTTGGCCACCGCCACAAACAGCTCTTCCTTCGAGCCGAAATAGCCGTACAGCGTGCGCTTTGAGCCGCCGACACGGGCAGCGATCTGCGACATCGACGCGCCTTCGAAGCCCAGCTTAAGGAAGACCTCGCTGGCCGCCTGAACGATGGTGTCGCGCTTTTCTTCGGTTCTGACCCGCATCGCGGTGCTCCTAGGGGCTCTTAAGTATACCAACTGGGCAGAAATGCTTGACGCCCACGGATGAGCTTATTAGGATACCGAACCGTACCGTTTAGATTTATCCATCGCGGTTTTCCCGGAGACCTTCCCCGTGCGTCCTGTCCCCTCGCTTCGCCTGCCGCTCCTCGCCGTTGCCGCCTCCGTCCTGATCAGCGCCTGCGGTAGCCCGCCGGGCGGGCCGCCCCCGCAGCAGGGCACGCCGGTGGTCGGCGTCATCACCGTCCGGCCCCAGCCGGTCACCCTGACCACCCAGTTGCCCGGCCGCACCGTGCCGTACCTGATCGCCGAAGTACGGCCCCAGGTGGGCGGCATCGTGCAGACGCGGCAGTTCACCGAGGGCGGCGACGTGAAGGCAGGGCAGACCCTGTACCAGATCGACCCGGCCACCTACCGCGCCAGCTACGCCAGCGCCCAGGCCACCCTGGCCAAGGCGCAGGCCAACCTGCGCACCGCACGGCTCAAGGCCGACCGCTACAAGGAACTGGTGCAGATCAAGGCGATCAGCCAGCAGGAGGGCGACGACACCGCCGCCACGCTCGGCCAGGCCGAAGCGGATGTGGCGGCCGGCAAGGCCAGCGTGGAGACCGCGCGCATCAATCTGGCGTTCGCCCGCATGGATGCGCCGATCTCCGGCCGGATCGGCCGCTCCAGCGTGACGCCCGGCGCGCTGGTCACCGCCAACCAGGCCACGGCATTGACCACCATCCAGCAACTGGATCCGATCTACGTGGACGTGACCCAGCCCAGCGCCGCCGTGCTGCGGCTGAAGAAGGCGATGGCCCGTGGCGATCTGGCGCGTGCCGGCGACGGTGCCGCGCAGGTGAGCCTGGTGCTGGAAGACGGCAGCACCTATCCGCTGCAGGGCCGGCTGGCGTTCTCCGATGTGACCGTGGACCAGAACACCGGCTCGATCAGCCTGCGTGCGGTGTTCCCCAACCCGGATGCCGATCTGCTGCCGGGCATGTACGTGCGCGCGGTGCTGCAGGAAGGCGTCAAGGCGCAGGGTGTGCTGGTGCCGCAACAGGCGGTGACGCGCAATGGCGCCGGCAAGCCGACCGCCTTCGTAGTCGGTGCCGACAATAAATTGCAGCTGCGCGTGCTGGAGACCGACCGTGCGGTGGGTGACCAGTGGCTGGTGCGCAGTGGCCTGAAGACCGGTGACCAACTGGTGGTGGATGGCCTGTCGCGCGCCCGCGACGGTGTCCAGGTCAAGACCGTGCCGTGGCAACCGACGTCGGCGTCCGTTGCCGGCAGCCCCTCCGCCCCAGCCGCACCGCGTGCGGCCAACTAAGGCGGACTCCAGCTCATGGCACGCTTCTTCATCGACCGCCCGATCTTCGCCTGGGTGCTGGCCATCATCGTGATGCTGGCCGGCATCCTGTCCATCGCCACCTTGCCGATCGCGCAATACCCCAGCATCGCGCCGCCCGCCGTGGCGATCACCGCCAACTATCCCGGCGCATCTGCGCAGACCCTGGAAGACACCGTCACCCAGGTCATCGAGCAGAAGATGAAGGGCCTGGACAACCTCAGCTACATGGCCTCCACCAGCGAATCCAGCGGTGCGGTGACCATTACGCTGACCTTCGAAAACGGCACCGACCCGGACACCGCGCAGGTGCAGGTGCAGAACAAGTTGTCGCTGGCCACCGCGTTGTTGCCGCAAGAAGTGCAGCAGCAGGGCGTCACGGTCACCAAGTCGGCCACCAACTTCCTCAACGTGCTGGCCTTCACCTCCGAAGACGGCAGCATGAGCGATTCGGATCTGTCCGATTACGTTGCCGCCAACGTGCAGGAAACCATCAGCCGCGTGCAGGGCGTGGGCGACACCACGTTGTTCGGTTCGCAGTATTCGATGCGCATCTGGCTGGACCCGGACAAGCTCAACAACTTCAACCTCACCCCGGTGGATGTACGCGCCGCGATCCAGGCGCAAAACGCGCAGGTGTCGGCCGGCCAGCTCGGTGCGTTGCCTGCGGTGGCCAACCAGCAGCTCAATGCCACCATTACCGCGCAGACGCGGCTCAAGACAGCCGAAGAGTTCGAGAACATTTTGCTGCGTACCCGCACCGACGGTTCGCAGGTGCGCCTGCGCGATGTGGCGCGCATCGAGCTGGGCAGCGAGAGCTACAACACGGTGGGCCGCTACAACGGCAAGCCGGCCGCGGGCCTGGCGATCAAGCTGGCCACCGGAGCAAACGCGCTGGATACCGTGCGCGCCATCGACAAGAGCCTGGAAGAGCAGGAGAAGTTCTTCCCGCCCGGCATGAAGGTGCAAAAGCCCTACGACACCACACCGTTCGTGCGTATCTCCATCGAGCAGGTGGTGCATACGCTGGTCGAAGCGGTGGTGCTGGTGTTTTTGGTGATGTACCTGTTCCTGCAGAACTTCCGCGCCACGCTGATTCCCACCATCGCCGTGCCGGTAGTACTGCTGGGCACCTTTGGCGTGCTGGCGGTGTTCGGCTTCACCATCAATACGCTGACCATGTTCGCGATGGTGCTGGCGATCGGCTTGCTGGTGGATGACGCCATCGTGGTGGTGGAAAACGTCGAGCGGGTGATGGCCGAAGAACAGCTCTCGCCCAAGGAGGCCACGCGCAAATCGATGGACCAGATCACCGGCGCACTGGTGGGCGTGGCCTTGGTGCTGGCCGCGGTGTTCGTGCCGATGGCGTTTTTCGGCGGTTCCACCGGTGTGATCTACCGGCAGTTCTCGATCACGATTGTCTCTGCGATGACCTTGTCGGTGCTGGTGGCAATGGTGCTGACGCCGGCGCTGTGCGCCACCTTGCTCAAGCCCGGTCATGGCATGGCCACCACCGGGTTCTTCGGCTGGTTCAACCGGGTGTTCGACCGCAGCAATGGCCGTTACCAAGGCGTGGTGCGGCACATGCTCGGCAAGGGCTGGCGCTACATGATTGCGTATGTGGTGATCGTGGCGCTGGTGGTGGTGGGCTTCATGAAAACGCCGGTAGGCTTCTTGCCGGACGAAGACCAGGGCACCTTGTTCGTGCTGGTGCAGTTGCCGCCCGGTGCCACCGACGCGCGCACCGGTGCGGTGCTCAAGCAGGTGGAACATCACTTCCTGGTCGACCAGAAGGACTCGGTGGCCGGCATCTTTGCGGTCTCCGGTTTCAGCTTCGCCGGTACCGGGCAGAACGTGGGCTTTGCCTTCGTCAAGCTGCGGCCATGGGGCGAGCGCACCGGCAAGGGCCAGAGCGTGACCGATGTGGCGGCCAAGGCGGGCGCGTTCTTCGCCACCTTGCGCGATGCGCAGGTGTTTGCGGTGGCGCCGCCGGCCGTGTCGGAGCTGGGCAACGCCACCGGCTTCGATCTGATGCTGCAGGACCGCGCCAACCTGGGGCATGCTGCGCTGATGCAGGCACGCAACCAGTTGCTGACCGAGCTTTCGCAGGACAAGCGGCTGGTGGCGGTGCGCCCCAACGGGCAGGAAGACACGCCCGAGTTCAAGCTGGAGATCGACCCGCACAAGGCCGAAGCGATGGGGGTGTCGATTGCCGACATCAACAACACTTTCTCCAGCGCGTGGGGCAGTACCTATGTCAACGACTTCATCGACAAGGGCCGCGTCAAGAAAGTGATGCTGCAGGCCGATGCGCCGTACCGCATGAACCCGCAGGACATCGACCGCTGGTTCGTGCGCAACAGCGCCGGCACGATGGTGCCGTTCAATGCCTTCGCCACTGCACGCTGGACCCAGGGCTCGCCACGTCTGGAGCGCTACAACAGCCTGCCGTCGGTGGAGATTCTGGGCATGGCGCTGCCAGGTGCGGCGTCCAGCGGCCAGGCGATGCAGATCGTGGAAGCGGCCGCGGCCAAGTTGCCGGCCGGCATCGGCTTTGAGTGGACCGGGTTGTCGCGACAGGAAAAAGCCTCGACCGGGCAGACCGGGTTGTTGTACGGGTTGTCGATCCTGATCGTGTTCCTGTGTCTGGCCGCGTTGTATGAGAGCTGGTCGATTCCGTTCTCGGTGATTCTGGTGGTGCCGTTGGGCGTGTTCGGCACGCTGGTGGCCGCCGTGCTGACCTGGAAAATGAACGATGTGTACTTCCAGGTGGGCCTGCTCACCACCATTGGCCTGGCCTCGAAGAACGCGATCCTGATCGTGGAGTTCGCCAAGGAGTTGCACGAAGGCGGCAAGAGCCTGGTGGTGGCGGCGCTGGAAGCGGCGCGCATGCGCTTGCGGCCGATTCTGATGACATCGCTGGCCTTCATCCTGGGTGTGGTGCCGCTGGTGCTGACCAGTGGCGCGGGCGCCGGCGCGCAGCACGCGCTGGGCACCGCGGTGATCGGCGGCATGATCTCCGGCACGGTGCTGGCCATCTTCTTCGTGCCGTTGTTCTTCGTACTGGTGCGTGGGCTGTTCGAACGCCGCGCGCAGCCTGATGCCTCCGTTCCGCAACATGCAGGGCACTGACATGACACCGATCCGAATGACGCTTGCCGCACTCGCGGTGACCAGCGTGTTGTCTGGCTGCACGCTGATGCCGCGTTATGCGCGGCCCGACGCACCGGTGCCGGCGCAGTTTGCCGGTGCCACCGCGGCGGCGACCGTTGCCAGCGAAGCGGCAGCGAGCGCAGAAACTCCCGTCATCGCCGATATCGGCTGGCGGGAGGTGTTCACCGACCCGGCGCTGCAACAGGTGATCCAGCTGGCGCTGGACAATAACCGCGACCTGCGTGTGGCCGCGCTCAATATCGAAGTGGCACGCGCGCAATACCGGGTGGAGCGTGCAGCGCTGGTGCCCGGCGTGGATGCCACCGGCACTGCCAACAACGCGCGTACCCCGAGCGAACTGGCGGTGCCCGGGCAGCCGCCGGTGTTCCGCACCTACAGCGCCAATGTGGGCGTGAGCGCGTACGAGCTGGATTTGTTCGGGCGCGTGCGCAGCCTCAAGGAACAGGCGCTGCAGCAATTTCTCTCCACTGCCGAAGCCCGCCGTAGCACGCACATCAGTCTGGTCGCCGATGTGGCCAGCGCGTATCTCACCCTGGCCGCCGACCAGGAGTTGCTGCAGCTGGCGCAATCCACGCTGACCAGCCAAAGCGATAGCTACCGCTTGCAGCAGCGCAGTTTCGAGCTGGGCGTGGCCTCGCAGCTCACCTTGCGGCAGGCGCAGACCACCGTGGAAAGCGCGCGCGTGGATGTGGAGCGTTACACCGCGCAGGTGGCGCAGGACCGCAACGCGTTGGTGCTGCTGGTCGGCACCCAGTTGCCGGAGAGTCTGTTGCCACGCGCGTTGCCCGATGGCGCAAGCGTGGAAGGCAATGTGCTGGCCGCCGTGCCGGCGGGCGTGCCGTCGCAGCTGTTGCAGCGTCGCCCGGACATCCTGGAGGCCGAGCGCAACCTGCGCGCGGCCAATGCCAACATCGGCGCGGCGCGCGCGGCGTTCTTTCCCAGCATCAGCCTCACCGCCACGCTGGGCTCGTCCAGCAGCAGCTTGTCCGGATTGTTTGAGTCGGGCACGCGGGCCTGGAGTTTCGTGCCGCAGCTGACCTTGCCGCTGTTCAATGCCGGGCGTAACCGCGCCAATCTGGACATGGCCAAGGCCAACCGCGACATCGAAGTGGCCCGCTACGAAAAGTCGATCCAGACCGCGTTCCGCGAGGTGTCCGATGCGCTCGCGCAGCGCGACACCCTGGGCCGCCAGCTGCAGGCACAGCAGGCCCTGGTGGATGCCACCGCAGACAGTTACCGGTTGTCGCAGGCGCGCTTCGAACGCGGGATCGACAGCTATCTGCAGGCGCTGGATGCGCAGCGCTCGCTGTATGGCGCGCAGCAGACCTTGATCACCACGCAGTTGTCGCGCATCACCAACCTGGTGACGTTCTACAAGGCGATGGGCGGCGGCTGGCTGCAGGCCGATGGGCCGGACGTGGCCGCCGCCGACACGGTGCCGCCCCGTGGCTGACACGGCCCCGGCGCAAGGCCCGGCCTTGCCGGCGCCGGGCCGGCGCGTGCCGCATGCCAAGCGCGGCGCGATCCTGGCCGCCGCGCAGCAGTTGTTTACGCAGCAGGGCTTGGAGCGCACCAGCATGGACCGCATCGCCGAAGACGCGGGCGTGTCCAAGGCGACGGTGTATGCGTACTTCGCGTCCAAGGAGGTGCTGTTCCGCACCACGTTGGAAGCGATGGCGCATGCGGCGTCCAATCGCTGGGATGGTCTGCTGACGTTGCCCGGGCCGGTGGCGCAACGCTTGGCGGCGGTTGCCAGTGTGCTGCTGCAGGTCTGGACCAATGCGGCGCGGCAGGATGCCGCCTACGGACTGGTGCGGCCGCCGTCGCTGCCCAGCCAGATCCGCGAAGAAATGTGGACGCTGTGCTTCGAACGCTGCGACAGCACGATGCGTGCGCTGCTGGCACGCGAAGTGGCGCAGGGCGCCTTGGTCATCGACAACCTGCCCGACGCCTCGGTGCAGTTCTTCGGGCTGATCACGGCAGTGCCGACCGATGTGCCAGCGCCTGGCATGCCACCGGATGCAGCCCCAGCGCAGCGCTACATCGATGGCGCGGTGGCAGCGTTCTTGCGCGCGTATCGCCCGGTGCCAGCGGCGCCCGCAGCGACCGGCAGGCGAACGCCGCGCGCGCCGGCATCGCGCGCGGAGAGTGACGACGCACATTCATGAGCATGCGCGCCGTGCGCTGCACTCCGCGCGGTATGCCGGCTGACGTGTGCGCTTGGTGCCGTCCAATCCGCGTGTGCGCTGGCGAGCAACGCGGTGCCGCCGCAGGGCATGAGCGAACGCCACGCGGGCCGGCATTGATGATGCGCACTCATCACCGTGTGCGCGCCGCGCACTGCAATCCACCCGGCCTTGGCGGCTAACGTGTGCGCTCGGCGCTGCCACCTCACGTGGGACGCCATCGATCGACGCGGCGCTGCCGCAGGAGCACACGATGCATACACGCACACTAGGGCGCAGCGGGCTGCGGGTCTCCGCACTTGGCCTGGGCTGCATGGGGTTGAGCTACGGCTACGGGCCGGCCACCGAGCGCAAACAGGCGGTGGCACTGCTGCACGCCGCGGTGGAGCAGGGCGTGACCTTGTTCGACACCGCAGAGGCGTACGGGCCGATCGCCAATGAGGAATTGCTGGGTGAGGCGCTTGCGCCGTACGGCGCGCAGGTGGTGGTTGCCACCAAGTTCGGCTTTCGCGATGGACATGCCGATGCCGGTCTGGACAGCCGGCCCGCGCGTATCCGCGCAGTGGCCGAGGCCAGCCTGCTGCGGTTGAAGCGCGAGCGTATCGATCTGTTCTATCAGCACCGCGTGGATCCCGCGGTGCCGATCGAGGAAGTGGCCGGCACGGTCAAGGATTTGATCGCCGAAGGCAAGGTGGGCCATTTCGGCCTGTCCGAAGCCAGCGCGGACACCATCCGCCGCGCGCATGCGGTGCAACCGGTGGCCGCGGTGCAAAGCGAATACTCGCTGTGGTGGCGCGAACCGGAAGCCAGCGTGCTGCCCACGCTGGAAGAACTGGGGATTGGCTTCGTGCCGTTCAGTCCGCTCGGCAAGGGATTTCTGACGGGCGCGATCCAGCCCGACACGCAATTCGACCAGAGCGACTTCCGTAACAGCGTGCCGCGCTTTGCCGCGGAGGCGCGCCGTGCCAATCAGGCGCTGGTGCATCGCCTGCAAGCCATTGCGGACGACAAGGGCGCGACGCCGGCACAGGTGGCGCTGGCCTGGCTGTTGTCGCGCAAGCCCTGGATCGTGCCGATTCCTGGCACCACCAAGCGGCATCGCCTGGACGAAAACATCGGCGGCGCTGCGCTCGTCTTGAGCAGCGACGAGCTGGCCCGTATTCAACAGGCACTCGATGCGGTGGAGATTGTCGGTGAGCGCTACAGCCCGGAGCGGCAGAAGCTGGTGGGGAAGTGAGCACGGCGGTGTAGCCGCAGTGACGGTATCTGCAAGAGATGTGTCGTAGGAACGCGCTCGCGCGCGATGTGGCGGTACCGATAACGCTTCATCGCGCGCAAGCGCGCTCCTACCAAGCTTGGTGAAGTCGTGGACGGTGCTGTCTCGTTTCCACATGGGGGAACACAGGTCACCGCCGCGAACAGTTGTGGTCGATGGGCACACATGCTTCCCAACGCAATGCAACGCGACATAGCGGCAGTACTGCAGGTCCCGTAGGAGCGCGCTCGCGCGCGATGTGGCGTTACCGATAACGCCCCATCGCGCGCAATCGCGCTCCTACCAAGCTTGGTGAAGTCGGGAGCGATGCTGTCTCGTTTCCACATGGGGAACACAGGTCGCAGCCTCGAACAGTCGTGCTCGATGGCAAACGCATGCTTCCCAACGCAACGCAACCCAGTCGCAATACTGCATGTCCCGTAGGAGCGCGCTTGCGCGCGATGGGGCGGCACCGATAACGCTTCATCGCGCGCAAGCGCGCTCCTACCAAGCTCCGTGAAGTCGGGAACGTTGCTGTCTCGTTTCCACATGGGGGAATACAGGTCACCGCCTCGAACAGTTGTGGTCGGTGGGCACACATGCTTCCCAACGCAATGCAACGCAACCCAGCGGCAGTACTGCAGGTCCCGTAGGAGCGCGCTCGCGCGCGATGTGGCGTTACCGATAAAGCCCCACCGCGCGCAAGCGCGCTCCTACGGTGCGCTACCGCACCAGGTCATGGCGCAGCGCGTCGATCACCACCTTGAGCGCGGCGGAAGACTGGCGCCGGCTTGGGTAATAGGCGTAATAGCCATCGAACGGGTCGCACCAGTCGTCCAGCACGCGGCGCAGGCGGCCGGCGGCGATGTGGTCCAGCACCATGGTTTCCGGCAGAAACGCCAGGCCCGCGCCGGCCAGTGCCGCGCGCAACATGGCGCTGCTGCCGTTGAAGGTCCATTGCCCGTCCACGCGCACCTTCTGCTCGCGTCCGTCTTTTTCGAAATCCCACGGCAGCAGGCCGCCATGCGTGGGCAGGCGCAAGCCGATGCAGTTGTGCTGCGCCAGCTCGGCCGGCACTGCGGGAATGGTGTGATGCACGAAGTAGCTGGGCGCCGCTATCACCGCCATGCGCTGGCGCGGGCTGATCGGCACCGCGATCATGTCCTTGGCCACCTGGTCGCCGAGCCGGATGCCGATGTCGTAGCGCTCGGCCACGATGTCGGCCAGGCCGTAATCGACGGTGATCTCCACCTTGAGGTCGGGGTAGTCGGGTAGCACCTTCGACAATGCCGGCCACAGATAGGCATCGGCGGCGTGGCCGGCGGTGGTGATGCGGATGGTGCCGGCAGGCTTGTCGCGGAACGCAGTCAGTGCCGACAACTCCTGGTCGATCTCCTCCAGCCGTGGCGCCACCGTGTCAAACAAACGCATGCCCGCCTCGGTCATCGACACGCTGCGCGTGGTGCGGGTGAGCAGGCGAATCCCCAGCCGGGTTTCCAGCGCACGCACGGTGTGGCTCAGCGCCGATTGCGAGACCCCCAGCTGCGCTGCGGCGCGGGTGAAGCTGCCTTCGCGCGCCACGGTGACGAACACCTGCAGGTCATTGAGGTTTTCCCGAGCCATGCTTGCCGACACCACACATCAGACATGAAATCCATGCCGCTGCATCATGCGCGATGGCGCCTCCCGGCTTCAATCCAGACGGATTGATGCGCTGTGTTTCTAGGAGCATGCGGCCCCAGGTGGACAGTTGCGCCGCACCTGCGCGCTACAGTGGCTGCACTTTGTAGCGAGGAGCACGTCAATGAGCCTGTTTGCCACCGCCATGTCCTTGTCGATGATGGCCGCCGCCGGCCCCGGTGCCGACGCGCACGCGCCGATCAAGGTCACCAAAGCCGGCAGCGCTGCCTCTGCCGCCGGCCCGGCCAGCTATTTCACCGGCACCGTGCGCATCGATGCGCCATTCCAGACCGATGCGCCCGCGCGCGTAGGCGGCGCCACGGTGACCTTCGAGCCGGGTGCGCGCACTGCCTGGCATACCCATCCGTTGGGTCAGACGCTCATCGTTACCGCGGGCGCCGGGCGCGTGCAGGAGTGGGGCAAGCCGGCGCAGGAGATCCGCCCGGGCGACATCGTGTGGATTCCGCCGGGCGTCAAGCACTGGCATGGCGCCAACGCGACAGTGGCGATGAGCCATATCGCCATCGCCGAGGCAGTGGATGGCTCGCCGGTGACCTGGCTGGAGCAGGTCAGCGACGCGCAGTATCAAGGCAACTGAGCAGGTGTCTTGGCGGCTGGTGTGGGTGCACGCAGGTGGCATCCGCACGCACCGGATTGCCGCGTAACGCTACGTTGGTCAGCGGCAGATCGCTGCGCGCGCGCTCAGCTGGCAGCCGCACACACCAGAGTGTTGCGTCACGCCGTGTTGGTGAGTGATCACTGCGCGCGTGCACCACGCCCGCCGGCCGCTGTCGAGGCGGCCCACGCCGTCACGCCACTTCGATCGCGTCCTGCCGGCTGGCACGCAATTGTTGTGCATCGCGTGCGGGCGGCGTGCCGAGGATGCGGGCGTAGTCGCGGCTGAACTGCGATGCGCTTTCGTAGCCGACGCGGAAACCGGCGTCGGCGGCACTGAGCGCCTCGGCCACCATCAGCCTGCGTGCTTCCTGCACGCGTAGGTGCGAGCGAAATTCCAGCGGCGTCATCGAGGTGACTGCCTTGAAATGGGTGTGGAAGGTGGAGCGGCTCATCGCCGATAGATCTGCGATCTGCTCGATGCTGAAGCGCTCCGCGTAGTGCGCACGCAGCCAGGCAATGGCCCTGGAAATCTGGTTGAGGCGGCTGTCGGCAATGGCCATCTGGCGCACGATGGCATTGCCCGGTTCGGCCATCAGCCGGTACAGCAATTCGCGCAGCACCAGCGGCGCCAGCGCATCGATGTCGCGTGGCTGGTCGAGCAGGCGGGCAAGCCGCAAGGCGGCGTCGTGCAACTCCGGCGTGCTGCGATTGAGCAACAGTCCGGATGCAGGCGCGTCGCCAGCCTGCTCGGCCAGGGCCGGGTAACGGATCGCAAGGTCGCTTAGCACGGCCACGTCCAGATCCAGGCAAAAACACAGATACGGCTGGGCCGGGCTCGCTTCGATCACCGAGCCGATGATCGGCAGGTCCACAGAGGCCACCAGATACATCGCCGGATGGTAGTGATACGCGGTGGTGCCGAGCATGGCCTGCTTGTGCCCCTGCGCGACCAGGCACAGGGTGGGCGTGTACACCGTGGGGATGGAGTAGGTGGGCGCGGAGCAGCGCATCAGCCGCAGCCCGGGCACGGCGGTGCTGAAGGTGCCATCGGTCGGCGCATGACGTTGCAGCACGTCGATCAGATGGGCGATGGAAGAGGCCATATGGAACGCTCGTGCGGGGTGCTGTGCGGCCGCGCCGCGGTGGCGCGATCGTACAAGAGCGGGTGTTAGGCGCGCAGCAGCGGTGGGTATTGCTACCCTGCGTAGTGCGGTCTGCCAGACCTGGCAGCCGCAACCGCAACCAAGCGGCAGTGCACGCGGCGCACAGCGGTGATCGCGCGCTCACACGCAGCCCGTATCATGCGGCGCATCCCTGGTGCCCGTCCCCTCATGGCCGCAAAGCGTTCACTCCCCGCAGATCCCGCAACCCCGGCCGACTGGAAAGCGATCGAGCTGGCGGCAACGGCCGAGCTCGCACGGCGCACCCAGCTGGCGCACCAGCAGATCCTTGGCTTGTTGCACACGCATGGGCATTTGCTCAGCGAGGTGCAGCGGCGCGGGTTGCGCAAGCGCCTGTACCGTGCGGGCAACGCGCGCTGACAGCGCGTCTATGCGCATCGCTGCAAGCACTGCCAACGTGCTCGCAGCAGCGGCATCGCCGCATGGCCCAGCCGATGTGATGTGCCCGAACGCAGGCCCAACAGGGGCACAAGCGCCGAACGCGGCAGGTGTCTTCCAGGCAGATCAACACACCCTTACGCGCCCGCTGGCAGTTCCCACGGCGGCGTCTCGCCGAAGTGTTCGAGCAGAAAGTCCACAAACGCACGCACGCGGGGCGGCTGAAGTTGCCGCGCCGGCAT
>Ga0114992_100027_pt1 | contig 26030 bp, 21 predicted proteins | sample MSEELM_DM5_FD_89584 | JGI IMG/M metagenome (GOLD analysis project Ga0114992, IMG submission 89584) | Subsurface microbial communities from deep shales in West Virginia, USA - MSEEL M_DM5 | ecosystem: Environmental > Aquatic > Deep subsurface > Shale gas/oil reservoir > Produced water/Flow back ... | reverse complement strand
GGCGCGGGCGATGACCGGCCGTGTCCGGGACCGACCCGCACGGTGTCCGTGGCCCGTCCGCCGTGGCCTGCCGCAGACTTCAGTGCCAGGCAGGCGCGTCGATATCAATAGGACATCCTCCAGTGAATCTCCGATATGTCCTCCCCGTCCCCCCGCTTCATCAGTCTGCAAAGCAAATTGCTTGGCGCGCTCGCGCTGGGTCTATCGATCATCCTGCTGTGCGCGCTCGGGGGGCTGGGAACCGCGTGGTTGAGCCTGTCCGGCAAGGTGCCGCTGGAAGTGGCGCAGGCATCGGCGAGCGAAGAGGTCACCCGCGATTTCCGCATGCAGGTGCAGGAATGGAAAAATGTGCTGATCCGCGGCCGCGACCCGGCGCAGCTGGACAAGCACTTGAGTGCCTTCCGCGCGCAGGGCAGCAAGGTGCAGGCCGGTACCGAAGCGCTGACCAAGACCCTGTCGGATGCGCAGGCACGCGCGCTGGCGCAGGAATTCGCCAAGGCGCATCTGACTCTGCAGGCGCATTACGAAGCCGCTTTGGGCAAGTTCGCCGATGCCGGCTATGACACCCAAGTGGGCGATGCGCTGGTGAAGGGGCAGGACCGCGCGCCCAGCCAGGCCCTGGAGGCACTGGTGACCCGCGCCAAGACGCTGGCCGACGCCGCGGTGCTCGCCAGTGCCCAGGCAGCGCAGCAGAAGCTGGTGTATGCCGGCGTGGCGACGATTGCCGCGGCGCTGTGCCTGGTGGTGGTGCTGGGTTGGTGGATCCGCCGCTCCATCGTGCGCCCGATCGAAATCGTGGCGCGCGCGGCGCGTTCGGTGGCGGCCGGCGATCTGGCCGCACGTGCGGTGATCGGCAACCGCGATGAAATCGGCCTGCTGGGCCAGGCCATGACCCAGGTGGTCAGCACGCTCGCCGATGTTTCCAGCGCGCAGGCCGACATGGCGCAGCGGCATGAAGCCGGCGAAATGAGCTACCGGATGGACGCCGACGCATTCCCGGGCGCCTACGGCCGCATGGTGAGCGACACCAACGGCCTGGTGGGTGCGCAGGTGGGCCTGATCGGCGACATGTTGCAGGTGATGCAGCATTACGCGGTGGGCGACATGTCGGTGGAGATGCCGCGTCTGCCGGGCGAAAAGGCGCGCATCACCGAAGCCATGGACACCACCAAGCACAACCTGGCCGCCATCAACGGCGAAATCCGCGGGCTGGTCGAGGCCGCGGCAGCCGGCGACTTCGCCACGCGCGGCAATGCGCAGGCGTATCAGTTCGAATTCCGCGGCATGGTGGACGGCCTCAATGGTTTGATGCACAACGTGGACCACAACCTGGGCGAGCTGTCGCAGTTGCTCAAGGCCATTGCCGACGGCGACCTGACCGCGCGCATGCACGGCAACCAGCAAGGCGTGTTCGCGCGCATGCGTGACGATGCCAACGCCACCGTGCAGCGGCTCACCGACATCGTCGGCGACATCACGCTGGCGGCGCAGACCATCCGCACTGCTTCGGCGGAAATTGCCGCCGGCAATGCCGACCTGGCCCAACGCACCGAACAACAGGCAGCCAACCTGGAAGAAACGGCAGCCTCCATGGAAGAACTCACCTCGACCGTGCGGCAGAACGCCGACACCGCGCAGCAGGCCAGTCGCGGCGCGCAGGCGGCAGCCGACATCGCCGGCCGTGGCGGCGACATGGTGGGCAGCGTGGTGGAGACGATGGGTGAGATCGAAGTATCGTCAAAGAAGATCGCCGAGATCATCAGCGTCATCGACGGCATCGCGTTCCAGACCAATATCCTGGCCCTGAACGCCGCGGTAGAAGCGGCGCGCGCCGGCGAGCAGGGCCGTGGATTTGCGGTAGTGGCCTCGGAAGTGCGTGCGCTGGCGCAGCGCTCGGCCGGTGCCGCCAAGGAGGTCAAGCACTTGATCGACGCCTCGGTGGATAGCGTCGAACGTGGCAGTGCACGGGTGGAGCAGGCCGGGCAGACGATGCAGCAGATCGTGCAGTCGGTGCAGCAGGTCACCACCTTGATCGCTGAGATTTCCGCGGCGTCACGCGAGCAGTCGTCCGGCATCGAACAGGTGGCACGCACGGTCAACGACATGGACGAAACCACCCAGCGCAACGCCGCGCTGGTGGAAGAAGCCTCGGCCGCGGCACGTGCGATGGAAGAACAGGCCGTGGAACTGAGCGAAGCGGTCTCGGTGTTCCGCCTGGATGCACGGCGCCCGCGTCTGGTGGCGGCTGCCTGAGCAAGCGCATCGACCTGGCGATGTGGCCGTGTCATCAGGCTGCATCGAGGTCATGCGTGTCGCAGCGTGGGTGCATTGCTCTCTTCTCGCACACTGCGATGCGTGCAGGGGCGGCGCACTGGCGTGCCGAGCTTCATCACCCGCAACGGCCGTTGCACGGCAGGTCGCGTTGGGGCGGCCGCGAGACGCCGTCAGCGGCGGTCAGAGGGGGCAACTGCTGCAAAGGAACCGGAACGTACGCGTCGTCCATGCCGGTTCCACGCACATGGCCGCCTGCCGGTTGAGCAGGCGTCTGCTGGTCGCGGGCTTACCCGGCTTCGCGCATGCGGGCGGTGAGGCCCTTGAGGAAGGCGCGTAGCAGTTGGTCGCCGCAGGGGCGGAAGTTCTTGTGGCCGGGTTGGCGGAACAGCGCCGACAGTTCCGGCTTGGACAGCGGGAAACCGGCGTTGGCGAAAATGGAGTGCATGTCCACGTCCTTCAGTTCGAAGGCCACGCGCAGCTTCTTCAGCACCAGGTTGTTGCCGACGGGGGTTTCCAGCGGGCGCGGCGGCTGGCTTTCGTCGCGGCCGCGGAAGCGCAGCACCAGGCCATCCAGAAAGCGCGCCAGCATCGCATCGGTGCAGGGCTCGAAACCGGGCTCGTCTTCCTTCTTCAGCCAGGCCTGCACCTGCGGCTTGTCGAGCGCGAATGCGGGGTCGGCCAGCTGGGCGATCTCCACCACCTTGTCGTCGCTGAGGTCGAGCATGTAGCGGATGCTGCGCAGTACATCGTTGTGAATCATGGCGGTTCCGGAGCTCCGGCGCGGTGCCGGAAAGCGGCCATTCTACGGGCGCGCGGTGAAACCGGGCGTGTGGTCGGTGCCGCTTGCGCCGGTGACGCGGCCCACACCGGCGCAGATCAGCTGCCGCGATAGGTGGAATAGCCGTACGGCGACAGCAGCAGCGGCACGTGGTAATGGCCATGCTCGCCTAGGTTGAAGACGATCGGCACCATCTCCAGGAACGGCGGGTCGGCCAGCGCGGTGCCGCTGGCCTGCCAGTAGCCGGCCACGTCGAACTCCAGCCGGTAGCGGCCCCTTGCCAGATGCAACGTGGCCAGGGCCGGGCAGCGCCCGTCGGCATCGGTGGCCGCCTCCAGGCACAGGGTGTCGCCGGCGAACAGGCGCAGCGTGACGCCCGCAGCCGGGCGGCCGGCGGCGGTGTCGAGCACATGGGTGGAGAGCGTGCTCATGCCACCGCCTGCGTGGGCTGTGGCCATTGGCCGACGAATTCGGCCTGGTCGTAGCCCAGGTAGGCCTCGACCATGGCCTGGCGGTCGTCCAGGAACAGCTGATCGGCCACCGCCCGTGCCAGCCGCGGCAGCGCCACTTTCAGCCCCGATAACGCCGCTGCAGACAAGCCGTGGTTGATCAGCGCCGAATAGTTGAAGGCGAACAGCCCGTGCACCGCGGCGGCATCGTCGGGCGTGCGGGGCAGTAGCTCGAATCCAGGGCCCAGGTAGGGGTGCGCGTCCAGCACCGGATTGGCCTGGCCGGGCGGGGCCTGGTAGCGGTCGGCCCAGCAGGCGATGCGCCCGGACAGCGCGGCCAGCTCCGGGCGCAGCCGCGGGTCGGTGACCAGGCCGGTGGCGATGGCCAGGAAGTCGAAGCGGTGCTCGCCCTGCGGGGTGCGCACCACCACCACTTCGTTGTGTTCTTCCACGCCCAGCCATGGCGCGTCCAGGTGCAGCGCAAAACCGGCATGCGCGCAGGCACGCTGGAAGGTGTCGTTGGTGGGCGGTTGGTTGCGGCCGAAGAAGCTGGCCATCATGCGGTACTTGTCGGCGTCGGGCAGGGCGGCGAAGCGTGGAATGATGCCGGCCTGTTCCATGTGGCGGATCGGGTTGACCCGCGGCAGCGCGGCGCGGCGCACGAACACCTCCGCACGCGCCACGCCCTGGTCCAGCGCGAAGCAGGCGTTGTCGAACGCCGAGGCGCCGCCGCCCAGGATGCCCACGCGCTTGCCGGCCAATGCGGCGTAATCGATGGGGCCGGAAGTATGCGCGTAGCGCTGCGCCGGCAGGGCCTGGGTGATCCACTCAGGCACCTGCCATTGGCCGCCGCCCTGGATGCCGGTGGCCAGGATGATCTTGCGCGCCATCAGCGGCGCGCCCATCGCCAGGTGCAGGCGATGGATGCCGGGCGCGGCGTCTGGCTCGATGCGCACCAGCTGGGTGGCATTGCGCACCGGCAGCCGCAGCGCCGCGCGGTACCAGCGCAGGTAGTCCATCCAGGTGCCGCGCGGAATCTTGTCCAGCGCGTCCCAGCCGGCGGCGCCGTGCTGCGCCTCCCACCAGGCGCGGAAGGTGAGCGTGGGTACGCCCAGGTCGATCGAAGTGATCTGCTTGGGCGTGCGCAGCGTCTGCATGCGTGCGTAGGTGACCCAGGGGCCTTCCTGCCCGGGCGGGTTTTCGTCGATCACCAGCACGTTATGCACGCGCTCGCGTTGCAGGGCGAAGGCCGCGCCCAGGCCGCTCTGCCCGGCGCCGACGATGACCACGTCGTACACATGGCCGGCCGGGTGGACGCGCGGGCGCACCCAGGGTTCGCCGCCGTGGGCGAGGCGTTGCAGGTCGTGTTGCAGCGCGTGTTCGAGTTGAGCCAGGCTCATGGCAATGCCTCCAGGCGCAGGTGCACGATCTTGCCGATCTCGGCGAGGGCGGTGGCGATTTCGTCGTTGCGTGGTGCGTCCAGGCGGCGCTGCAGTTCGGCCAGGATCCCGGCCTTGTCCTGCAGGCGCACGCAGATCACGAAGGGGAATCCAAAGCGCTGCCGGTAGGCGTGGTTGAGTGCGTGGAAGCGGTGGAATTCGTCTTCGTCGAGCCGGTCCAGGCCGGCCGAGGCCTGCTCGGCGGCGGAGGCGGCGGTGAGGGTGCGGTCGATTGCGGCCCTGCCGGCCAGTTCCGGATGCGCGCGGATCAGCGCCAGCTGATCGTCGGGTGAGGCGTCGTACACCACCTGCATCAATCCGCCAAACACATCGTCGAACGGGCGGCGGCGCGCAGCGCGTTCGACCACCCACGGCGAATGCTCGAACAGCTCGCGGTAGCGCGCCACGAAAGCGGCGGTGTCCAGCGCGTTGGCATCGATCACGCTCATGCGTGGCTGCCTTGCAGCGAGACGTGCGCAGCCACCACTTTCCAGCCATCGGTAAAGCGCACCCAGGTCTGGCTCTGGCGGCCGTGCGCGGTGCTGCCCTCGCGCACGAATTCCGCATGCGTGGTGGCAAGATCCTGGCCGAAGCCGTGCACCGCAACGTGCACGAGCTGGCGCTGCGGCGAGCCGCCACGACCGATGCGAAATGCACGGATCGCCTCGCTGCCGTACAGCACTTCGCCCACGCCATAGCGCACTGTGCTTGGCGCGGCATGGAACAGCGCATCCATCGCGGCGATATCGTCGTGCATCAAGGCGTGCTCATACGCGTGGAACGCCGCGGTGACCTCGGTGATCACCTCCGGCAGATCGATGCTGGCCGTGTCGATGCTCATGCCGGGTGCACCTGTAGCCAGTGGCGCGCGATGTCGATACGGCGTGCAACCCAGGCATCGCCACTGGCCAGCACGTGATCGACAAAACGTGCCAGCGCTGCGGCACGCGCCGGTTTGCCGACGATGCGCCCGTGCAGGCCGATGGAGAGCATGCGCCCGCCTTCGCTGCGCAGCTGTTCGAAGCTGTCGTGCAGATAGCGGAAGAACGGCTCGCCATCGGCAAAACCGTTATAGGCGACGAATTTCATGTCGTTGACATCGAGCGTGTACGGCACGATCAGTTGCGCACGGCCGTGGCGCCGGTCGTAGTACGGCACGTCGTCGGCATAGCTGTCGGCGTCGTAGACGAAGCCGCCTTCCTCGGCCACCAGACGCGCGGTACTGGGGCTGGTGCGGCCTTGATACCAACCAAGCGGGCGGCTGCCGGTGACTTGCGTATGCAGGGCGATGGCCTCGGCCAGATGCGCGCGCTCGGTGGCTGCATCCACGTGCTGGTAGTCGATCCAGCGCAGCCCGTGGCTGGCGATTTCCCAGTCGGCCGATTGCATCGCCGCCACCGCCTCGGGATTGGCGGCGAGCGCGGTGGCGACACCGAACACGGTGACCGGCACGCCGCGCGCGCTGAACAGCCGATGCAGCCGCCAGAACCCGGCGCGGCTGCCGTATTCGTACAGGCTTTCCATCGCCATGGCGCGTGCGCCCGGATGCGACGGCGCGCCGACCATTTCCGACAGGAACGCTTCCGAACCGGCATCGCCGTTGAGCACGCAGTTTTCCGCGCCCTCTTCGTAGTTGATGACGAACTGCACGGCGATGCGCGCGCCACCTGGCCATTGCGCCGGCGGCGGCGTGGCGCCATAACCGACCAGGTCGCGCGCCGTACTCATGCAGCCGGCTCCGCATGCCAGGCCGCGCGTGCGGCTTCGACCGCCAGGCCTTGGGTGCAGGCGTAGCCCTCGGCGCGCAGCACCGCTTCCAGTGCGGCCAGGGTGAGCAGCACCTTGTGCTTCATCGCGTTGTAGCCCATTGCCCCGATGCGCCAGATCCTGCCTTGTAGCGGGCCGAACGCGGTGCCGATCTCGATTTCGAAATCTTCGCGCATGCGCCGACGCACCGCTTCACTGTCGACGCCGTGCGGGATCACCACGCCGGTGACATTGCTCATGCGGTGCGCATCGTCGCCGAATACCTCCAGCCCCAGTGCGCGCACGCCGGCACTGACCGCGCGGCCTGCAGCCGCATGCCGCGCGTAGCGCGCCTCCAGGCCTTCCTGCAAGGCCACGCGTGCGCATTCGCGCGCGCCGTACAGCATGGTGGTGGCTTCGGTGTGGTGATTGAGGCGCTTGTCGGACCAGTAATCCATGATCATCGCCAGGTCGAAATAATTGGAAGCAATGCGGGGGCCGCTGCCGTTGGCGATGTCCTCGCGCACGATGCCGCGTTCGACATGCCGCCGCGCAAAGATCGCCTCCGCTGCCGCGGCAGAGACGGTGATCGGCGCCGAGCCGGACGGCCCGCCCAGGCATTTCTGCAGGCCGGCGGTGACCACGTCCACCTCCCAGCGGTCGCTGGCGATGTCCATGCCGCCGATGGTGGCGGTGGCGTCCACGTAAGACAGCGCGCCCGCTGCGCGGCACAGCGCGCCCAGCCCATCCAGCGGCTGCGCCATGGTGGTGGAGGTGTCGCCGTGCACGGTGGCCACCAGCTTGGGTGCCACGCGTGCGATCGCCTCGGCAATCGCCGCCAGCGGCACCACCTCGCCCCACGGCGCATCCACGGTGTGGACGTCGGCGCCGAGCCGGCCAAGGATTTCGGTCAGCAACAAACCGAAGCGGCCGAAGTTGATCACCAGCACGCGGTCGCCCGGCTGCACCAGCGACACCAGCGAGGCTTCGATGCCGGCGCGCGCCGTGCCATCGACCAGAAAGGTCCAGCGGTTCTGGGTGCCGAACAAGGGGCGGTACAGCGCCATCACCTCGTTCATGTAGGTGGTCATTTCCGGGTCGAACTGGCCAAGCAGGTCGGCCGCCATCGCACGCAGCACGCGTGGATGCGCATTGACCGGGCCGGGGCCCATCAACAGGCGTTGCGGCGGATCCAGTTCGCCGAAGGTGTGCAGGTGGCGCAGGTCAGGTGCCAATGGGAGCTCCGAAGTGTTCGATGAAATGGCGCATCACCGCCAGGGCGACCTCGGCATCGGCCGGGTCGACGTGTTCGTCCGGATGATGGCTGATGCCGCCGGCGCAGCGCACGAACAGCATCGCGGTGGGGCAGAGCGCCGCCATCACCATGGCGTCGTGCCCGGCGCCGGAGACCAGCGGCCGTGGTGTGATGCCCTGCGCGGCGACCGCTTGCGTCAGGCGGGCGATCAATGCCGGCGCGCAGGGGCTGGCCGCCAGCGCCTGCAGCGGCTCGACGGCGATGGCAACCCCGCGCGCGGCAACCACCTGCTCCAGGGCGCGTTCGATCTGCGCCACTGCAGCGTCGCGGCGGTGGTCATCGCCGGCGCGCACGTCCAGCGTGCAGTCCACGCGGCCGGGCACCACGTTGATGGCGCCGGGGGCGACCTCCAGCTTGCCGACCGTGGCAACCAGATCGCCGCCGCCACTGCGCGCAATCTGCTCGATCATCAGCAGCGCTTCGGCCGCCGCGCTCAAGGCGTCGCGGCGCAGCGCCATGGTGGTGGTGCCGGCGTGGCCGGCGCGGCCGTCGAAGCGCAGCCGAAAGCGCCGTTGCGCGGCGATGCCGGTGACGATGCCAACCGGCAGCTGCGCGGCTTCCAGCACCGGGCCTTGTTCGATATGCGTTTCCAGATACGCCAGCACGCTGCCCGGCACGCGCGCGGCTTCATGTAGACGTGCGGCGTCCAGGCCCCACGCGGCCAGCGCGGTGGCCACGTCGACGCCGTCTGGATCGCGCACGGCCAGGGCGGCCGCATCCAGCGTGCCGGCCACCGCGCGGCTACAGAACATCGATGCCGGAAAGCGCGAGCCTTCTTCATCGCCGAACCCAACGACTTCGATCGCAAACGGCAGCCGGCGCTCTTGTGCGTGCAGCGCGGCCACGCATTCGATGCCGAGCAGCACGCCCAGCGGGCCGTCATAGCGCCCGGCCGCGCGCACGCTGTCCAGGTGGCTGCCGATCAACAGCGCCGGTGCGTGCGCATGCGCGCCTTCGTAGCGCCCGACCAGATTGGCGGCCGCATCCAGGCGCACCTGCATGCCGGCCTGGCGCATCCACGTGCCCACCTGCTCGGTGGCGGCGCGATGCGCCGGGCTGAGCCAGCTGCGAAACAGACCGGTGGGGGTGTCGCTGAAAGGCGCCACGCCCAGCGCATCACAGCGCGCCACCGCCCGTGCGCCGGAGGCAACCGGGGCGTTGCTGGCTACCGCACTCAGCATGCAGTGATCCGGCAGTGGTGGGACAGGGGGAACGCAGCGGTGGGCTGGTGCATGTCTGCGTGCTCGATGTGGTGGCCCGTGTTGCGGGGGCGGGAGGGGGCGCCTCGACTATACGAACGCGGTCGTGTCGCCCCAAAGCGGTTTTTTTCGAGGTTGGCGTTGCAAAAAATGCGACGGGCCTGGAGCGAGCACCTGCACAGAGGAGCGCGGGGTATGCAGTGGCCGAATCCCGTGCTGCGCGCATCGCCGACCGGGCGTGCCAGGCCCATTGCCGGACTGTTACAGTCGATGCGGGGCATGAATCGGATTCACCAATGGCGCGCGATAATTTCAAGGACCTGCTGGCGCTGATCGCCATCGTGCGGGAAGGCAGCTTCACCCGTGCCGCGGCAAAGCTGGGGGTGTCGCAGTCGGCGCTCAGCCACACCATCCGCGGCCTGGAGGCGACGCTCGGCCTGCGCCTGCTCACCCGCACCACCCGCAGCGTGGCGCCGACCGAGGCCGGCGAGCGCCTGATCCAGACGGTGGCGCCGCGCTTTGCCGAGATCGAAGAGGCGCTGTCGGCGCTGAGCGAGATGCGCGACACCCCGGCTGGCAGCGTGCGCATCACCGCCACCGACTATGCCGCGCGCGAAATCCTGTGGCCCAAGCTGGCGGTGCTGCTGCGCCAGTACCCGGACATCAAGGTGGAACTGGTGGTGGACAACGGCCTGACCGACATCGTGGCCGACCGCTACGATCTCGGCGTGCGCCTGGGCGACCAGGTGGAAAAAGACATGATCGCCGCGCGCATCGCCCCGGACATGCGCATGGCATTGATCGCCTCGCCCGCCTATCTGGAACGCCGGCCGCTGCCCAGGACCCCGCAGGATCTCACCGCGCACCTGTGCATCAACCTGCGCATGACCAGCGCCGGCGGCATCTACGCCTGGGAACTGGAAAAGGACGGTCGCGAGATCGCGGTGCGCGTGGAGGGCCAGCTCACCTTCAACAGCATCTATGAAGCGCTGGATGCGGCGCTGCAGGGGTTCGGCATTGCCTTCGTGCAGGAAGACCTGGCCCGGCCGCACATCAAGGCCGGGCGGCTGCGCTGGGTGATGAAGGACTGGTCACCCACCTGGCCCGGCCTGCACGCGTTCTACCCCAGCCGCCGGCATTCCTCGCCCGCGTTCAACCTGGTGCTGGAGGCGCTGCGGCATAAGGGCTGAGGGTTGCGCTGGTGTTGGAACGCGGTCGAATCCTGACCGTGTATCTGGCCAGGGAGCTGGAACCGCGCAGTATCACGGGCAACACGGTGGCGCCAGGCGCCATTGCCACCGACTTTCTCGGCGGCGCGGTGCGCGATAGGCCGGACTACACCAACGCTGTCGTCATCGCACACCACGTATGAGCGCGCTCGCGCGCGATGAAGCTGTCCCGGTGACGCCCCATCGCGCGCAAGCGCGCTCCTACGACCGCCGACGCGTGCGGGAGTGCCGGGACATCAGACCAGGCGCCGCAGATTCGACTGTTTGGCGGAGGTGTTAAATGCGTGACTGTAGCCGCCATCCGTGATGGCGGTACACACCACGTAGGAGCGCGCTCGCGCGCGACGAAGCTGTCCCGGTAACGCCCGATCGCGCGCAAGCGCGCTCCTACGACCGCCGATGCGTGCGGAAGTGTCGTGACATCAGACCAGACACAGCGGATTCGCCTGTTTGGCAGAGGTGTCGTATGCGTGATGTGTACCGCCATCCGTGATGGCGGTACACATCACGTAGGAGCGCGCTCGCGCGCGATGAAGCTGTCGCGGTGACGCCCATCGCGCGCAAGCGCGCTCCTACGACCGCCGACGCGTGTGGGAGTGTCGTGACATCAGACCAGGCGCCGCAGCTTTGCCTGTTTAGCGGAGGCGTTGCACGCGTGACTGTGACTGCCATCCGTGATGGCGGTACACGTCACGTAGGAGCGCGCTTGCGCGCGATGAAGCTGTCGCGGTGACGCCCATCGCGCGCAAGCGCGCTCCTACGACCGCCGACGCGTGTGGGAGTGTCGTGACATCAGGCAAGACAGCGCAGATTCCGCTGTTTGGCGGAGGCGTTGCGTGACTGTGACCGCCATCCGTGACGGCGGCACACCACGTAGGAGCGCGCTTGCGCGCGATGAAGCTGTCTCGGTGACGCCCCATCGCGCGCAAGCGCGCTCCTACGACCGCCGATACGTGCGTGAGTATCGTGACATCAGCCCAAGCACGGCAGATTCGCCTGTTTGATGGACGTGTTTCATGCGTGACTGTGACCGCCATCCGTGATGGCGGCGCGCATCAGGTAGGAGCGCGCTCGCGCGCGATGAAGCTGTCCCGGTAACACCCCATCGCGCGCAAGCGCGCGCCTACGTAAGGCATATGCGTGGCCAGCCGGTGCCGCGTTCCGTACCGGGCGCATGACCTCCGCCCAAGCCTGAGTAGACAGATGCCGCAGAAGGCCAGGCAGCGGCAAGCACCCGATCCAATGAACAGCGCTCATAAGCCCATGCGCTTTGGCCAGCTTTATCGCACTGGCCATCCTGCGTACGCTGCGCAGCCTGGCGTTGCCCGTATTGAGGCTTGCAACGCTGCGTGCGTTGCGGCGCGGGCACTACGCGCCAACCGTGACTTCTTCAGAACAATGCCTCACAGCGCAGCGTGTGCGCATGCCACAGCTCGGTGCTCCCGCGCCGTCGATGTGCGGTGCTAAAGCGCAGTGGCGCTCTCCCGTTCCAGTCTTCAAAGGATCCTGCATGTCTTCCGCATCCACTGCTTCCGCCGCCGTGCGCGCTGCGCCCAGCGCCAGCCGCCAGACCTGGAGTGCGGTGGGCTCGTTGTCGTTGTGCGTAGCGTTGTTGATCGCCTCCGAGTTCATGCCGGTCAGCCTGCTCACGCCGATCGCGGCCGATCTGCATGCCACCGCCGGCATGGCCGGGCAGGCGATCTCCATCTCGGGGTTGTTTGCGGTGCTGGCCAGCCTGCTCATCGCGCCACTTACGTCGCGCTTCAATCGCCGGCATGTGCTGATCAGCCTGAGCGCGGTGATGTTGCTGTCATTGTTGCTGATCGCCAATGCGCATTCGTTCGGCATGTTGATGGCGGCGCGTGCGCTGCTGGGGATCACCATTGGTGGGTTCTGGGCGCTGGCCACCGCCACGGTGATGCGCATGATGCCGGAAGAGGCGGTACCCAAGGCGCTGGGCATCGTCTACATCGGCAACGCGGTGGCGACCGCATTTGCCGCGCCGTTGGGTAGCTATCTGGGCGCGGTGATCGGCTGGCGTGGCGTGTTCTGGGGCATGGTGCCGTTGGTGGCGCTGACCATCGCCTGGCAGTGGCACAGCCTGCCATCCTTGCCTGCGCAGGGCGGCACCTCGCTGGGCAGCATCGCCGCATTGCTCAAGCGTCGCTACGTGGCGCGCGCGATGCTGGCGATCATGTTGGGCTTTGCCGGTGCGTTCTCTGCGTTTACCTATTTCCGTCCGTTCCTGGAGAACGCCGCGCACGTGGATGTATCGCACTTGTCGTTGCTGCTGCTCGGGCTGGGCCTGGCCGGTTTTGCCGGCACCTATGCCGCCACGGCCCTGCTGCCGAAGCGCTTGTTCAGTCTGCTCACGGTGCTGCCGGTGGCGTTGGGCGTGGCCACCCTGGCGATGCTGCTGACCAGCCATCTGCTGTGGGGCGTGGCAATCGCGATGATTGCGTGGGGCACACTCAATTCGGCATTGCCGGTGGCGTGGTCCACCTGGCTGAGCCGCTGCATCAAGGACGCACCGGAAGCCGGTGGCGGCCTGATGGTGGCCGCCATCCAGCTGGCCATCATGCTCGGTGGCGCGCTGGGCGGCGTGCTGCTGGATCACGTCTCCATCGCCGCCACCTTCATCGGTGCCAGCGTGCTGCTGCTGGCTGCATCGCTGGTGGCCGGTAATGGCGCGCGGTTGCGGCCTTGACCGTGAATCCTCTTCAATTTCGGCCCGCGCGGCGAGACGGCTTTAGGGTTTAGGCCGCCTGCTTTGGTGAGCCACTTACGCCTGATCTGGCTGGTGTTCCCAGCGACTGGTTTGCGTGTGCGATGTACGTGCTCAGCGGCCGCGAGAGGTCATACGCAGCTTGGGAGCGCGATAGGGTCCACGGTGCAACGCATGCAGCCTGGTCGCTGCTCAGGCGCCCGGTTTGCTGCTGCTACAAGACTTGATCCGTGCTGCGCTAGGTAGATCGGCTGCGTCTAAATCACCGCCAAACAGCAGACAGATCGAGCAAGCGAGCCGATCCATCTCATCCGCACAGGTGCTGACTCAAAGGAGGCCGAGCGGTCGCTGGCGCAACTGCCAACCGTGCCCTCACACATGCACTGAACACGCCATCGGCACAATCGATTGTCAGCCCCTCATGACAGTCACACGTTGATCAATGTCCTGACCCTCAATGCCCACATGGGCTTTGACCTGCTCAAGCGGCGCTTCATTCTTGCCGCGTTGCGTGAGGCCATTCGCGAGGTCTGCGCCGAGATCGTGTGCCTGCAGGAAGTCCTGGGCGAACACGCGCTGCACGCCCGGCGACACGCGCAGTGGCCTGCCGTGGCGCATTACGAATATCTCGCGGAAATGCTGTGGCCGCAGTTCTCCTATGGGCGCAATGCGGTGTATCCGCACGGGCACCATGGCAATGCGGTGTTGTCGAAGTTTCCTATCTCAAGTTTCGCCAATCACGATGTGTCCGTGCCCGGCCACGAGCCACGGGGGGTACTGCACGCGGTGCTGCAGGTGCCGGGCTGGTCGGAGGAGCTACAGGTGTTCTGCGTGCACCTCGGCTTGCACGAAGCGCACCGGCAGCAGCAGATCGGCCTGCTGTGCGCGCGGGTGGCTGCGCTCTCGGCCGATGCGCCGGTCGTGGTGGCGGGCGACTTCAACGACTGGCGGGCGCGCGGCCATCCGCTGCTCACGCGCTGTGGTCTGGTCGAGGCCGTCGAATGCATGCACGGGCGCGTGGCGCGCAGCTTTCCCTCGCGCTTTCCGGTCTTGCCGCTGGACCGCATCTATCTGCGCAATCTGCGGGTGGTGCAGGCGCGCGTCCTGTCCGGTCTGCCGTGGTCGCGGCTCTCCGATCATCTGCCGTTATTGGCGAGTATCGCGCCATGAGCCGGCAGCCCGCGCTCTGCTGGCGCCAAGGGCATCGCATGCGTCTGCTGGAAAATGGCGAGAACTACTTCGCACGCTTTTACCAGATGATCGCCGCCGCGCAAGACGAGATTCTGCTGGAAACGTTCATCCTGTTCGAGGATGCGGTGGGCCTGCAATTGCAGCAGCACCTGATCGACGCGGCACAACGCGGCGTGCGGGTACACCTGCTGGTGGATGCATTCGGCTCGTGCGCATTGTCCCCGCGGTACGCACGCGACCTTGCCGAGGCGGGCGTGCAGCTGCGCCTGTTCGACCCGGAGCCCACACCGCTGCGCAGGCGCATCAATATGTTCCGCCGCCTGCATCGCAAGCTGCTCGTCGTCGATCAGGCCATTGCCTTCGTCGGCGGCATCAATTATTCGGCCGATCAACTGGCCGGGTCGGGGCCGCAGGGCAAGCAGGATTACGCCATCGAGCTGCAGGGGCCGGTGGTGTGTGATATCGCCGCCTTCATGCAGCAGGCCGCGCGTGGCAGTGGGACCGGCGAGGGCTGGACGCCGGATCCGTCATCGACCGCATCAACAGCTGCCGAGAGCGGAGAGGTCTGCTTTGTCGCGCGTGACAACGGCTCACGCTCGCGCAGCATCGAACAGGCGTACCGGCAGGCATTTGCCGATGCGCGGCAGGAAATCATCATCGCCAACGCGTACTTCTTCCCGGGCTACGGATGTCTGCGTGATCTGTGTGCGGCCGCGCGGCGCGGCGTCCACGTGCGCCTCATCGTGCAGGGACAACCCGACACCCCGCTTGCCTTGTTGGCAGCGCGTTTGCTGTACCGCCAGTTGCTCGCTGCCGGGGTGCAGATCTTCGAGTACTGCGAGCGACCGTTCCATGGCAAGGTTGCGGTGATCGATGGGTATTGGAGCACGGTCGGTTCCAGCAACCTGGACCCACTCAGCCTGGCACTGAACCTGGAGGCGAACGTGCTGGTACGCAACCATGCCTTCGCAGAGGTCTTGCGTGAGCGCTTGTAACGTTTGATGACGCAGGCACGAGAGGTCGCACCCAACCCTCACCACCCAGCCACCGCACCATCCGATCTTGGGTCGCTCGCACCACTCACCACGCCGGTGACCTCACGCACCAGGGCGCCAGCATGCCCCATCACCGAGCTATAGGCCGGTAACAGTTCGACGGCGTGGCCGGCGTCGCGCAGTGCTTGCACCACGGCCGGGTCGAAGCGGTCTTCCAGCTTCAACGTGGTGCTGTCGTCGCCCCAGGTGCGGCCGAGCAGCCAGCGCGGTGCGGTGATGGCCTGTTGCAACGGCATGCCGAAGTGGGCGTAGCGCGAGAACAGCGCGGCCTGGGTCTGCGGTTGGCCTTCGCCGCCCATGGTGCCGTAGGCCATGACGCGGCCATCGTCGAAGGTGGCCAGGGCGGGGTTGAGGGTGTGGAACGGTTTACGCCCTGGGGCGAGTGCATTCCAGCCGTCGGTGGCGAGGCGAAAGCTGCAGCCGCGATTCTGCCAGGTGATGCCGGTATGCGGCAGCACCAGGCCGGAGCCGAATTCGAAATAGGTGGACTGGATGCAGCTCACCGCGCGGCCCTGCGCGTCGATGGCGCCGAACCAGACGGTGTCGCCGGCCTGCGAGGGCTGCGGCCAGGGCAGGGCCGCGTGCAGGTCGATGCGGGCGGCCAGTGCGTCCAGCGCAGCGCTGTCGTCGAGCAGGGCTTGTGCGTCGAGCGTCATCCAGGCGCTGTCGCCGATGTGGGCGTCGCGAATCAGGAAGGCCTGTTTGGTGGCTTCGATCAGGCCATGCAGGTGCGCGAAACTGTCTGCCTGCGTGGCCGGCAGGCGGTCGAACAGCGCCAGGATCAACAGCGAGGCCAGCCCTTGCGTGGGCGGTGCGTGGTTATACAAACGTGCACCGGCGATGGCGACTGAGAGCGGCACGCTGGCCTCGGCGGTGTGTGTGGCCAGGTCATCCGCATGCAACGGGCTGCCGAGTACGCGTAGGTCGGCGGCGATGTCATCGGCGAGCGCGCCGCGGTAGAAACTGTCCAGGCCATCGTGCGCCAGCCGTTGCAGGGTGCGCGCGAGCTGCGGTTGCTGCAGCACGGCGCCCTCGTGCAGGGGCGCGCCGCGCGGCTCGAAGATGCGCGCATAGGCGCCCGGCAGGCAACGCAGTTCATCGCCCTTGCTGGCGGCGATGTGCGCACCGCCGAGCGTGATCGGCACGCCCACCTCGGCATGGTGGATGGCCTCTTCCAGCAGCTGCTGCAGCGGGAGCGTGCCACCACCGTGCTGGAGCGCAAGCGCCCAGCCGGAGACGGTGCCGGCCACGGTATTGGCGGCGCCCGGGCCGCGCCAGGGGATGTGGGTGTGGCCGCGATAGAAGTCCAGCGTGGCCGCCTGTGCGGCACGGCCGCAGGCGTCGATGGCGTGTACGCGGCCATCGGGTTCGTGGATCAGCCAGAAGCCATCGCCGCCGATGCCGGTCATGTGCGGATACACCACGGCCAGACAGGCGGCGGTGGCCACCGCTGCTTCGATGGCGTTGCCGCCGGCGCGCAGGATGTCGCGCCCGGCCTGCGCGGCCAGATGGTGAGGCGCGACCACCATGCCGCGGCGTGCGCGCAAGGTGTGCAGCATCAGCGTGTCTCCGCCGGTGCGCTGAACGCGAGCAGCCCATCGCGTTCGAGTTGCGCGGCCAGAGCGAACAGGCGGTCTTCGCGGCCTGGCGCGGCAATCAGCTGCACGCCCAGCGGCAAGCGACCCGGGCGCGGTAGCGGCGCGGCCAGCACCGGGCAGGCGGCCAGCCCAAGCGGCTGGGTGAAGATGCCCAGGTTGGCGCGCGCCGAGACCGGCAGGCCATCGATGATGATGCTCTCTTGGTCGATGCGCGGCGCCACGCCAGGTGTGGCCGGCGCGATCAACACATCCACACGGTCCCACAGCATGCGCATGGCCCGCGCGAACCAGTGCGCGAAGTGGTGTGCATCGGCCACCGCGCTGGCCGGCAATTGCAGGCCGGCCAACAGGCGGTCGCGGGTGGCTGGGTCGAACTGGGCGGCCTGTGTGCTGAGGGCGTTGCGATGGCGGTGCCCGCCCTCGGCGGCGGTGAGCACGAAGGCGGCGGCGCGTGCGCGTTCGGCGTCCGGCAACTCCATGATGGTGGTGCTGCCGATCGCCGCGAGCAGCGTGCCGAGGCCGGTCTCCAGCTCGGGATCGAGATTGCGTTGGAACCAGCCGCCCAATTGCGCGATGCGCAACGTCTCCACGCTGCAAGCGGGCACCGGGTGCCCGTGCATCACTTCGTAGACGCGGCGCAGGTCGGCAACCGAGGTCGCGAACGGGCCCACCACATCCAGCGCATCCACGAACGGGAACACGCCCTGCAACGGCAGCGCGCCGTGGGTCGGTCGCAACCCGTATACGCCGCACAAGGCAGCCGGCACGCGGATCGAACCATTGGTGTCCGAGCCCAGTGCAAACGGCACCCATCCAGCCGCCACCGCGGCGGCCGAGCCACCGGACGAGCCGCCGGCCAGATGGCGATGGTCGTGCGGATTGGCGGTGGTGCCGTAATGCGCGTTGACCGTGGCAAAGCCGTAGGCGAATTCGTCCATGTTGGCGGTGCCCACCAGCACTGCACCGGCATCGCTCAGGCGCTGCACCACGGCCGCATCGGCCGCGGCGCGCGCCGGCAACAAGCGGGTGATGGCATGCAGACCGTCGTTGGCCTGATTGATGCGGCCCAGTGTCTGGGTGGCCAGGCGCGCCGCCTGTGCGGGCTGGCTGCGCGTGCTGCCGACGATGGAAGCGATCTGCCCGCGCGAAGTGCTTGTGTCCGGTGATGCGGGGCGCGGTGCGTTGAAGCTGGCGAGCAGCTGCGCGTGACCACGCAGGACCTCGGTGTTGCGATCGATGCCGGCCTGCCACTGCGCGGGGAGTTGCATGGGGTCACCTTGGGTTGCTGGGAGTGGTGCGGGTGCGTGGTGTCGCTCGAGCCCCTCTCCCGCCGGGAGAGGGGTTGGGGTGAGGGTGCCCCGCTAGTTGGAGATGTATCAGGTATGCGTTTACCTTGCTTGCCACCTACTCAACTGGCGTGGCGTCTTTATCGGGTGACGTACCCTCATCCGCCCTTCGGGCAACTTCTCCCGATGGGAGAAGGGGGAGCGGTAAACCCACTGCTGGTGATTGCGGTGCAGTGAGGTGATCGACCAATAGCTGCTCAAACGCCTGCACATTCACAGCATGCACCACCGTCTGTGCCTGTTCGCCCAGTCCAGGCTGATAGCCCGGCGCCCACGACAAAATGTCGCCATAGCCTGCGTCGAACGCGGTGTTGGTGTCGATGTAGAGCGTTTCGGTGTGCGTCGCCAACTCGGGGCGCAGCCACACCGCAGTGGCCAGCTCGTCCCACATCGGAAAGCCGGTTTCGCGGCGACGCAATGCGTGGCCGATGGGGATATCGGCCGCGCTCATGCGCGCCAATAGCTCCGGGGTGAGTTCGGTGGCGGTGGAGGGATCCACCGGCACCATCGTGATCTTCCGCCACGGTGCGCGCATGACGATGCTGGCGGCTTCCGGGTCCCAGCGGATGTTGAATTCGCGGCGTGGCGAGTTGACGAACTCGCGCGCGAATTGGCGCGCACTCACGCTATCGCGCTGCTGGCGTGGATTGAGGCTGCCGCCCATGTAGACCAGTTCGCGCGCCAGCGTGGCGAAGGCCGGGTCCAGTGCCTGCGCGAGGGCCAGGTTGGTCAACGGGCCAGTCGCAACGATGCTCACCTCGCCGGGGTACTGGCGCACCATACGCAGCATGAACAACGCCGCCGGTTCATCGGCGGCACGCACCACGCTGGGATTGCCCAGTGGCAGGTCGGGCACCACGTCGTGTGCGTGATAACGCGGCGCACTCTGCACGGTGTCGCCATCCACCCAGTGTTTGGTCCATGCACCTTTCCACACCAGCTTGCCGTACAGCGCCTCCCACCGTTCGGTGGCCAGCTCGCTGTTGAGCAGCGGATGCACCGGGCCGGGATGCACCGGAATGTGCGGCTGCCCGGCCAGTTCCAGCAGGCGGCAGCTGTGTGCGATCACCTCATCGCGCCAGATGTTGCCGCTGACCGCGCTGATGCCGAGCACCTCGACCTCCGGCGACTGCAGCAGCAACAACTGCGCCGGCGTGAAGCCGTCGATGTCGTCTTCGAGGATGACGCGGCGTTTGGATGGGGCGGCGTGCGAGTGGGTCATTGCGCTGTGGTCATGGATGGAAAATGTATTGCAGCGGCGATGCAGCGGAAGTCGCGTTGTAGGAGCGCGCTTGCGCGCGATGAGGCGTTATCGGTGAAGCCTCTTCGCGCGCAAGCGCGCTCCTATGGGTTATGCGTCAGCTGGTGTTGTCTGCACTTTGCGCTGCTCCATCAGCATGCGCTCGTACTGCGCCAGATCGGTTTCAAGCTGCCATTGCAGCCGTGCCTTCTCGCTGCTCTGGCGAAATGCTTGGCACCCAGCATCATCGGTTTCGCGCTGTAATGCAGTGGCGCATGCCTGCGCAGCTTTACCATCGGCGCTCCACAGGCTCGCGCCCGGCAGGAAGCTGTACGTCAGGCCATTGCGGGCGAGGCGCTTGAGTGTGGGGTAGTCGATGCCCTGTTCCTGCACTGCACGTTGATATTCATGGGTCATGTCCGCGCGCGACACGCCGGCATCATCGGTGGAGAGCACCACCGGCACACCGGCGTGCAGATACATCGCCAACGGATGCGCGGCCCCGGTAACGCCCAGGATCACATCGTTACTGGTGAGGTTGATCTCCACCGCCACCTGGTCGCGGCGCATGCGCTGCAGCAGCTCTTGCGCGTCGTCTTCGTAAGGCAGATCCACGCCATGACCGATGCGCCGCGCACCCGCATCCACCGCCTGGCGGATATGCGAGCGCAGCTGCGCGGGCGGCACCAGGCCCAGGGTCAGCTCGCCGGCATGCAAGGACAGCGGCACGCCGGGATAGCGCCGTGCAAAGAACCGGAACATCGCCATGTGGCGTGCGTAATCGGCCACTGCCACCGGGTTGTCCTCGGGCGCGACGATGTTCACCGCCACCGCGCGGCTGCCGCCGGCGGCCACGAGCGCATGGGCGAGCGCCATCTGCCCGAACACCCGCGGCGCAGGCAGTACACGCAACACATACGGCACATAGCGGTACTGCACCTGGCAGGCCGCGCGTGGCTGCGCCTGGTCACACTGCAGGACGCGGCGCACCTGCGCGTCGAGATCGGCAAGACTGCGCTGCGCGGCCTGCACCAGCGGCGGCAGCGCGTCCTGCAGTTCGCGCAGGTTGGCGGCATCGTCGGTGCCATGCCAGGGCAGCGCCTGCATGCGCTGCGCGGCGTCGTCCATCTGCGGCGGGTTGGCGATGATTTCCACGTACGGCACGCTGTCGCGCGCGGCCTGCTCCAGCACGGCGGCCACGGTGTCGGCCACGCGTGCGCGCACCACCGCATCGAACTTGCCGAAGGTGCTGAAGAACTGCCCGTGCCCGCTGGGTTGGGATGGGCTGGCCAGGTGGTTGCGCATCGACAAGGCATCCACCACGCGGCCATACAGCGCGGCATCGCGCGTGGCCAGCCCGCGTGCGGGCACCTGGCCGGCCACGCACGGCGGTGCGCGCAGGCTCAGGTCGTCCAGCTGCACGCAGGCGCCGTCTTCGCTGGCCCACTGCAGGTGGTCCTCGGCATACACCGAGCCGGAGAGATGGTTATGCAGGTCGCCGCCCTTGGGCATGGCCTGCAACCAACTGCGCAGTTGCGCCGATTGGCCGGCCGCATCGCGAAACAACTGCGCAACCTGCTGCTCGCGCGATTGTGCGGGCGCAGGCGTTTGGCGCGCCTGTGCAAGCGCGGGCAGCAGCGCGCACACGGTGAGGATCAGACAACGACGCAGCATGGGCATCCAGAAAACTCGCAAAAGGGTGTACCGGCGCGCACGTGCGCCCAGCGGAGGAATAGCTTGCCTTGCAGTGCGTTGCACGGCCAGCGCGCTGCGCGCCTGCAGGCAGCGCGGTGCAGGCGCGTCACTCCAGTGCATAGCGCAGCACGAACAGGCCGGCGATGGCCCAGGTGGCCGGATGCACCTCACGCCAACGCCCGCTGCCCAGCCGGAGCACCGCATAGGTGATGAAGCCCAACGCCAACCCATTGGCGATCGAATAGGTGAACGGCATCGCCAGCATGCACATGGCGGCCGGCAACGCTTCGCCGACATCGTCCCACTGCAGATGCGCGCATTCGCGCAGCATCACTGCCGCCAGATACAGCAACGCCGGTGCGGTGGCGTAGGCCGGCACCATGGCCGCCAGCGGCGAGAACAGCAGGGCCAGCAGGAACAGCGCGGCCACCACCAGCGCGGTCAGCCCGGTGCGCCCACCCACCAGCACGCCGGCGGCGCTTTCCACATAAGCCGTGGTGCTGGAGGTGCCAAGCAGCGAGCCGGCCAGGATGGCGCTGCTGTCGGCGAGCAGGGCGCGGTCGAACTGGCGGCGCTGGTCTGTGGTGCGCAGCAAGCCGGCGCGCTGCGCCACCCCCATCAAGGTGCCGGTGGCATCGAACATCTCCACCAGCACGAACACCAGCACCACGTGCAGTACCGCGGTCAATGCACCTTCGCCAGCGTGGCCCTGCAGGGCACTGGCAATATCCAGTTGCAGCAAGGTGGGTGCCAGACTCGGCGGCAGCGCGATCACGCCCTGGTACTGCACCAGCCCGAGTGCGAGCGCCGCAGCGGTGACCGCCAGGATGCCGAGCAGCATCGCCCCGCGCACGCGCCGCAGCTCCAGCACGCCGATCAATAGCAGCCCGGCCAATGCCAGCAAGGGCTCGGGCCGGTGCAGGTCGCCCAGGGTGATCAAGGTCTGCGGGTGGGCCACCACCAGCCCGGCTTTCTGCAGGCCGATCACCGCCAGGAACAGGCCGATACCGGCGGCGATTGCGCTGCGTAACGTGGTGGGGATGCCGTCGACCAGCCACCGGCGCGCGCCGGTGAGGGTGAGCAGCAGGAACACGCAGCCGGACACGAACACCAGGCCCAGCGTCTGTTGCCAGCTGTAGCCCAGCGTGCCCACCACGCTGAAGGCGAAGAAGGCATTCAAGCCCATGCCGGGCGCCATGCCGATCGGGTAATTGGCCAGCAGGCCCATCACTACCGAGCCGAATGCCGCGGCCAGGCAGGTGGCCACGAACACCGCGCCGTGATCCATGCCGGTGGTGGCCAGGATGTCCGGGTTGACGAACACGATGTAGGCCATCGTGAGAAAGGTGGTGGCGCCGGCCAGCAGCTCGGTGCGCACGTTGCTGCCGTTGGCGGCAAGCGCAAAATCGGGCCAGCGCATCAGGCGCGCCCCGGCGGCCGGCAAGCGGCGGCACAGCAGAACAGTGTCATTGGCAACATCTCATCGAACACAGGCACCGGCGCGTGAGCGCGGGCTGCGTATCTTGCACTGTGCGCCTTTGCATGCCGTGGACGTGTTGCCCGAAATGGGCAGTGGCCTGTGGATCGCGTTGGTTGGCAACGCTTGATGGGAAGGTTGCACCACGCCGTTGCGCCACGCGTGTGCCTGGGCGGCAAGCCGAGCGTGCTGATGTCTGCATCGCACCCGGCACCCGGCAATCGCAACAGCTGACTCATCCTCTCGCTGGATGGCGGCGAGCGTGACGCAGCGGCGCCAGTGATGGCAGGGGTCGCTAGCGAGGACATGGATCACGTCGTGTTCGAGCATCGCCAACACGCCCGCGCTTGATCGTTGCCGCGTCGGTCGCATCACGTGTCGGCCCTGTCGCTGTGCTCAAAGTTCCAGCACCAGCCGTGGCGTGCGGCTGCGCGAACAGCACAGGGTGATCTGCGTGTTCTGCGCGTGTTCGCTGTCGCTGAGCACGCTGTCGCGGTGATCGGGCACACCGTCGAGCACGCCGGTCAGGCAGGCCCCGCACATGCCTTGCTCGCACGACAGCGGCACCTCCACGCCTGCGGCCATCAGCGCATTGGCGATACTGCAATCGGCCGCCACCTGCACCACGCGCCCGCTGGCGGCCAGCTCAACTTCGAAGGCGTCGTCGGCGGCGTGCGGCACGGCCGGCGCGACCGCGGCGAAGTGTTCGCGATGCAGCTGCGCCGGCGCCCAGCCCTGCGCCAGGGCCAGCGCGCTGAAGTGATCCATGAACGCGGCCGGCCCGCACAGATACAGCTGGTCACGCGTGCGTGCCTGGTGCAGTTCGGTGGGGATGTGCACACGTGGGCTCTCGCCGTCATCGCTCAGATGCACCTGTACCTGGCCGTGCTGGAAGCCCCGCTGCAGGCGCTGCCCGAAGGCGACATCCGCCTGCCGGCGCGCGTAGTAGTGCAGCACGAAGGCCTCGCCGCGCGCTTCCAGCGCCTCGGCCATCGACAGCAGCGGAGTGATGCCGATGCCGGCCGCCAGCAGCACATGGCGTTCGCCCGGGTGTAACGGGAACAGGTTGCGCGGCGTGGAGATCTGCAGCCGGTCGCCGGCCGCGAGCTGCTCGCACAGGTGCCGCGAGCCGCCGCGCGAGGCATCGGCCAGCTTCACGCACAACAGGTAATGGTCGCGCGCATGCGGCGCGCTGGCGATGGAGTACTGGCGGATCAAGCCGTCGGGCAGGTGCAGGTCCACATGCGCGCCGGCTTCGAACGCCGGCAACTCCGTGCCGATCGGCTCCAACCGGATCGCCCGCTGGCGATGTCCCTGGTCGACGACTTCCGCCACACGCACCTCATGCAGGCTCATGCCGTCATCCTCGCCGGTCAACGCAGGAAAAAGTCGCTATAGCCCTGGCTGCGCAGGCCACGGCGATAGGCGATCGAACTGCGATCGGCGGGGATGTGCACTTCCAGCAGCGGGTCCAGCGGCAGGTATTCCGGGCGCTGCGCTTCCACCATGGCGCGGTCTTCCTCGAATACGCGCAGGTTGAAGGCATGCACGTCCTCCACCGGCAGATGGGTGTCGAAGTTGCGCGCGATCGGCACCAGTAGCCGGGTTTTGTGCTTGGACACCGGGCTGGCCGCGTTCATGATCACCAGCCGCTTGCCCGGCACCGGGAAGTGGATGGTGAGCGTGGCGGTGAACGGCAGGTGCACTTCGAAATGGCGCAGCCACTGGAAGCCGGGGTCAACGTCGGGCAGCGGCATGTCCACCGAATAGTTGGCCACGCTGCTGAGGTAATCGGCGTTGAAACCGGTCGGCGTTTCGGTGGTGGTGTAGGCCGGCACTTCGCGCTTGTCCGGCTGGGCGAAGGTGGCGGTATGCACGAAGGCGAAATGCGCCACGTCGATAAAGCCTTCCAGCTGCCGCGCGGCGCTGCCGGCGATGTCGAAGCCCGGGCACACGATCTGCTGGAAGCCGTCTTCGTCCCAACCCGGCATCGGCGGGATCTGCACCTCGGCCGCGCTCACCCCGGCCGGTTTGGCCAGGCACACCCAGATCAGCCCGTAGCGCTCGGCCACCGCATAGGTGTGCAACCGCATCTTGGCCGGGATGTTCTGATTCGGGCTGGCCGGGATGTGGTTGCAGCGCCCGCCGCTGCCGAAGCGCAGCCCGTGATAGGCGCACACCACCCCGGCGCCGTCGGCGCTGCCCATGCTCAGCGGCACGCCGCGGTGCGGGCAGACATCGCGCGCGGCCACCAGCTCGGCGCCCAGCCGGTACAGCACCAGCGGCTCGTCCAGCAGCATGGCCTTGAACGGCGCCTCGCTCACCTCGCTGCTCAGCGCCACCGCGTGCCAGTGCTGGGCCAGGCGCTGCCAGTCGGCGGCCTCAAAGGTGCAGTGCAGCGGCAGGGCGGGGACGGCGACATCCATGGGGCGGTCTCTGGCGTAAGGCGGGAGCGGTGCCGGATTGACTCTAGGAAGCCGGGGGTGTGTGATCAAACATCGTTTTTCCGCCAAGCCATTGCAAAAAATGCAACGGCCAACCAAGCCCCGCCCCATGCTGACCTTCTCGCGCTTCACCCGCTACTTCATCGAAGTGGCCCGCTGCGGCAGCATCCGCAAGGCATCGGAGGTGCTGCACGTGTCCGCCTCGGCGATCGACCGGCAGATCCTCAAGGCCGAGGAAGAGCTGGGCGCGCAGCTGTTCGAACGCCTGCCCGGCCGCCTGCGTCTCACTGCCGCCGGCGAGCTGCTGCTGGTGGATGTGCGCCAGTGGGAGAAGGCCTATGCGCGCACCCTGGAGCGCTTCGACGAGCTCAAGGGGCTGCGCCGCGGGCACGTGGAGATCGCCATGATCGACGCGCTCAGCGAGGGCGTGGTGCCGGCTGCGGTGGCGGCGCTGGTGCAGGAATACCCGGGCATCACCTTCAACCTGTCCACCGCGCGTAACCAGCGGGTGATGGAGATGGTGACCTCGGCGGATGTGGACATCGGCCTGCTGCTGGACCCAGTGAGCAGCGTGGACCTGGAGGTGCGTGCGTTCGCTGACATCCCGCTCGGCATTGCGATGCCGGTGGGTCACCCGCTGAGCAGCCGCAGCGAGCTGCAGCTGAGCCAAACGCTGGAGCATCGCCTGCTGCTGCCGGCCGCGCCGTTGATCGTGGGCGAGCACGCCAAGGTGCTGTACCAGCGCCAGCATATCGACGTGAAGCGGCTCACCCACTGCAACGACGTACGCACGCTGCGTGGGCTGGTGCGGGCTGGCGCCGGCGTGGGCC
>Ga0114992_100026_pt1 | contig 26231 bp, 16 predicted proteins | sample MSEELM_DM5_FD_89584 | JGI IMG/M metagenome (GOLD analysis project Ga0114992, IMG submission 89584) | Subsurface microbial communities from deep shales in West Virginia, USA - MSEEL M_DM5 | ecosystem: Environmental > Aquatic > Deep subsurface > Shale gas/oil reservoir > Produced water/Flow back ... | reverse complement strand
GAACGCGATCAGGCCCAGGCCGACAAAAAACCCGCTGCGGCTGTCTTCGAACAACGCCAGGCAGGCGTGGCCGGCGCAGTAGATCAGGCTGAACCAGATGATGGTGGTGTACTTGCCGAAGAAGCGATCGGCCAGCCAGCCGCCCAGCAGCGGGAAGAAGAACACCCCGATCATGAAACTGTGCAGGATGTGCTTGGCTTCGGCATCGCGCTCCGGCGCGCCAACCTCCTGCAGCAGCAGCGAGGTGATCAGGAACTGCACCAGGATGTTGCGCATCCCGTAGAAACTGAAACGCTCGCACGCCTCGTTGCCGATGATGAAGGGGATCTGGCGCGGCAGCCGCGCATCGGCGGCGGGCGCCGGCAAGGTGGAGGTCGTCAAAGGCAGTCCGGTCGAGCAGAAAACGAGCCCTATCGTACCGGCGGCGGCCTGTTGCCCGCCATCGCGCGGCACTGGGTTGCTGGTCCGGAACGGGCCGCAGGCTGCAGCACTTGCGTGGGTGTGGCGGCGGGGCAACCGATGCAGCGGCAGGAGTGGCGTGCCGGGTGATGCAACCGCCGCAGTTGGCCGCGCAGCGTTGCGCGCTGATCGCACCGCACCAGTATGTGGTCGACGGCCTGCAAGCGTGGCGGCCTGCCACTGCGCGTTTGGCGATTGCACCCCGTGGCGATAGACCACATGCCAGATACCCGTTGCTGATTGAGCCGAATAACAGGCCGAAAAGCCCGAGCGAACGCGACCACGCCACTATGTCGCAGTTGCAGACTTTGACGCAGTGCAGATTGGCCTGCCACCCTGGCTCGGCTACATTGCAAACGTTTTCCTGGAACACCGGACCGCTGGATGCCCCGCTTCACCCGCCTCGCTCTGAGCCTGCTGCTGCTCACCTCTGCCCCCGCCGCCCTGACTGCCGAGCCGCTGACCACCCTGGCCGAGCGCAGCGGTTTTGTGCAGACCGGCCGCTTTGATGAGGTCATCGCCTTGTGCGATGCATTCGCGCAGCGCTACCCGCAGGCGGTGCGCTGCATCAGCTTCGGCACCACGCCTGAAGGGCGGCCGATGAAGGCGCTGGTGGTGTCCACCAGCGGCGCGCTGGATGCGGCAAGCGCGGCGCAGCGCGCATTGCCGGTGGTGCTGGTGCAAGGCGGCATCCATGCCGGCGAGATCGATGGCAAGGACGCGGGCTTCCTGGCCCTGCGCGAGTTGCTCGATGGCACCGCCGGGAAAGAGGTGCTCGACAAGGTGGTGTGGATCTTCGTGCCGGTGTTCAATGTCGACGGCCATGAGCGCTTCGGCGCCTGGAACCGCCCCAACCAGCGCGGCCCCGAACAGATGGGCTGGCGCACCACCGCGCAGAACCTCAATCTCAACCGCGATTACGTCAAGGCCGACGCGCCGGAGATGCAGGCGATGCTGCGGCTGGTGCAGCAGTGGGACCCATTGATGTACGTGGACCTGCACGCCACCGATGGCGCGCAGTTCGAACACGATGTGTCGGTGCAGGTGGAACCGGTGCACGCGGGCGACGCGGCGTTGCGCAAGGACGGCACCCGCTGGCGCGATGCGGTGATTGCCGACCTGGCCAGGCAGGGTTCGTTGCCACTGCCGTACTACCCGTCGCTGGTGCGCGAGGACGACCCCAGCTCGGGCTTCGCCGACGACGTTTCGCCACCGCGGTTCTCGCACGGCTATTTCCTGCTGCGTAACCGCTTCTGCATGCTGGTGGAAACCCACTCGTGGAAGCAGTACCCGGTGCGCGTGCGGGTGACCCGCAACGCCATCGTCTCGGTATTGCAGCAGGCCGCACGGCACGGCACGCACTGGCTGGCCGACGCGCATGCCGCCGACCGGCGCGCCAGCGCGTTGGCCGGTCATCTCGAGCCGTTGAGCTACGCGGCCGGCCCGGGCACGCGCACCGTCGCGTTCCGCGGCTATGCCTACACACGCACGCCCTCGCCGGTGTCCGGTGCGTTGATGACCCGCTACGACGAGCGCACACCGCAGATCCGGAAGGTGCCGCTGCGCGACCAGATCGCCCCGGATGTCACCGTGGAGGCGCCGCGCGGCGGTTACCTGGTGCCGGCGGCGCAGGCCGCCCTGGTCGCCGACACACTGCGCCTGCACGGCATCACCTTCCAGACCCTCACGCAGGCAGGCGACCGCGCGGTGCAGAGCTTCCGCGCCGACACCGCCACCTTTGCGGCGCGTTCCAACGAGGGCCACCAGGGGCTCGCCGTCAGCGGCCAATGGCGTGCTGAGACGCGCGCGGTGCCAGTAGGCGCGTTGTTCGTACCGATTGCCCAGCCCAAGGCGCGGTTGGTGATGGCGATCCTGGAGCCACAGGCACCGGATTCGCTGCTGCAGTGGGGTCTGTTCAATCTGGCCTTCGAGCGCAAGGAGTACATGGAAGACTACGTGGCCGAAGACGTGGCGCGCGAGATGCTCGCGCGCGACCCGGCCCTGAAGGCGCAGTTCGAACAACGCCTGGCCAGCGACCCGGCATTTGCCGCCGACCCGCAGGCGCGCCTGGAGTTTTTCTACCGGCTGCATCCGTCCTGGGACGAGCGCTACCGGCTCTACCCGGTGCTGCGTACCGACCAGAGCGCATTTTGAGCGCGCCGACGCAGACGCGCTGATTCAAGGCGCAGTCGGCGCCACCCATTCGGGCACCGCGGTGCCCTCTCCCGATCCGTTACCGCACCACAAGGACCACGACGTGCCACACCTCGATATGAAAACGTTTACACCCGCCGCTCCGCGACCGCGCCGACTGGCGCTGGCCCTCGCGCTGGGCCTGGGCATTGCCCTCAGCGCGCCGCTGGCCGCGCAGCAGGCCAGCGCCGCACAGCCGTGGATGGACACCGCACTCAGCCCGGACCAGCGCGCCGCGCTGCTGCTGACGCAGATGACCGACGACGAAAAATTCCAGATGCTACGCAGTTACTTTGGCCTGGGCACCGACAAGATTCCCAAGCCCGAAGGCGCACTCGGCTCGGCCGGGTATGTGCCGGGCATTGCGCGCCTGGGTATCCCGGCGCAGCAGCTGGCCGATGCCGGCGTGGGCGTGACCAATCCCGGCGGCATCCGCAAGGGCGACTTCGCTACTGCGATGCCGTCCGGCCCGTCCACGGCGTCGAGCTGGAATCCGCAACTGGCCTATGCCGGCGGCAAGACCATGGGCCGCGAATCCTGGCAGCAGGGCTTCAACGTGCTGCTGGCCGGCAGCGTCAACCTGCAGCGCGACCCACGCAACGGCCGTAACTTCGAATACGCCGGCGAAGACCCGCTGCTGGCCGGCGTGATGGTGGGCGAATCGATCCGCGGCGTGCAGAGCGAGCACGTGCTGTCGACGATGAAGCACTTCGCGCTCAACGACATGGAAACCCGGCGCAACTTCCATAGCGCGCAGATCGGCGAACAGGCGATGCACGAGTCGGACCTGCTGGCGTTCGAGATCGCACTGAAGATCGGCGACCCGGCCTCGGTGATGTGCTCGTACAACAAGATCAACGGCATCTACGGCTGCGAGCACGACTACCTGCTCAACCAGGTGCTCAAGCAGGAATGGAAGTACCCCGGCTATGTGATGTCCGATTGGGGCGGCGTGCACAGCGGCTCCAAGGCCGCGCTGGCCGGGCTGGATCAACAGTCGGCCGGTGAAGTCTTCGATGCGGCGGTGTTCTTCGATGCACCGCTGCGCATGGCGGTTGGTGCCGGCGTGGTGCCGCGCGCGCGCTTCGACGACATGGTCACGCGCATCCTGCGCAGCCTGTTCGCGCATGGGGCGTTCGACCACCCCACCCAGCGCCAGCCCATCGACGGCAAGGCCGGCCAACGCGCCGCGCAGCGCGTGGCCGAAGAAGGCAGCGTACTGCTGCGTAACGAACAGGCCACCTTGCCGCTGTCAAAGGACGTGCGCCGCATCGCGGTGATCGGCGGTTATGCCGACAAGGGCGTGATGTCCGGCGGTGGTTCTTCGCGGGTGGACTACACCATCAACGGCGGCAACGCGGTGCCCGGGCTCACCCCGACCACCTGGCCCGGCCCGGTGATCATCCATCCCTCCTCGCCGTTGCAGGCGCTGCGCGCGGCGTTGCCGGACGTGCAGATCGATTACGTGGACGGCAAGGACCGCGCGGCGGCCGCACGCGCGGCCAAGGCTGCCGACGTGGCGATCGTGTTCGCCACCCAGTGGGCCGCCGAGTCGGTGGATCTGCCGGACATGCAACTGCCCGATGGCCAGGACGCACTGATCGAAGCGGTGGCCAAGGCCAACCCCAAGACCACCGTGGTGCTGGAGACCAACGGCCCGGTGCGCATGCCGTGGGCCGAGCACGTGCCGGCGGTGTTGCAGGCGTGGTACCCGGGGATTGGCGGTGGCGAGGCCATCGCCAACCTGCTGACCGGTGCGGTAAATCCCTCCGGCCATCTGCCGGTGACCTGGCCCGTGGATGAGTCGCAATTGCCGCGTCCGTCGATTCCGGGCCTGGGCTTCAAGCCGGCCAAGCCGGGCGAAGACACCATCGATTACGCCATTGAAGGCGCCAACGTTGGCTACAAGTGGTTTGCCGCGCGCAACCTGACCCCGCGCTATCCATTCGGGCATGGCCTGTCGTACACGCAGTTCCGCATGGGCGGCCTGCGTGTGGAGGCTGCCAACGGCCAACTGACTGCCAATTTCGAGGTGGAAAATACCGGCCAGCGCGACGGTGCCGCCGTGCCGCAGCTCTACGTCACCTTGCCCAATGGCCACGCCACACCGTTGCGCCTGATCGGCTGGCAGAAGGTCGCGCTCAAGCCCGGCGAGAAGCACACGGTGCAGGTCGTGGCCGAGCCCAAGACGCTGGCCGACTTCGACGCCAAGGCACGTCACTGGACGATTGCCGCCGGCACCTATCGCGTGCAGTTGGCACGCTCGGCCACTGACCCGGTGGAGAGCGTGGAGGTCGCGCTGCCGGCGATGCAGTTGCCGTAATGCGGCATGGCGGACGCACGCACCTGCGGCGTCCGCCACTGCGTGTTTGGGCATGCGCATCTACCCGCGCGCGCGCCCAACTTTTTTTGTGCAACTGCGTTGACAGCCGCGCCGCCAGCTTGCACAATTCGCCCCCTGAGTCGCCCAGGTGGCGGAATTGGTAGACGCACTAGCTTCAGGTGCTAGCGGGGGCAACTTCGTGGAGGTTCGAGTCCTCTCCTGGGCACCACGACTCACGGTAGATCGTAAAAAACCTCGCTTCGGCGGGGTTTTTTGCGTTTGGGCGATCGCAGTGTGTGCGGTGCCGATGGTGCCCACTGTCTGTGGCTGACGCTGCTTGGCGTCGCGCGTTGTCGCTGTCCGTGGCTGACCACCCGGGGCGCTGTGCTTTTAGGCAATCACGGTCGTCGCGATGCGTCACAGGCGATGCGAATGGCACGCCGTGCAGCCGGAGTCGCTAGCGGTGTGTTCGGCTGTGCACCGCCAAGCGATGGCCTGGCGTCGACGCAGATGACTTGGTCCGCGACGTTGGAGCTTGCACGTGACCGCAGACCGCGCAGAAGTCTCCACGGTGGTTAGCGCCAGATGAGCCACATCGCGACAGGCACTGTCGTCATTGCCTGTCGCGACACCACGCGCCCTACTTGGCGGCAGCCTGTTCCTGATAATCGGTCAGGTAATGCTAGGCGGTGATCTGCTCGGAGGCAGCAGCGTCGTATCCCACCTGTGCAGCCTTCTGTGCGCCAGGCAGGTACAACTCGCCAGTTCCGGCATTGAGGATCAGCAGCACGTACGGCCGCCCGCGCAGTTGCACCGTGTAGCGGGTGTCCTTCTGGGTCGCGGCGGTGCTGGCCAACAGGATCTTGTCGTCGATCTCGCTATCGGCACCGGTCACCTGGACCAGCGCCTGGTTCTTCTCGCGCGGGCCATAGCGCAAGGTCGATACCTTGATGCCATCCCTGGAACTGTAGGCCTTGGCCTGTTTGGCAACCTCCGGGCGTGCGGCAGCGGCCTGCGTCTGCGCAACGGCGACCAGCGACAGCAAGGGAACGAGTACAGCGGCCGCAGACAGGCGGCGCAACTGAGATCCAAACATCATGAAGCTTCCTTGTTGAGTGAGAACACGGGCAGCATGCCCATGCCATGCGCCACGCACTGCATTGTTCGAACACCTCAGCACGCGTCGCTGCGCCGCACGCTACTGCACGCGATTGCACGATCGGCAATGCCCGGCGCACTGACCTCGCTGGTAATTCACTAAAAGGCGTCAACACGACGATCGAGAGGCAACCAAGTTTCATGGATGTCCTCACACATGACCGCGCATCTCGGAGCGAATGCAGATCCTGCGCAGTGACTTTCGACACGCGACCGTGCATGGCAACGAAGCGGACCATGTGACATGACACCACCGCGCATGGCCCCGTCGATGCGAAGCTCCTTTGCGCTCGTTCTCTTGCTTATAGCTTCCAGCGTCCACGCTCGCGGCCAGGACGACGACGCTAGCGCGGGTGGGCACGGCCATCGCGTGCAGCTCTCGTCTTCGCGCTGCAGCCTCAGTACGCCATTCAATGTGCTCGCCGACAGCGGCGGCATCTGGCTGTATCGCGCAGACGGACTGCCGCGCGAGATCTTCTTCCATGCAGGCGAACTGAGTGTCGACCACCAGTTGCAACAGATCAGCGCGGACGATGCGCAGCGGCTGCAGGCGATGGAAACGCAAGCACGCCAGTTGATGCCACAGGTCGCAGCGATTGCGCATGACGTGATCGACCTTAGCTACGACGCGCTCGGGGGTGTGGTCGAGGTCATGACCGGTAGTTGGCTCAACGCCCGCAAAATCGAACGCCTGCGCAAGCGCGCTAGCGTCTACGTCGATGACACGCTCGGCAAGGGGCGCTGGGACCAACAGGCCTTCGATGGCAACTTCGAGCGCTACGTCGAGCAGGAAGCCGAGGCATTCAAAGGCAGCATCGGGCGGCACCTGATGTGGCAGATCATGACGGGGCGTGCGGATGGGATCGACCAACGTGCCCAAGCGATGGATGGCCAGCGGGATGCCAAGCTCGACGCGCGAGCGGCCACGATCGACGTCAAGGCCAATGCACTCTGCACTCAGGTGCAATCACTGCGTCGTCTACAGGACGCGCTGCAGTACCGCTATCAAGGCAAGCCGCTGCAGATGCTGACGCTGTTGCATGAGGACACCTCAGCCAAGGCCGCCGAAGCGGCCACAACGGCACCTTACACCGCGGATGCACCTGCCGGCACCGCGATCGAAGTGCAGCAGGCACACCACAACTGATGCGCGCTATCAGCTGCGCTCAGTGCCCCCCGGCCGCCGCTGCGCCGCCGGCACCGGCGCCGAACGGTGGCTTGGCCAGCCACAGGAAGAAGATGATGCCCAAGAAGGTCCAGCCGAGCAGATAGAAGATGTCGTTGAAGCCCATCTGCGAGGCCTGGTGATTGATCATGTTGTTGAGCGAGGCCGCGCCGCGTTGCAGGTCGCCCTGCCCCATTGCGGTGACCTGCTCCTGCATGCCGGGCGTGTACACCGAGATGTGTTCGGTGATGTGCGCATGGTGCACCTGGGTGCGGCGCGCCCACAGATACGTGGTCAGCGATGCAGCAAAACTGCCGCCCAATGTGCGCAGGAACGTGGCCAGGCCGGAGCCGGCCGCGATCTCGCGCCCATCCAGATCCGAGAGCAGGATCTGCAGCACCGGCATGAAGAACAAGGCCACGCCCACGCCCATCACCAGCTGGATCGTCGCCACGTGCGCGAAGTCCACCTGCAGGTTGAAGTTGGAACGGAAGAAGCTGGTGAACGACATGAAGATGAAGGCAATGGTGGCGAGCATGCGCAGATCGAAACGCAACGCGTACTTGCCCACGAACGGCGTCATCAACACCGGCAGGATGCCGATCGGTGCGGTGGCCAGGCCCGCCCAGATCGCGGTGTAGCCCATGTCGCGCTGCAACCACTGCGGGATCAGCAGACTGACGCTGAAGAACGCCGCGTAAGCCACCACCATGGCGAGCGTGCCGGCGCGGAAGTTGCGGTGCCGGAACAGCTTGAGGTCGACGATGGGGTCCTTGTCGGTGAGCTCCCAGATCACGAACACCACCAGCACCACGGCCGCGACACAGGCCAGCACCACGATCTTGTCGGAAGAAAACCAGTCTTCGTCGTTGCCCAGGTCCAGCACCAGCTGCAGCGCGCCCACGCCGACCACCAGCAGGATCAGGCCGATGTAATCCATGCGCGGCCGTTCCAGCTGTTCCGGGCGATGCCGCAACTGCGAACCGACGATGCTGCTGGCGATGATGCCCAGCGGCACGTTGATCAAGAAGATCCATTCCCAGCTGTAGTTGTCGGTGATCCAGCCGCCCAGGATCGGGCCGGCGATCGGCGCCACCACCGTGATCATGGCCAGCAAGGCCAGCGCCTGCCCGCGTTTTTCGCGCGGATAGATCGACACCAGCAGACTCTGCGTGATCGGGTACATCGGCCCGGCCACGAAGCCCTGCAGCGCGCGCGCCACCACCAGCATGCCCATGCTCTGGGCGAGGCCACACAGCAGCGAGGCGATGGTGAAGGCCAGCGTGGACCACACGAACAGCTTGGTTTCGCCGAAGCGACGGCTCAGCCAGCCGGTCAGCGGCAACGCGATCGCGGTGCTCACCGCGAACGAGGTGATGACCCAGGTGGCCTGCTGCGAACTGGCGCCGAGATTGCCGGCGATGGTCGGCAACGAGACGTTGGCGATGGTGGTGTCCAGCACCTGCATGAACGAGGCCATCGCCAGGCCTACGGTGCACAGCGCCACGCTCGCCGGGCGAAAGCCCGCGGCGGGCGCCGGTGCCGAAGGGCCACCGGGCGCGGTGGGAGCTTGCGAAGACATGGTGGCTTAGCCCGCCTTGGTGGCAGCCTGCGTCGGCAGGTTGTCCTGGATGATGCGATGGATGTCGGCGTCGGCGGCCTTGAGCTGCTGCGCGTAGACATCGGTGGAGAACACCGCGCCGCTGGCAAACTTGGTCGGCAGCACGCTGCCCTGCTGGTCGCGCAGGTTGACGTCGGCCTTCATCGACAACCCCAGACGCAGCGGGTTGGCCGCCAGTTGCTTGGGTTCGATGGCGATACGCACCGGCACGCGCTGCACGATCTTGATCCAGTTGCCGCTGGCGTTCTGCGCCGGCAACAACGAGAACGCGCTGCCGGTGCCCAGGCCCAGGCTTTCGATCCGGCCGGTGTAATCCACGCCACCGCCGTACAGATCCGAATGCAGTTCCACGGTCTGGCCCAGACGCATGTGCTTGAGCTGGGTTTCCTTGAAATTGGCTTCCACCCACATCTGCTCCGGCGGCACCACCGCCATCAGCACGGTGCCAGGCTGCACCCGCTGGCCTACCTGCGCCGAACGCCGCGCGACATATCCGGACACCGGTGCTACCACGCCGGTACGCGCATGGTTGAGGAAGGCCTGGCGCAACTGCGCCGCGGCGGCCTGCACGTCGGGCTGGGTGGCCACTTCGGTATCGTCGATCAACGCGCGATTGCGCTCGAAGCTTTCGCGCGAGCCGCTCACCGCCGCTTCGGCGGCAGCGAGTTCATCGCGCGCATGGGCCAGTTCTTCGTTGGAAATCGCGCCGCTTGCAGCAAGGTCCTTGCGGCGTGCGAAGTCGGCACGTGCGCTGCGCAATGTCACTTCGCGTGCGGAGAGCTCGGCCTGCGCACCTTCCACGCTGCGGTACAGACCACGCACCTGGCGCACGGTCTTGGCGAGGTTGGCTTCGGCCTGCTGCAAGGCGACCGCGGTGTCGGACGGGTCCAGCTGCACCAGCAGCTGGCCGCGCTCCACACGCATGCCGTCTTCGGCGCCGATGCTCACCACGGTGCCACCCACCATCGGGGTGATCTGCACCTGGTTGCCCTGCACGTAGGCGTCGTCGGTGTCTTCAGCCCAGCGCCCGATCAGGAAGTACCACACCACCAGGCCGATGACCGCAAGGATCACCAGGATGGCGACGATGCGCAGCAGTGTACGGCGCTTGCTCGGTGCGGCCGGCGCGGGATGCGAAGAGGTAGGAGTCGTCTGGCTCATCGTCGATGTCTCAGGAATGCGGTTGTGCGGAAGAGGTCGCGGTGTGTGCGGTGTCGCGCGCGGGTTCCGGCGTAAAGCCGCCGCCCAGCGCACGGCGCAACTTCACCGAGGCCATGAGTTGTTGGGAGTGCAGCCCGGCCATGCGCTGGCGCGCGGTGAGCAATTGCTCCTGCACGCTCAGCACTTCCAGATAGCTGCCGATGCCGGCGCGGTAGCGCTGCTGGGCCAGGCCAAAGGCGGCGCTGGCGGTCTGCACGGCGTCGTTCTGTGCGCGTGCACGCTGCTCCAGCGAGCGCACCGCGTTGACCTGGTCGGCCACTTCACGCAGGGCGTCGAGCACCTTCTGGTTGTAATCGGCCACCGCCAGGTCGTACTGCGCATCGCTGCCGGCCAAGCCGGCCTTGAGCCGGCCGCCATCGAAGATGGGCAGGCTCAAGGCCGGGGCCACCACACCGAGGACCGAGCCGCTTTCCAGCAGCTTGCCGACATCGGAGTTGATCACCCCGCCCAGCGCGGTGAGGTTGAGGCTGGGATAGAAGCGCGCCTTGGCGACGGCAATGTCCTTGTCAGCCGCTTCCACGCGCCAGCGCGCCGCCACCACATCGGGGCGACGGCCGAGCAGATCCGCTGGCAAGGCGCTGGGCAGTTGCGGTGGCAGGCTCTGGCTCAGCACCGGGCGCGCGATGTCCAGCCCGCGGTCCGGGCCCTGCCCGACCAGCGCGGCCAGGGCATTGCGTGCTTCGTCGATCTGCTGCTGCGCCGATTGCACCTGCTGCTGCGCGGCGGGCACGCGGGCCTGCGCCTGACGCACCTGCAATTCGCTGTCGATGCCGGCGCCGCGGCGGCGCTGGGTCAACTCCAGGGTTTTCTGCGCACGTGCCAGCTCATCGTTGGCCACGTCCTGCAGATCCCAGGCGTAGGCGAGCTGTGCGTAGCCTTCGGCGATGGCCGCCGACAGGTTGAGGCGTGCCGCCTGCGCGTCCACCTCGGCGGCATGCGCCTGGTCCACGGCTGCTTCCCACGCGGCGCGCTTGCCGCCCCACAGGTCCACGCCATAGCGGAAGTCCAGCACCACCTGCGCGCTGCCGGCATAGCTGCCGCCGCGCTCCTCGCCCACCATCGATTCGGGCAATTGCCAGCCGGCGTAGCCGCCGGAAACCGACAGGCTGGGGCCGCGATCGGCCTGGGCAGTGCCGGTGCGCGCCTGCGCCTGGCGCAGCCGTGCATCGGCAGCGGCCAGGCTGGGGCTGTGCTGCAGGCCTTCGGCGATCAGCGCGTCCAGCTGCGGGTCGCCCAAAGCGCGCCACCAGTCACTGGCCGGCCAGGCGGCCGGGCTCAGCTGCGCCTGCCCGAAGGTGCGCTCGGCATGCACGGCGCCGGGCTCCAGCACGGTGCCTTGCGGCGCCAGGCCGCGGCTGCTGGCACAGGCGGCCAGCGCCAGTGCCAGCGTGGTCACAAGGATCGGCCGCAGCCTGCGCACTGCGCGCGGGTGCCGCCTCTGAAGGAAGGAACTAGCAGCGTTCATGAGTTGAGTGCATCGCGGACACGGATGAGAAGAGAGGTGAGTTGCTCGCGCTCAGGCGCCGACAGGTCGCGCAGGCCATGCTCCATGGCGCGTTCGCCGCGCAGCCGCAGGCGCTCCCACAGCGCTACGCCCTGTTCGGTCATGACGATCTGCAGCGCGCGGCGATCCTGCGCATGTGGCTCGCGCCGCACTGCGCCCAGCGCCTCGAGCTTGTCGAGCAGGCGCGTGACCGCGCTCGGGGTCTGGTCCAGCGCCTGGGCGAGCTCGTTGGCGGTACACGGCGAGCGCACTGCCAGCACCTTCAGGCCCACGTAATGGCTGAAGCCGAAGTCGGGCAGCTCGCCCTTCATTTCGGCATCAAGCTGGCGCATCAGCGCGTCGCGCACCTGGCGCAACAGCAAGCCGAAGGTCGGCGGCGTTGTGGCTGTGGAGTCGATCATGGGGCGTTATTTTGTTCCGCAAAATATATTTGTCAACGCAAATATGTCATCCGGGATAAAGCCAATTGCAAGGATCGAGGACGATACGCGCCCCGCCAGCTGGCCCGGTAATACAATCTGGCCAATGAATAACGAAATCCGGCCAACCGAGATCGATGCGCTGCCGCCTGGCGCGCGGGCCAGCTTCGAATGGGCGGATGGCCCGGTGGTGGTCGCCTTCCGCGCCGACCTGCGCGCGGTGTGGGCGCCGGAGACCGCCTGGCATGCGCATGTGCGCGGCCAGCTGATGTATGTCGAACAGGGCGTCTTGACCGTGCACACCGAACACGGCACCTCCTCGCTGCCGCCCGGCTGTGCCGGCTGGATGCCGCCCGGCCAGCAGCACACCGTGGAGCTGGCCGGGCCGCTGCGTGGCTGGGGCGTGGTGGTGCGGCCGGATGCCTGCACCGGCCTGCCGGCGCGCAGCGGGGTGATCCGCCTGAGCGGGCTGGCCCGCGAGGTGATCATGCGGGCGGCCAGCTGGCCGCTGAGTGAGATGCTGGGCGAACCCGTCGATCCGGCCCGGCAGCGCCTGGCGGCGGTCCTGCTGGACGAGCTGTGCCAGGCGCCGATCGAGCACCTGCATCTGCCGATGCCGGCCGACCGGCGGCTGCTGCGCATCGCCCGGCAGCTGCTCGACACCCCCGCCGACCCGCGCCCGCTCGACGTCTGGGCCACCTGGGGCGGGCTGTCGCCGCGCAGCCTGAGCCGGCACTTCCGCGACGAGACCGGGCTCAGTTTTGCGCAATGGCGGCAGCAGGCGCGCCTGGCCGAGGGCCTGCGCCGGCTCAGCCAGGGCACCGCCGTGGCGCAGGTGGCCGACCAGCTCGGCTACAGCAGCCCCAGCGCCTTCGTCAGCGTCTTCCACCGGCATTTCGGTGCCCCGCCGGCCCGTTATCTGGCCGGCGGCCACGCGCGCGGCTTGGCATCCCCCGCCGCATCCGGATAATCGGCGCTCTTCGAGCCCGCGCGCTGGCGCGGGTTCTTCTTTCGTAGGACCTGGCTTCGCATGACCGATCTGACCCGCCCCACCTTCCATGGCTTCGAGCAGCTGCCGCTGCGCGAGTACGCCGAACGCGCCTATCTCGATTATTCGATGTACGTGGTGCTCGACCGCGCCCTGCCGTTCCTGGGCGACGGCCTGAAGCCGGTGCAGCGCCGCATCATCTTCGCGATGAGCGAGCTGGGGTTGAACGCGGCCGCCAAGCCCAAGAAGTCCGCGCGTACCGTGGGCGATGTGATCGGTAAGTACCACCCGCACGGCGACAGCGCCTGCTACGAAGCGCTGGTGTTGATGGCGCAGCCATTCTCCTACCGCTATCCGTTGATCGAAGGCCAGGGCAACTTCGGCTCCACCGACGACCCCAAGTCGTTCGCGGCGATGCGCTACACCGAATCCAAGCTCACCCCGATCGCCGAAGTGCTGCTGGGCGAAATCAGCCAGGGCACCACCGACTGGGCGGCCAACTTCGACGGCACCCTGGAAGAACCCACCTGGCTGCCGGCGCGCCTGCCGCACCTGTTGCTCAACGGCACCACCGGCATCGCAGTGGGCATGGCCACCGACGTGCCGCCGCACAACCTCAACGAGATCGTCAGCGCGCTGCTGCACTTGCTCGACGACCCGGACGCCACGGTGGCGCAGCTGTGCGAACACGTGCTGGGCCCGGACTACCCGACCAGCGCGGAAATCATCACCCCCGTTGCCGATCTACGTGCCATCTACGAGACCGGCCACGGCAGCGTGCGCGCCCGCGCCACGTACAAGAAAGAACACGCCAACATCGTCATCGACGCGTTGCCCTACCAGGTCTCCCCGTCCAAGGTGATCGAGCAGATCGCCCAGCAAATGCGCGCCAAGAAGCTGCCGTGGCTGGAAGACATCCGCGACGAATCCGACCACACCAGCCCGGTACGGGTAGTGCTGGTGCCGCGCTCCAACCGCGTGGATGCCGAGCAGCTGATGGGCCATCTGTTCGTCACCACCGATCTGGAACGCAGCTACCGCGTCAACCTCAATGTGATCGGCCTGGATGGCCGCCCGCAGGTCAAAAACCTCAAACATCTGCTAAGCGAATGGCTGACCTTCCGCAGCGACACCGTCACCCGCCGCCTCAACCATCGCCTGCAGAAGGTCGAGCGCCGCCTGCACCTGTTGGAAGGTTTGCTGATCGCCTTCCTCAACCTGGATGAAGTCATCCGCATCGTCCGCAGCGAGGACGAACCCAAGCCGGTGCTGATCGCCCGCTTTGCGCTCAGCGAAGAACAGGCCGAATACATCCTGGAAACCAAGCTGCGCCAGCTGGCGCGCCTGGAAGAAATGAAGATCCGCGGCGAGCAGGAAGCATTGGCCAAGGAACGCGCGCAGCTGATGGCGATCCTGGAAAGCAAGACCAAGCTGAAGAAGCTGATCAAGGACGAGCTCACCGCCGACGCCAAGAAGTTCGGCGATGCGCGCCGCTCGCCGCTGGTGCAGCGCGGTGCCGCCCAGGCGATCGACGAGACCGAGATGGTTGCCAGCGAACCGATGACGGTGGTGCTGTCGGAGAAGGGCTGGGTACGTGCAGCCAAGGGCCACGAGGTGGATCCGGCCGGCATGTCGTACCGCGACGGCGACGGCCTGCTGGCCGCCGTGCGCAGCCGCAGCACCTACCACGTGGCGTTCCTGGATTCGGACGGCCGCGCCTATTCCACGCTGGTGCATACCCTGCCCTCGGCGCGCGGCAACGGCGAACCGCTGACCGGGCGTTTTTCACCGGCCTCCGGCGCCTCGTTCCAGGTGCTGGCCAGCGGCGAGAACAATGCCCGCTTCGTGCTGGCGTCCTCGCACGGCTACGGCTTCGTGACCCGTTTCGAAAACCTCACCGGCCGCAACAAGGCCGGCAAGGCAATGCTCAACCTGACCACCGGCGCGCATGTGCTGACGCCAGCGCAGGTGCTCAACCCGCAGACCGACCGCATCGTGGCGGTGACCAGCGCCGGCAACCTGCTGGCGATCACGGCCTCGGACCTGCCCGAACTGGACAAGGGCAAGGGCAACAAGCTCATCGAGATCCCCAAGGCCAAGCTCGGCACCGAGCGCGTGGTCGCCGTGGCCGCGGTCGCTCCGGGCAACACCTTGCTGGTGCGCAGCGGCGCACGCGTGATGAGCCTGTCGTTCAAGGATCTGGACACCTATGTGGGCGCGCGTGCAAGCCGTGGCGCGTTGTTGCCGCGCGGGTGGCAGAAAGTGGACGGGTTAGAAGTGCAGTAAGGATGATTCACGCATTCGGCGCGCGGCGGCGCGTTCGACACTGTCAGCGCCTTGGTTTGACTGAGGCGCGGCAGAAAGTGGATGGACTGGAAGTGCAGTAAGGATGATTCACGCATCCGGCGTGCGGCGGCGCGTTTGATGCTGTCGTCGCGCCCTCGGTTAGTTCGGCCTGAAATATGCAAACGAGGCTGAAGCTCAAGCTCTGTGTCTCATTGAGCGGTCATCGAACGGTGTGGATGCGTCGGTTGTAGAGCAGATGATCTGCGGCTTGGCTGCAGGGCCCTTGCCGGCCACCATCGCGGGACACGCTGCAAGTACGTCCTTGTAAGCTCTTACGCAGCATCCATGCCGCGTAAGGTCCCGCGACGGTAGGCCGGCAAGGACCAGTCGAGATGGTCGGTGTGCATGGTGCAAGCAGTGCACGTCGCGGCTGTCCGATGCGTTGCTGTTTGATCGGCTCCTTCTCGATCTGCAATGTCACTGCCATCCCCGACATCACCTCACTCGTCAATGCAAGGCAACAAGACAACATCATGGATACAGATTTCTGGTTGCAACGTTGGCAGGACGGTCAGACCGGCTTCCATGAGGACGAGGTGATGCCGCTGCTGCAAAAGCATTGGCCGGCACTGCAATTGCCAGCGCATGCCCGTGTACTGGTGCCGTTGTGCGGCAAGACGCTGGACCTGCATTGGCTGGCCGCGCAAGGCCACCGCGTGCTCGGTGTGGAGATATCGCCATTGGCCGTCACGCAATTCTTCGATGACGCAGGCCTGCAACCGCAGCGACACACCAGCCGCGCAGGCGAGCACTGTATCGCCGGCCCGATCGAAATCATCTGCGGCGACGCCTTTACGCTGGATGCGAGCGTGCTGGGCGACTGCACCGCCGTCTACGACCGCGCCGCACTGGTCGCCTTGCCTGCGGCGTTGCGCCAGCGCTATCTGGAAACCGTTTATGCACGTCTGCCTGCAGGGTGTCGCGGTCTGCTGATCACGCTGGACTATCCGCAAGCCGAAAAAGCCGGGCCGCCCTTCTCGGTGGATGCTGCCGAGGTACACGCATTGTTCGGCACGCAGTGGAAAGTGCAGGAACTGGAGCATCGCGACATTCTCGATCAGGAGCCGCGCTTCCGTGCCGATGGCGTCACTGCATTGTCGACCGGCGTGTATCGCTTGCAACGCGATTGACTACCGCGAGTGAACATTGCACGCCGCTCCAGCAGGCGGCGACCTGTTTCGCGCGAGTGGTGCGCCGCTAGTCGATCAAACCACGCGGCATTGCGCCGTGCGGTGGTTTTACAAAACTGCGTAACGCGTCAGGCAACCAGCCGCAACGAACAGCCGGCGGGCGATGCAGACCACGCGCAAAAACCGCAGTACAAAAAACCGCAGTACATCCGTGCAACCTGTCGATTCCAGGCACACGCTGCGCCAGCATGGCGGCGGCGCAGCGTTGAGTCGCCCGGCTTCAGCCGGCCACGTGGCCCTTGTCGATCTTCGAGGTCTGGTACAGCTCCAGACCAATGCGCTTGATCAGGCCAAGCTGCTGCTCCAGCCACCATGCATGATCTTCTTCAGTGTCCTGCAACTGCTTGAGCAGCATGTCGCGGCTGACGTAATCGCCGTGGTCTTCGCACAGCTTCATGCCAGCGGCGAGCGCAGCACGTACTTCGTATTCGACAACGAGGTCGCGCTCGAGCATCTCCACCACGGTCTTGCCGGGCGAAAATTCGGCCGGGCGCATGTCCGGGTCGCCTTCCAGGAACAGGATGCGCCGCAGCAGGGCGTCGGCATGCTCGGTTTCCTCTTGCATCTCGTGGTTGATGCGCTCGTACAGCGCCATCAGGCCCTGATCCTCGTAGCGACGCGAATGCAGGAAATACTGGTCGCGTGCCGCCAGCTCGCCGCGCAGCAGCTGCTTGAGGTAATCGACGACTTCGGGATGGCCTTTCATGGTGTGCTCCAGCAACGCAATGCGCGCATGGTGCCCGAAGCGGGCGGGCAATGATCTAATCGGAATCACTTTCAGTTGCGCTTGCAGGCGGACCGGCAACGGTCACGCACCGGCGCGACACTGGTCACAGATGAATCGCTCAAGGAATCGATGATGCGCAAATGGCTGCGCCGGCTGTTGCTGGCCCTGGTGGTGCTCACCCTGATGGTCACGCTGGGGCTCTACCTGGCGGTGCGTGGCAGCCTGCCACGGCTGGACGGCGAGACTGCGCTACGTGGCCTGGGCGCGCCGGTCAGCGTGCTCCGCGATGCCGGCGGCGTGGTCACCATCGACGCCACCAGCCAACGCGATGCGCTGCGTGCGCTGGGGTACGTGCATGCGCAGGAGCGCTATTTCGAAATGGACCTGATGCGCCGCGCGCCAGCTGGCGAACTGTCCGAACTGTTCGGCCCTGCTGCGCTGGATCTGGACAAACGCAACCGCGTGCACCGCCTGCGCGCCCGTGTGCACGCCAGCCTGGATGTGGCCGCCGGCAGCGAACGTGCGGCACTGCAGGCCTATACCGAGGGCGTAAACGCTGGGCTGGCGGCCTTGCGCGTGCGGCCATGGCCGTATCTGTTGCTGCGGCAGACCCCGCGCGCCTGGACCCTGGACGATTGCATCCTGACCGGCATGGCGATGTACGCCGACCTGCAGGACAACGACAACCAGACCGAACTGGCCGCTGCGCGCATCCGCGCGGTGGTACCGCCGGCACTGGCCGCCCTGCTCGATCATCAGGGCTCCAGCTGGGATGCACCGCTGTTCGGCCCGGCGCTCGGCGATGCGGTGTTGCCGGATGCTGACGCCGTCGACCTGCGCCGCCTCCCGCACCCGTCCACCGCGCCCGGCGCCGAGGCCCCCACGCCCGGCAGCAACAACTTTGCCGTGGATGGCAGCCTCACCGCCGATGGCCGCGCCATCGTCGCCGACGACATGCACCTGGGCCTGCGCGCACCCAATATCTGGTTCCGCGCGCGCCTGCGCTATCCGGATGCACGCGCGCCCGACGGCAAGGTGGACGCCACCGGCTTCACCCTGCCCGGCCTGCCGGCAATAGTCGTCGGCAGCAACGGGCATGTGGCCTGGGCGTTCACCAACAGCTATATCGACACGGCCGACTTTGCGCAGATTCCGCCCGCCACACCGGGACATCCGCAAGCGCTCACCACGCATGTCGAAACCATTCGCGTGGCCGGCGCCGCGCCGGTCAGTTTTCCTGTCCGCGAGACGGCCTGGGGGCCGATACTGCACGAGAATGCCGACGGCAGCTTGCTCGCACTGCGCTGGGCCGCGCAGCTGCCCGGCGCGATCCGGCTGGATTTCGCGCAGATGAGCAGCGCGGCCGATCTGCAGGCGGCATTTGCGGTGGCGGATCGCTCGGGCATTCCTGCGCAGAATCTGCTGCTGGCCGATCGCAGCGGGCGCATCGCCTGGCGGTTGATCGGCGCGCGCCCGCTGCGCAATGCCGGGTGCAGCCCCAGTGGCATTGCCGAACTTGCAACGTCGCCGCAGGCGTCGAACCAGGCGTTGCCTGCGGCTGCCGGAGCGGCGGCATCAGAACCGGCGCCGACCGGCTGTCTGCCATGGCCCGTGCGCAGCGACGAGGCGCCGGCCCTGATCGATCCCCCATCGCATCGACTCTGGACCGCCAATAGCCGCATCGTCGATGCACAGCAGCTGGCAACGCTGGGCAATGCCGGCTACGACCTGGGCGCACGCGCGCAGCAGATCCGCGACGATCTGTTCGCCAGACAGCGCTTCAACGAACGCGATCTGCTCGCCATCCAGCTCGACGATCGCGCCGTGCTGCTCACGCGGTGGTGGCAGTTGTTGCGTAGCGTGGTCGAACACAGCAATGACCCTGCGCTGCAGCAGATCGAGATCGCCACGCGGCAGTGGGACGGGCACGCCTCCACCGGCTCGGCGAGCTATCGCATCGTGCGCGGTTTTCGCAGCATGACCATCGATGCCGTGCAAGCCGGACTGCTGGCGCCGGCCAAAGCTGCGCTGGGCGAGGACTTCCTGCCGCCGCGTCGCGCACAGTTGGAAGGCATTGTATGGCCGATGCTGCAGCAACGCCCCGCCAATCTGTTGCCACCGAACGTGACAAGCTGGGAGCAACTGCTAGCCGATGCCGCACGCGATGCGCAGATGGATCTGGCCGCGCAAGGCGAGCAGCCTGCCGAACGCACCTGGGGCGCACGCAATACCGCCGCCATCTGTCATCCGATTGCGCGCGCCTTGCCCGCCCTCGCCAAGCACTGGCTGTGCATGCCGCCCGACCAACTCCCGGGCGATCGCGACATGCCGCGCGTGCAAGGCCCCGCCTTCGGCGCCTCCGAACGCATGGTGGTCTCGCCCGGCCACGAGCGCGACGGCATCGTGCACATGCCGGGCGGCCAGAGCGGGCATCCGCTGTCGCCGTTCTGGGGCGCCGGGCATGACGATTGGGTGCATGGCCGGCCCACCCCGTTTTTGCCGACTGCTACGCGCTATACGCTGGAATTGCGCCCGGAGTAGGCACGCCGGCGTTGTCTGCTCTGTCGGGTACAGGCATTGAAGAATTCGCCCTTCGGGCGCCTTCTCCCGATGGAAGAAGGACAGCGAGCGCGGGATGCCTGAGAAGCCCCTCTCCCGCCGGGAGAGGGGTTGGGGTGAGGGTACGGGTATCGAGCAATGCTGGATTGCGCGCGGCACGGCTCCGGCTCCATCCATTCGAGTCCAACAGCGCTAGGCGCGGACGAACACGAGGCTTCGCCCGTACCCTCATCCGCCCTCCGGGCACCTTCTCCCGGTGGGAGAAGGGATGCTCTGCATTTCTGCATTTCTGCATTTCTGCACATTTGCACGCGCATGCATCCATGCATCCGCAAGGCTGGCCATCCGTTCAACGACGCACGTATCGCATGCTAAGATGCATTTGATAACCATTCCCATTAGTAACCAATGCGCCCCACGCTTCTTGTCACCGCGCTCGCCGTTGCGCTCGCCCTCCCCGCGCCATACGCTTTCGCTCAGCAGACCAGCACCTCGCCTGCCGTCACCGAACTCGATGGCGTCAATGTTGTGGGCCGTGCGCAGACGCTCTACAAGTCCGAAGACGCAGCAGTCGCCACGCGCACCGATACGCCGCTGGCGCTGGTGCCGCAGTCGGTGCAGGTGCTGCCGCGCGAATTGATCGACGACCAGGCGGCACGGCAGATCACCGATCTGTATCGCAGCATCAGCGGCATCAGTTTCTTCAGCTATGCCGGCGTCACCTTGCGTGGCTTCCGCCAGGAAAACGTGCTGTATGACGGGCTGCGTGGCGACCCGTACGCCGGGTTTTCGGTGCCGCAGCTGTTCAATATCGAACGCGTGGAAGTGCTCAAGGGCCCTGCCGGCGCGCTATATGGCGGCGGTGAGCCGGGCGGTGTCATCAACTACGTGACGCGTAAACCCAGCCATCAGGCGTTGCGGCGGGTGGAGCTGCAACTGGGCAACCAATCGTTTGGCGCGGCATCGTTCGAAGCCACCGGCCCGGCGCGCGAGGATGGCCGCATCCGTTACCGCATCGGCGCCTATGCCGACGGCGAGGACGGGTTCCGCTGGAACACCGACAGCGAAAGCCAGATCGGCGATGCGTCGGTGGCATTCGATATCGGCGAGACCGGCGAGCTCACGTTGCAATACACCGACATCACCCAGAACCTGGGCGGCAACCGCCTGCGCGGCGTGCCGGTGGACGATGACGGCAACTTCCTGACCAACCGGCGCTGGAATCACAACGAGTCCACCGACTTCCTGGACATGCGCGCCAAGGTCGCCTTCGCGCAGTACAAATTCGCCCCCTCCAGTGCGTGGGACGTGGACATGGCGCTGCGTTGGTTCAAGAACGACGAGCACCAGATCTACCACGAGCCCATGGGCCTGATCGACCGCGATGGCAACGGCATCGCCGAGTGGATGACCCGCCAGTTGCGTAACCAGTACCGCGACAACGACGCGCTTTCCAGCAACGTCAACGCGGTGTTCCGCACCAGCACCGGTGCGATCGGCCATAAGCTGCTGATGGGCGCGGACCACTACCGCCTGGATGCGGATTTCCGCGCACAAACCGCCAACACCGCCGACACCGGGCGCACGCGCGGGCCGGTGCCCGGCATCGATCTGTTCAATCCGGTCTACGGCCGCAGCGGCTTTTACGACTACGGCCTGGACACGCTGCCCTGGCGCGCCACCAGCACCCGCAGCCAACGCTATGGCGCCTACCTGCAGGACGAACTCACGCTCACCGAGCGCTGGTTCGCGATGGCCGGGCTGCGCTGGGATGGCTTCAACGACGACAACCGCCTGGATGGCTCGCGCATCACCGGCAACGACCTCAGCTGGCGCGTCGGCAGCACCGTGGTGTTGCGCGAGGGCATCAACGCCTATGCCAGTTACGCCAGCGGCTTCCTGCCGCAGGATGCGGCCAACCAGGACAGCAGCGTCGGTGGCCCGTTCGATCCCGAGCGCAGCACGCAGTGGGAAGTGGGCCTGAAGACCGCGCTCAACGACGGCGGGCTCACGCTCAACACCGCGCTGTATCGCATCGAGCGCAGCAACATCGTGCAGGCCAACGGCAGCATCGTCGATGGCGTCAACCAGCTCTCGGCGCTGGGCCTGGTCCGCAGCGAAGGCCTGGAAGTGGATCTGCTGGCCGACCTCACCGAGCGTTGGGTGCTCAACCTGACCTACGCCTACAACGACGCGCGCGTGCTGGATGCCGGCACCAACGGCATCACCAATGCCTCCGGCGATCGCTTTGCCAATGCACCGCGCAATACCTTCGGGCTGTGGACGCGCTATGAGCTACCGGCGTGGAACTCGGCCGTTGCGTTCGGCGCCGATTACGTCGGCGAGCGTCTGAGCCTGGAAGGTCAACGCGTCAAACCGTACGCCATCTTCGACATCAGCTGGCAGACCCAGTGGGATGCGTGGAAACTGCAGGTCAACGTCAAGAACCTGTTCGACAAGGTGTATGCGGCCAGCGGTTTCACCGAACGCACCGGCCACTTCCCCGGCGAGCCACGTCGCATCTACGCGCAGCTGGCCTACAGCTTCTGAGCCTGCTGCACAGCGCTGCTGCGCGGCCACGGAGCCGCGCAGCAGCGCGCTACGATCAACATCGCAGATGCGCTGCATCGCACGGCGCTGTACGCGCATCGCTGCGCTACCTGATCATCAATCGCGCCCCTGCCGCATCACAGCGCCAACGGTGCAGCACCAGAGTGCGCAACCGCGCACAGTTGGCTCACCGCCACGTTGACCGCCATGAACCTGCGCCGACCATGTGGGCCGATGTCGGCTGGAACTTAACGCCTGGTGCGACACACTAGAGGCCGTCGCGATTGGACGCTGCATCGCACCCATCGCCCCCCTCCCCTCACTGACCGGAATCCGCATGCCTCTGCTTGCCCGCTCCGTTTCCGCCCTGTTGCCCCTGGTCTTTGCGACCGCTTGCTCGGCTGCACCGCCAGCGCCTGCCGGCCCACCTGCGGCGCCTGTCGCCAGCTGCACCGCCAAGGTGCGTCCGGGCCAGGACCTGCAAAAAGCCATCGACAAGCTGCCGCAAAGCGATACGCCTGCCGTGCTGTGCGTGGAAAAAGGCGAGTTCCCGCTCAACGGGCTGGTATCGATCCACCGCGGCAACCTCACCGTGCGCGGTAAAGGCCCGGCCACCGTGCTGCGCATGGCCGATGGCGTGCAACAGCCGGTGCTGGTGGTTGGCGATTACGAGAACCAGCAGCCCACCGGCGTGATCCGCAACGTCAGCATTGAAGACATGCAGATCGTGGCCAGCACCGGCGACAAGGAATTCATGCCGGAGCGCCCGTACCTGAGCAACAGCGCGGTGGTGGTGCGTTCGGGCCAAGGCATTCGCCTGGCCGGCCTGCAGGTCAACAAGTGCCGCAGTGCGTGCCTGCTCAGCGAATACGACACGCGCGAGATCACCATCGAACGCAATGATGTCTCCGGTGCCATCTGGGACGGCGTGTCGTTCAATCGCACCGCCAAGGTGACGATGATGAATAACTACATCCACGACAACGTGGCTGCCGGCCTCACCACCGAGCATCTGGAAGACAGCGAGATTCGCGACAACCGCTTCGAGCGCAATGGCAGCCAGGGCATCTATCTGTCGGATGCGCGGCGCAACCGCTTCACCAACAATCAGTTCGATGGCAACAAGGTGGCGGGCATCTTCCTGGCATGCGCCATCCGCTATCGCACACCGGAAATCATGTGCTGGGACAACAGCATGAGCCAGGACAACCTGTTCGAGAACAACCGTTTCGCCAGCAACCCGTTTACCTACACCATCGGCGTGGACCGTGCGGCCAACTGCAGCGCGGCCGACTTCAAGCCCAACGTGTGGCGTAACAACCAGGCCGATGTGGCCGGCGTGGATATCGAGCCGCAGCGCTACGGCTACTGCGTGCGCCACGAGTAAGCGCAGCGATCAAAACCGCTACGCAGCCACCAGGCGGGCGCGGCCGGTGCTCGGAATCTGCAGGTATACGTACGCTTTGGTTCCCCGCACCGTCCGCACCTACCTGGTGGTTGCTGACTATGTTTTCTACGCCGCTCGAAGCAACGCACTGGCATGACCAGCAACCCTCAGCTGCTGGCCATGCTGTAGCACACACGATTTGATCAGGACGCCAACGCCTGCGCGTGCACGCCGGCAATCGCACGGCCCGACGGATCGGCCATCGCCGCAAAGCTCGCGTCCCAGGCAATGGCCGTCGGCGACGAACACGCGATGGATTTGCCACCCGGCACCGTCTCCGCAGCGGCCTGGCTGGGGAAGAATTGCTCGAACAGACTGCGGTAGAAATACGCTTCCTTGGTCTGCGGCGGGTTCACCGGGAAGCGCCGATCGGCCGCCGCCAGTTCGCGATCGCTCACGTGCGCGGCGGCATGTGCCTTGAGGCCGTCGATCCAGCCATAACCAACGCCATCGCTGAATTGCTCCTTCTGCCGCCACAGGATCGATTCCGGCAGATAGCCGGCAAATGCCTCGCGCAAGATGCCCTTCTCGATGCGGGTGGCACCGGTGCTGGTCTTGTCGATCATCTTGAAGCGCGCGTCCATGCGCATCGCCACGTCCAGGAATTCGCGATCCAGGAACGGCACGCGCGGTTCCACGCCCCAGGCCATCATCGACTTGTTGGCGCGCAGGCAATCGTAGTTGTTGAGCGCATCGAGCTTGCGCACCAGTTCTTCGTGGAATTCGCGTGCGTTCGGTGCCTTGTGGAAGTACAGGTAGCCACCGAAGATCTCGTCGCTGCCTTCGCCGGACAGCACCATCTTGACGCCCATCGCCTTGATGCGCCGCGCCAGCAGGAACATCGGCGTGGACGCACGAATCGTGGTCACGTCATAGGTTTCGATATGGCGGATCACTTCCGGCAACGCATCCAGGCCTTCTTCAAAGCTGTATTCGAAGCCATGGTGCACGGTACCGAGCGCGGCGGCGGCCACTTCGGCAGCGGCCAGATCCGGCGAGCCGGTCAGGCCGATTGCGAACGAATGCAGACGCGGCCACCAGGCTTCGGTGGTGTCGTTCTCTTCGATGCGGTGCCGCGCGTAGCGTGCGGCCACCGCCGCCACCAACGACGAATCCAGGCCACCGGACAGCAGCACACCGTAGGGCACATCGGTCATCAGCTGGCGATGCACCGCGCGCTCGAACGCCTCACGCAGCTCTTGCAGCGGCACCTGCACATTTTCCACTTCGCTGTATTCGCGCCACGAGCGCTCGTAGTAGCGGCTCAATGCGCCGGTGGCGCTGTCGTACCAATGGCCAGGCGGAAACTGCGCGGCATCGGCGCAATCGTCCACCAGCGACTTGAGTTCGGACGCCACGCGCAGGCGGCCTTCGCGGTCGTGTCCCCAGTACAACGGCACCACGCCAATCGGGTCGCGCGCGATGATCACCCGCCCCGCGGCCTTGTCCCACAACGCAAAGGCGAAGATGCCATTGAGGCGGTTGAGATAGGAGGCCGGTGCATCTTCGCGGTACAGCGCATTGATCACTTCGCAGTCCGAGCCGGTCTGAAAAGCGTACGGCTGCAATAGCTCGGCCTTGAGTTCGCGATGGTTATAGATCTCGCCGTTGACTGCCAACGCCAGGCTGCCGTCCTCCGACAACAGCGGCTGCGAACCGCCCGCCGGGTCGACGATGGCCAGACGCTCGTGCACCAGGATGGCACCGGCATCGACGTACACGCCGCTCCAGTCCGGCCCGCGATGGCGTTGCCGCTGCGAACATTCCAGGGCCTGCCGGCGCAGGGCCTGCAGGTCGTCGCCGGGTTGCAGGCCGAAGATACCGAAGATGGAACACATGGAAACACTCCTGGAAAAGTCGTGATGGGCGGCCGAAGGATCAACACGGTGCAAGACATCACCCATAAAAAAAACCCGCATCGGCCGATGCGGGTTTTCTGGAAACTGGGCGTGTGTGTTGGTACTTCGCCTAGTCGCAGACCCGCATCGGCCGCGCACGATTATTCGCGCGCAGATTGCTGCGGTGATTGGCGTTGGCGACGTTGGACAGAAACGATGTCATGGGCCGACCGTATCCCGCTTTCAGCGGCGACGCAACTGTTGCGATGGCAACCAAGCAGGGCCGGCAAGCCCGGCATTCCAAGGCCGCCGCGCGATCGCGGACGCGTTGCGCGGATAATGTCGCCCCCGTCGTCGGAAGCCTCTGCAATGACCCCACGCATCGGACGCCTGGCGTTTGCGGCCCTTATCCCACTCGTGCTGCTGCAAGGGTGCAGCACGACGGCGCCGCGCACCGAACCTGCCAAACTGCGACAGCTGGAGCAGACGGCTGCCGATGGTAGTTTTGACAGCATCTGGGAGG
>Ga0114992_100019_pt1 | contig 27050 bp, 20 predicted proteins | sample MSEELM_DM5_FD_89584 | JGI IMG/M metagenome (GOLD analysis project Ga0114992, IMG submission 89584) | Subsurface microbial communities from deep shales in West Virginia, USA - MSEEL M_DM5 | ecosystem: Environmental > Aquatic > Deep subsurface > Shale gas/oil reservoir > Produced water/Flow back ... | reverse complement strand
GGGAATCGGGAATCGGGAGTTGGGAATGGGAACTGCGTCGTCTGCTGTCAGAGTGTCGTTCGCGCTGCGTTGCCCTGTGGAAGCCGAGCAGGCGTGAAGGACAGGGCCGCGTGCGTTGCGATTCCCGATTCCCCACTCCCGATTCCCTGCTTCACCGTACCGGCATCCCCGGCTGTGCGCCCGCGTCGGCGTCCAGCAGCGCCAGTGTGCCGCCGTCGAAGCCGGCCGAGAGGATCATGCCTTCGCTGATGCCGAAGCGCATCTTGCGCGGGGCCAGGTTGGCGATGAACACCACGCTGCGGCCGACCAGCGTTTCCGGCTCGCCGTAGCTGGCGCGGATGCCCGAGAAGATCTGGCGCTTGCCCAGCTCGCCGGCATCCAGTTCGAAGCGCAGCAGCTTGTCGGAGCCTTCCACCGCTTCGCACACCAGCACCTTGCCGATGCGCAGATCGAGCTTGGCGAAATCGTCCATGCCGATGAAGCCGGGATTGGCGGTTGGGGATTGGGGATTGGCAACGGCGGCGGGCGCTGCGTCGGCCTTGCTCGGTGCGGGCTTGGTGGTCGCAGCCGGTGCCGCAGGTGCGGCCATCGTGTCTTTGGAAGCGTCGGTCATGGCGTCGATCAATTTGGGGTCAATGCGGGTGAACAGGGCGGTGTAGGGCTGGATGACATGGCAAGTGAGCGGGCGGCTCACGTCCTCCCAACTGGTCATCGGTGCCGACAGGAAGGCCTCGGCCTCGGCGGCGGTACGCGGCAGGATCGGCTTGAGCGCGGCCACCAGCAGGCGGAACAGGTTCAGGCCCTGCGTGCACACCGATTGCAGTTGCGCGTCGGCGCCTTCCTGCTTGGCGATCACCCACGGCTTGGTGTCGTCGATGTACTTGTTGGCCTCGTCGGCCAGCGCCATGGTCTGGCGGATTGCACTGGCCGGGTCGTTGCGCTCGTAGGCTTCGCGAATCGGCGCCAGTGCCTCGACAAAGCGCGCGTACTGCGCCGGATCGGGCAGCGCGTCAGCCAGCTTGCCGTCGAAGCGCTTGCCGATGAAGCCGGCGCAGCGGCTGGCCAGGTTGACGAATTTGCCGACCAGATCCGCGTTCACCCGCGCAACGAAATCGCCCAGGTTGAGGTCCAGGTCGTCGACGCCACCGGAGGATTTAGCCGCGAAGTAATAGCGCAGCGCCTCCGGCTCCAGGCCGACATCCAGGAACGTCCGCGCCATCACGAAGGTGCCGCGCGACTTGGACATCTTGGCGCCGTCCACCATCAGGTAGCCGTTGACGTGCAGCCGGGTTGGCGCGCGGTGGCCGGTGCCATGCAGCACCGCCGGCCAGAACAGGCCGTGGAAATTGACGATGTCCTTGCCGATGAAGTGGTGCAGTTCGGTCTGCGTGCCGGCCGCCAGATGCGCCTGGAAGTCTTCGCCCATCTGCGCGCACAGGGTCTTGAAGCTGCACAGGTAGCCGATCGGCGCGTCCAGCCAGACGTAGAAATACTTGCCGGGCTGGCCGGGAATCTGGAAACCGAAATACGGCGCGTCGCGCGAGATGTCCCACGCGCGCAGGCCGCCTTCGGCATCCAGCCATTCCTTGAGCTTGGCCTTGACGCCCGGCAATGCCACGTCGCCATCCAGCCACTCCCGCAGGAAGCCGTCGAAATGGCCGACTTCGAAGAAAAAGTGCTCCGAATCGCGCAGCTCGGGCGTGGCGCCGGAGATCACCGACTTGGGCTCCTTCAGCTCGGTCGGCGCATAGGTCGCGCCACAGACTTCGCAGTTGTCGCCGTACTGGTCGGCGCTGCCGCAGTTGGGACAGATGCCCTTGATGTAGCGGTCCGGCAGGAACATGCCCTTGGCCGGATCGTAGAACTGCGCCACCGAGCGGCGGCTGATATGGCCGGCGGCCTCGAGCTTGGTGTAGAAGGCTTCGGTGAGTTCGCGATTGACCGGCGAATTGGTCGAATCGTAGTGATCGAAGGTCACCCCGAACGCGGCGAAATCGCGCTCATGGCTGGCCTGGATGTTGGCGATGAAGGCCTCTGGCGTGACGCCCGCCTTTTCGGCCGCAAGCATGATCGGCGTGCCATGGGTGTCATCGGCGCAGACGAACCAGGTCTTGTCGCCGCGCAACCGGCGCGCGCGCACCCAGATGTCGGCCTGGATATAACCGACCAGATGGCCAAGATGCAGCGGCCCATTGGCATAGGGCAGGGCGGTAGTGACGAGTGCGGTGCGGGTCATGGCGGGCGTAATGCGGGGGACACGTGATTATCGCACGGCTGCGCACGGGTCCAGGCGCAGTTGCCCACTGCCGGGAGCAGCAGCCCCGACCGCCAGCCACCCGGGCGTTATTCCCCGGGTGGCTGGGGCCTCCCTACTGCTAGAAACGATGATTCAGCGTGAACATGTAGCGCCGGCCCAGGCCGTCGTAGACGTTGGGGAAGGCGACCAGCTTGTCGGTCACGTTCAGCGCTGCGAGATTGACGCTGGTGTTCGTATCGAAGGCGTAGCCCACGTTTGCGTCGTAGGACGTATAGCTCGGGACGCCCAGTGGGGCGCGTGTCTCAACGGTATCGGTGAGGTCATACACCACGCTGCTGGAGTAATTGGCACTGAGGCCGAGATTCCAGTGGCTCGTCATGTAACGCGCGTTCCATTGGAACTGACGCTTGGGATTATCGATCTCGCCAACCGCTTCGTCCGGCGGGATCCCGGGCGCAGCGGCACTTTCCAGGGTCTTGGGGAAGTAGCCGTAGAAGCTCAGGTCAACGATGCCCTTGCCCCAGTCCACATCGGCCAGATCGAAGCGATAGTTCACTTCGGCGGTCCAGCCGCGGAAATTGGTGTATGGGCCATTGGTGTACTCGGTCCGGATACTGTTGGCGACCCCGGTCTGTGGATTGCGCGTGATCAGGCTGCAGAAATTGTTCGCGTTGGGCACGTCATTGGCATTGAAGGTGTCGCTATCGAAGCAGCCTGAGGTGATGTCCTCCTCCGACAGGGTGGTGACCGAGTTGGTGATCTGGATGTCGTACCAGTCCGCCGCGATCCGCAGACCCTTGACCCATTCCGGCTGCAGCACGATACCGGCGGTCCACGATTCTGCTTGCTCGTTCTGCAAGCGTGTATTGCCGCTGACCGAACCAAGCTGGCTGCTCGGCGCCTCTTCGAACGAGGCAGGATCGGCATTGGTGTAGAAATCGAAGAACGCTTGGCAGTTGCGCGCGCGTACGCCTGGGCGAGGGCCACTGCCAATCTGTGCAGCACTGCAGGGCTCGGGGATGAAGTAATACGCAGGCTGCTGGCTGGTATAGAGCTCGGCGATGGATGGCGCCCGGAACGAACGTGTCTTGTTGCCGCGCAACTGGACGCCCTGGAAAGGCTCGTACTGCAGCCCATAGGTGTAGGCGCTGAACCAGCCGTTGACCGTGTTTTCGACCCGGCGAATCTTGCCGGTCAGGTCCAGCCGGTGCAGGCCGGGAATGCCGGCGTCCGGATTCACCAGCGGCGCGAGGATCTCGCCGAAGTATTCATTGGTGGTGAACTCACCCGATGCGGCCGCGATGGGAACCGAGCGGCCCTGGCCCAGTCGTTCGAAGGTGCTGGGCGTAAAGCTGCCTTCTTCCTTGCGGCGCTCGTACCCTGCATTGAAGCGCAACTCGCCGCCGGGCAGGTCGATGATTGCACCAGTGATGTTGGCATTGAAGACCGTTTGCTTCATCTGTGCTTCGGCGTGGGTCGGGGCAATCACATAGTTGCGTGCGGCACGTGAGGCCACGCCTTCGCCGAACAAATTCAAGGGGGCGCAATTCGGATCGACGGTTGTGCCTGCGGCGCTGCTGTCGCAGACAATCTGCCCGGCGCTATTGCGGGTGACATTGATCGCGTTGATGAAGTTCTGCTGGATCAGGTTGTCGTTGTAGTAGTCGAAGTTGCCTTCGCCGTGGTTGACACTGGCTTCCCAGTTGAACCCGCGGCCTGCTGCATCGAAGCTGCCCTGCAAGCCAACCACAGCGCGCCAGAGGTTGGTGTCGGTGCTGGACTGGTTTTGCACCAGGTCGCGCGAGGAGCGCGACAAAACGAAGTCCTCCACGCCCAGGTTTTGCAGCGTCTGGCGATTCTGTTCGGTGAGGAACGGGTTGTTGATGTTGAAGTTGAGCGAGCCGCTTTGATCGCCGCTGCCATCCACGGAGCCAACGCCGAATCCAGTGGCGTTGTAAACGTTCTGGTCCACCAGTTCGCGTGCGGTGGAGGTATAGAACGAGGCCTCGAAGAAACCGGAGACCTGGTCAGTGAAATCATAGTTGCCGAGTGCAAATACCGTCTTGCGATCCAGATCGGAAATGATCTGCGTAGTTTCCTGCAGGTTCACGCCGTCGCCGCCTGACGCATCACTGATGCCGAAGTTGGTGCCAGGGTTGTAGTTGACCAGGTCTCCGTTGCGATCGAACTGCACGAATTGATCTTCATTGGCGCCAAACCCGCGTAGCTGACCACTGGCGTCGCGCACGGTGCCCGCATCGGACGGGAACAACAGTCCACCCCACGTCATGTCGCTGATCCGGCGATTGCGGATCAACACGCGTCCGGGGATGCCATCGTTGGGGCCGGTGTTGAAGCCAATGCCAGGATTCACGCGGCCGTCGTTAGCCGGCGTGCGGCCGGGCTGGAAATTGGCGATCGCGCTGGCGGACGGGTTTGCGCGGGTCGAGTAGGCATCACGGTAGAAACGGCGTGCGGTACCGAGCACGCCCTGGCTGTTGTCGGCATCCAGCGCAATGGTGATGTTGCCGCGGCCCCCGCCAAAATTGCTGCCAAGCAGGGCGGAATAATTGAAGCGCTCGTTGTCGCCACGGTCGGTCAGCCCATAGCCCATACGGACTTCGGCGCCGTCAAAATTTTTGCGCAAGATCAGATTACTGACGCCGGAAATTGCATCCGAGCCGTAGGTGGGTGCACCGCCAACACCGATCGTCTCGACCTGGTCGATGAGGATGGTCGGGATGACATTCAGGTCCACCTGCGTGCCGCCGCCAGATGGACCGAACACGGTTGGCGGGTTGGAGGTCACAAAGCGCCTGCCGTTGACCAACGTTAGCTGGCGGTTGGAGCCCAGCCCGAAGCGCCCGATGAAATTGACACCTGCGCCGTAGCCTGACTGGTCGCCGCGGGAGGTTGCGCCAGCCCCGAAGCTGGGCTGGATGAACAGTGCGTCGGCAATATTGGTAAAGCCGTACCCCTGGATATATTCGGCGCCCACCACGGTGGCCGGTTCCAGCGAATCAAACCCAACCCGGCCGATGCGCGAGCCAGTCACCATGACGCTGTCGAGCCGCTTGGCGTCCGGCGCGTCGCCAGCCTGATCTGGAGCGGATTGGTCGGCGGTGGTCTGCGGATCGGGCGAAGACGCAGTTGCCGTGGCTGCAAACGCGGACAGCACGGCAGCCAGGGCCAGGCTCAGCGGCGCCGGCGTCAGCCGCCGGGTGTGATGGGTCATGCTCTCTCTCTCCGAAGTGACAAAGTGATGCGGGAGCGCTTTGCGCCACCGCGATGAATCCTCAATGGTTGGTTAACCAGTGGTTAATTCATCTCACTGTTGCGCTCGCTTGGCAAGCGTGCCTTGTGCTCTCGTTTCGTATATCGAGATGGTGTTTCGCTTCTTCTGTGCGACATAAAGCAGGGGCTAAGCGTGGCGCGCGAAGGATCCGCGGGCGAACAGCCGCGGACGTCCTGCGTCCGAGCGGTTCAATCCCAGGCGATTGGGTACTGAGTAGTTGGAGTCATCTGCAGTGACACGCCGATGGCGGATCGCCACATCTGCGGGTGGCAGAAGATCGGTGTACTTCGCGCTGGTTGGCGTCTACTGGAACGCTGCCGGTCTCAGGCTGCTGCTGGATCGCATTGCGATTCAAACGGTGGCGCCTTGCGCGCCACCGGGATTCATAGGCCCGCTGGCTTACTCGCGCACCCAGGTCTGCGTGCGGCCCAGGGCTTCGATGCCGACATAGCCGCGCATCTGCAGCTTCTTGCCGCCTTCGGTCAGGGTGATTTTGGCCTTGTAGGTCTTGCCCTTGGCCGGGTCGAGCACCGAGCCGCCGCCCCACACGGCGGTGCCGTCGGGCTTGAGGCCCCACAGGATGGTCATGCCCTTGATCGGCTTGCCTTTGAGCGCACCGTCGCACTTGTCGCAGGTGGGGTTGGGCCCATGGTTGGATTGCAGGATCTCGACCACCTTGCCGCTCAACGTGCCGTTGGCGGCCTGCTCGATCTGCACCACTGACTTGGGCTTGCCGGTTTCGTCGTCGATGGTCTTCCAGCGGCCCACCGGCGAGTCGGCGGCCTGGGCCAGCAGCGAGGCGGCGGCCAGCGGCAGGGCCACGATCAGGGTCTTGAAGGTCTTGCGCATGTGTCCCCTCCCAGGGAGTGCAGTGGCCACCGTCGGCGGCCTGATCGCGAATGTATACCGTGGAGTATGGAGGCGGAAAGCCGCGCTGCGGCATGCATTCATCCAAGTCGGTGCGCCTGGCGGGCGCGACCGTACCCGGCCGGCGGGGCTCACAACCTTCCGTGTTCTGCTTCAGCAGCGATCGGCACTCGCCTCACGCCACTCATACAACTCCAGCGGCAGGTCGTCCGGATCGGAGAAGAAGGTGAAGCGGCGGCCGGTGTACTCGTCGATGCGGATGTCTTCGGTGACCACGCCGTGCGCGTTGAGATGGGCGACGGCCGCATCCAGATCCTGCACGCGGAAGGCCAGGTGACGCAGGCCACGCGCCTCCGGGCGGCTGGGGCGCAGGGGTGCGCCCGGAAAGGAGAACAGCTCGATCTGCCCGCCGTCCGGCAGCGCCAGGTCCAGCTTCCAGGAGTCGCGCGCCTGCCGGTAATGCTCATCGAGCACGCGCAGGCCGAGGATCTCGCAATAGAACTGCTTGGAACGTGCGTAATCGCCGGCAATGATCGCGACGTGGTGGATCCCGGCGAGCATCATGCGGCGCTCCTGGCGGTGGCCTGCGGCGCGATAACCAGTGGCGACAGAATCGACAGGCCGCAGCGTTCAGTGCGCAGGCGTTTGCGCTCGATGGAGCGCGCGGCAGCGGCAGCACGGAGCGCGCCGATCTTGAGAGATTCAACTGCGCGCGGCAGCGGCAGGGCATCGATGATGCGGGAGCCCGCGTGGTAAGTGCGATCACAGGATGGCATGGCGGCAAGCTGGCAAAAACGAGTCGTCAGGATACCCGCATGCCGCTGAGCGGCAGGGCCACGTCACAGCTCACCATCGCATGGCTGTGCTCGCCTGCACGTGCGTGGCAGGATGGGGCGCCACCGATCAGAACCACGCATGTCCGAGCCCTCGTCCACCGACGCACCGCAGTTCCAGCGCAGCATGCAGGTGCGCCATCTGGTGATGCTGTCCCTGGGCGGCGTGATCGGCACGGGATTGTTCTTCAACACCGGCTACATCATCGCCAGCACCGGTGCGCTGGGTACGGTGCTGGCGTACCTGATCGGCGCGCTGGTGGTGTATCTGGTGATGCAATGCCTGGGCGAGCTGGCGGTGGCGATGCCGCAGACCGGCGCGTTTCATGTGTATGCGGCGCGCTATCTGGGGCCTGCCACCGGCTACGTGGTGGCCTGGTTGTACTGGCTCACCTGGACGGTGGCGCTGGGGTCGAGCCTCACCGCTGCCGCGTTCTGCATGCAGTACTGGTTTCCGCACAGCCCGGCGTGGCCGTGGTGCCTGCTGTTCTGCGTGCTGATTTTCAGTTTGAACATGGTGTCGGCACGCTGGTTTGCCGAAGGCGAATTCTGGTTTTCGCTGATCAAGGTAGTGACCATTGTGGTGTTCATCGTGCTGGGCGGCGCGGCGGTGGTCGGCTGGCTGCCGCTGGCCGACGGCAGCCCGGCGCCGGGAGTGCGCCATCTGCGCGCCGATGGCTGGTTTGCGCACGGCACCGTGCCGATCCTGATGACAATGGTGGCGGTGAATTTCGCTTTCTCCGGGACCGAGCTGATCGGCATCGCAGCCGGCGAAACTGCACAGCCTGCACGCGCAATCCCGCTGGCGATCCGCACCACGTTGATCCGTCTGGTGGTGCTGTTCGTCGGCACCGTGCTGGTGCTGGCCGCGTTGCTGCCGGCGCACGCGGCGGCGGTGGAGACCAGCCCGTTCGTGCGCGCCTTCGAGCTGCTGGGCATTCCGTATGCCGCAGGTCTGCTCAACGCGGTGATCCTCACCGCGATCCTGTCGGCGGCCAACTCCGGGTTGTATGCGGCGGCCCGCATGCTGTGGTCGTTGGCCAACGAGGGCACCTTGCCGGCGCGCTTTGCGCGGCTGACCCGGCGTGGCATCCCGCTGCCTGCGCTGGTGCTGAGCATGCTTGGCGGGCTGCTGGCGCTGCTGACCGGTGTGTACGCGGCCGACACCGTGTTCGTGGCGATTTCTGCAGTCTCCGGGTTTGCGGTGGTGGTGGTGTGGCTGAGCATCTGTGCCTCGCACTATTGTTTCCGCCGCCAGCTGCTGCGTGACGGCATCGCACTGGACAGCCTCGCCTACCGCGCGCCGTGGTATCCGTGGACGCCGCTGATTGGTGGTGCGCTGTGCGTGCTGGCCTGCGCGGGGCTGGCGTTTGATCCGCAGCAGCGCATTGCGCTGTGGTGCGGGATTCCGTTCGTGGCGCTGTGTTACGGCGCCCATGCAGTGACCCAACGGCTTGCAGCCCGGAGAGTGCGTCCATGACTGTTGTTCCCCGCCAACCGCGCGCCGGTGCGCCCTTCAGTGATGTCTTGCAGCGCGACGGTGAGGTGGTGCTGGATGGCGCGCTGGCCACCGAGCTGGAACAGCGTGGCTGTGATCTCAACGACGCCTTGTGGTCGGCACGGGTGTTGATGGAGCAGCCGGAACTGATCTACCAGGTGCACCGCGACTACTTCGCCGCCGGTGCGCAGTGCGCGATCACCGCCAGTTACCAGGCCACGCCGCAGGGCTTTGCCGCGCGCGGGCTGGGCCTGGCGCAGTCGCAGGCGTTGATTGCACGCAGCGTGGCGCTGGCGGCGCAGGCGCGCGCGGACCACCTGGCCGCGCATCCGCAGGCGGCGCCGCTGTGGGTGGCCGGCTCGGTGGGGCCGTATGGTGCCTATCTGGCGGATGGTTCCGAATACCGCGGCGACTACGCGCTGCCGGTGGCGCAGATGCTCGACTTCCATCGCCCGCGCATCGCGGCGCTGGTGGATGCCGGCGTGGACCTATTGGCCTGCGAAACCTTGCCCTCGGCCAGTGAGATCACCGCGCTGCGCCTGTTGCTGGAGGAGTTCCCGCAGGTGCATGCGTGGTTTTCGTTCACCCTGCGCGATGCCGCGCATCTGAGCGATGGCACGCCACTGGCGCAAGTGATTCCGGCTCTGGACGCGTGCCCGCAGGTGGTCGCGGTGGGCATCAATTGCATTGCGATCGAGCAGGTCACCGCCGCGCTGCAGTCGCTGGCCGCGCTCACCAGCTTGCCGCTGGTGGTGTATCCGAATTCCGGTGAGCACTACGACGCCAGCGACAAGCGCTGGCATGCGGGAACCACAGTGGCGTGTTCACTGGCGACGCAACGCGCGCAATGGCATGCGGCCGGTGCGCGTTTGATTGGTGGCTGCTGCCGCACCACGCCGGCCGACATCGCCGCACTGGTGGCGGCGCGTACGGCTGGCTGAGCGTGCTCAGCCTTTCTGCGTGGCGATCCAGCGTTGCACTTTGTTCTGCAGGATCTCCAGCGGCACCGAACCGTCCTTGAGCACTTCGGTGTGGAAGGCACGCACATCGAAGCGCGGCCCCAGCTCGCGTTGCGCCTGTTCGCGCAACTGGCTGATCTTCATCTCGCCGACCTTGTAGGCCAGCGCCTGGCCGGGAATGGCCAGGTAGCGGTCCACTTCCGCCTCGGCGTCTTCGCGGGTGACGGCCGAGTTCTGCAACATGTAGTCAATGGCCTGCGCGCGGGTCCAGCCCTGGCTATGCAGGCCGGTGTCCACCACCAGCCGGATCGAGCGCAGCAGCGCGTTCTGCAGGTAGCCGTAGTAGTTGTACGGGTCCTGGTACAGCCCCAGTTCGCGGCCCAGCGATTCGGCATACAGGCCCCAGCCTTCGATGAAGGCGGTCTCGCCACCGAAGCGGCGGAACTTGGGCAGGTCGGTCAATTGCTGCTGCAGGCCGAGCTGGTAGTGATGGCCCGGCACGCCTTCGTGCAGGAACAGGCTTTCGCCTTCCCAGCGCGGGCGCGCGGGCAGGTTGGAGGTGTTGACGTAGAAAATGCCCGGCGTGTTGTCGTGCGGGTTGGGCCGCATGTACGAGCCGCTGGCCGCGGCTTGCGCGCGCTGTGGCTCCACCGGACGCACGTCCAGGGCCGGGATGCCCTGGGTGGCGAACAGGCGGGGGACCGCGGCCTGCACGCGGCTCTGCAGGCCGCGGTAAGCGTCCAGCAGTTCGGACTCGCTGCGGAACACGAAGCGCTTATCGGTCTGCATGAACTTGTAGAACTTGGGCAGGTTGCCGCGGAACTTGACCTGCTTGGCCACGTTCTGGATCTCGCCCTGCAGGCGCGCCACCTCGTCCAGGCCGGTCTGGTGGATCTGTGCCGGGGTCAGGTCGGAGGTGGTGCTCTGGCGCACGTCGTAGGCGTACCAGGCGGCGCCGTTGGGCAGCGCGGCCAGCCCCGCGGTGTCGCGGCAGGCCGGCAGGTATTCGGTGGCGATGAAGCCGCGCAGTGCGCGGTAGGCCGGCATGATGCGGAACTCGATCATCCGCTTGTACTCGGCGGTGATGCGTTGCTTGTCGGCCTCGGGCATGTCGGCGGGCAGGTTGCGGATCGGCCCCCAGAACAGGCTTTCTTCAGCACTGCGCGCAATGATGGCGTCCAGCTGCGGCAGCACTTTTTCCATCAAGGCCTTGGGCTGCACCACCCCGGCCTGCATGCCCGCACGCATGTTGGTGATGGCCTGGTCGAACAGGTCCGGGATGCCGAGCGCGCGGCGCGACCAGTTGTCGTAGTCCTTGACGGTGTTGAACGGCTGCGCGCCGGTGCCCGAGCCCATGACCACCGCAATGCTGGCGATGTTGTAGAACTGGTTGATCGGCAACATCCAGCTCGGGAATTGCTCGGCCGCCTGGGCGCTGCGCGCATCGCGCACGAAGATCTGGTAGCTGAGCAGGTCCTGCCCGCTGAGCCCATCCGGGCCGATCGCCTCCACCTTGGCCAGCCACAGCGTGGTGAAGTCGTGCGACTGCTGGCGGAACGCAGGCGACAGGAAGTTGGGCAGCTGGTCGTTGTAGCGGCTCTCGCCCTGGAAGGTGGCCTGCAACGGGTTGAGCTTCAGCGAGGCATCCCAGTATTGGTCGTACAGCAGCGTGAGTTGCTGTGCCTTGCTCTGCACCACCGGTGCCACCACCGCGCGTGGCTTGGCCTTGGCCTTGGTGCTCCTGGCCGGCTTGGTGGACTTCTTGGCCTTGCCCGCCTTCGCGCGCGTTTGCGAGGTCTGTGCCTTGCCGGTCTTCTTCTTGGCTGCATCGGCCGGTGCGGCCAGCGACAGGCTCAACACGGCGGCCATGGCCAGGGACAGCAGGCGGGAAAAGCTAAGCGGCATTACCGGCTCCGGAAACAAGCGAGCGGGGAGCTTGCCCGATCCGCACCGTTACGGCCAGCCACCAGGGTCATGGCCCGCGCGTGCAATTCATGCACGGCACGGGCAGGGCGCCGCGTGAGGAATAAATGCTGCGGTGCGATAACGTGCCGCACGGCTTGTGCTGCAAGCGTTGACGGCGTCAGGCTCGGTCGCTCGTCGCGGCCGCCTGGCTCAATCGGCGGCAGCTTCTTCGCGCAATTGTTCGGCGCGTTCGGCGCCGAGATACGCGCCGATGGCGCGGCGCGCCAGATACAGCAACGGAATCAGCGCGATCGCAAAGCCCATCTTGTAGAGGTAGTTGAGCGTGCTCACGGCCAGGAACTGGTCGATGGACCAATGCTGTGGGCCCAGCACGAAGGCGATATAGATCACCACGAAGCTGTCCACCAGCTGCGACACCGCCGTGGAGCCGGTGGCGCGCAACCACACGTGTTTTTCGCCGGTGGCGCGGCGGATGCGGTGGAACACCGACACATCGATCAACTGCCCGAACAGGAACGCCACCAGCGAGCCACCGATGGTCCACAGGCCTTGCCCGAACACCGCCGCAAAGGCGGCCTGGTAGTCCGGCACGCCCTGGCTCTGCGCGGCGGTGACCCACCAGCCGGCCGGTGCCAGCGCGATAGCCGCAAACGCGAACACGAAGCCGTAGCCGATCAGGCCCACCGCCACCCAAGAGATGAAACGCACCCCGCGGCTGCCGAAGAACTCGTTGATGGTGTCGGTCATGATGAACACCACCGGCCACAGCAAGGTGCCGGCGGTGAAGCTGAGCGAGCCGGTTTGCCCGAACAGGTTCCAGTTCAACGGCGCGATGCCGAGGGTGTCTTCCAGCGCAAAGATCTTGACGCCGATGAACTCCGCCAGCGCGGCGTTGACGCAAAAGAACGCCGCCAGCGCGATGAACAGCCGTACCGCACGATCGTCGAGGGTACGCACGTGTGTCATGGCGTCAGCGGTCCGCAGTCCGGGTAAATGGAACGGTCTCCGGCGACACGGCACCGCCGGAAATGATGAAGCTCATCGCCTGGTCCACGGTCCAGTCGGTGGGCGTGAGCAGCTCCACCGGCACGATCTCCAGATAGCCGGAGGTGGGGTTCGGCGTGGTCGGCACATACACCGCTGCCAGCTCGCGGCCGGTGCCCTGTTCCTTGATCACGCGGGTGACCAGACCAACCGATTTCATATCGCGATGCGGGAAGTCGATCAGTACCACGCGTTGCGTGCTACCAGGCTGCGTCTGCAGGATGTCCAGCAACTTGCGCGCGCTGTCGTAGACCACGCTGGCCAACGGAATGCGCCGCATGATCGCTTCGAACCAGCGCAGCAGCCGCTGGCCGATCACGCGTCGGCTCAGGACACCCACGAACAGGATCACCGCTACCGTTGCGATCAGCGCGATGGTGTTCTGCACCCACAGCGCCGTGATCCAGCCCAGGTAATGCGGGAACGAGGCCGCGATGCGTCCGGACAAGGGCACCACCCACGGGCTGCTGATGCCCGACAGCAGCGAGAACACGAACTTCACCACCACCCAGGTCAGCCAGACCGGCAGCAAGGTGAGCAGGCCGGTCAGGAAGACCCGTTGCACGGAGGGACGATGCGGAGCAGAGGATTCAGACATGCGCGCATTGTAGGCATTCGCTTGCGGCCGGTGGGCCTGTGGTTCGGCCAGCGCGTGGCGTGTTCGCGTCGGCAGCGTGGTGCGGTACAGCCGCCATTCGGGCAATCGCATCCGGTAGGTGGCCCCCGCTAAGATGCCAGCCTTCTCCAGGGAAGGTGTCTGCCATGCTCGCAACGTTCTTGAAATGGGCCCTGCTGTCGGTGGGTGTGGTGGTTGCGTTGCTGGTGGGAGCCCATGCGCTCTCCGCGCGCTGGCCGATCCCGCAGGCCCAGCAGCAGGCGCTGGCGCAACTGCGTCAGCCACGGCCCGCGCCGCCGGCGGGGTCCAATCTGTTTGTCGCGCTGTGGGCATCGCCGTACACGATTCCGAATGAGGAACAGGCAGCGGTGCTGGCGCGCGACCTGCAGCGCTTCCAGCGCACCCCGGTCGCAAGCGGATTTCGCAGTGAACTGAGCCGCTATCCCTGCGCGCCGGCATGGCCGGCGACTGCGCCGCCCCAATGCGGTTGGGCCGCGTCCGGATGCCTCGCCCAGGTGCGAGCGCAATCGCGCAGCTATGCGGCTGCGCTGGCGCCACAGGCGCCGTTGCTGGCACGTATGGCGAGTTTCTCGCAGCATGCCTACTATCGCGATCCGTTTCCGCGCCGCATCGACTCGCCGCTGCCGGAACTGCAGGGATTGACGTTGTCGATGACCCAGCACGCGCTGGACTTCGTGCAGGGGCGCCAGGTTCAGGCGGTGGCCGCTGTCTGCAGCGATGCACAGGTGGCGCGCGTGTTGTTGCGCAGCGACGAGAGTTTGATCGTCACAATGATTGGTGGGGCAATGTTACGCGGCAATGCCGACCTGTTTGCGAGCATGCTCAGCGAACTGCCTGTCAACGTGGCCCTGCCGACGCAGTGCGCCAGCGCGTTTGCACCGTTGCGCGTCGAGGACAGCAGCCTGTGTGGCGCGCTGCATGGCGAGGCCAGGATCGTCGATGCGGTATATGCGCAAATGCACGGCGAAATGGACCAACGCGCGCAGCGTTGGTACGACCGCGCTGTGCTGTTTTTCGATGCCGAGCGCACGCGTGCACTGACAGCGCCCAACTACACCTGGGCCTGCAGCGATGCCGTACGCAAGCAGCTGGTGCAGGATGCACGGGTTGACGGCAGTGCCCTGGCGCCGCCGCCTGCGAAGGATGTTGCCTGCGTGGCCAACGCCGTCGGGTGTGTGTTGGCGGACGCCCAGTACAGCGATGGTGGCATTATCAGCGTCAGTTGCAGGACACTGCCGCGGCGATGCGGTTGATTGGCGTGGTGCTGTGGCTACGCGAGCACCCTGATGCGCGCCCGCTCGTGCAGCGCCTGCAGGAGCTCCCGGACGAACCGGTGCGGCCAGCACGTGCCATCACGATTGCAGCGCAAGGGCAGACCGTGCAGGTGCCGCGTTATGCGCGCCATACGCAAGCGATCCTGCAGTTCCCGATGGCCGGCAGTGCCTTGGCGAATCCACCGGCCGTATCGCTGCAGTGAATCGCGGCAGTGCGTGCACTGCGTGGCTTCGGTATCGATGCGTGCAAGCGCGCTGCTGACGCGCACTGCGTGGCGATCACCGCAGCGCCCGTGTTGCTCATCGCCAGGCAACGCTGCTGCCGATCACGCAACAACCGCCAGGAATGCTCCGGGCGGCTGCGCGGTGTGATCAGCATCGTGCGGCGGTGCGCCGCGCTTGCCTAGAAGCGGAAGTTCAACCAGCCCATCACGAAAGTGGAGTCGCCGTAGCCGGCTTTTTCCAGTGCCGGGCCGGCCATCAGATGCTCGGCGCGGAAGGTCACCGACCAGTTCGGGTCGATGTTCCAGGTGGCGTTGATGCGCGGCATGGTGCCGATACGGCGCTCGCCGGTGTTCTGCGTGCGTGCGTAGGCGCGTGCCTGGTTGTTGTAGATGGCATCGCTGGTGGTCTGCCGCCACAGGGTTTCCCACTCCAGATTCACGGTGATCTTGGAGGTGGGCGAGAAGGTGAATGTGGGCGCGGCGGTCACCAGATTGACCGGGCCGAAGAACGTGGCCCAGCTGAAATAGATGGTGTTGCCGTAGAGGAAATTGTTGTTGCGCAAGGTGCCGGTGCCGGAGGTGCCACCGCCGCCGGAGGCGATTTCGCTATGGAAGCCCAGGCGCGGTTTCCAGCCGCTGTCGCTCAACGTCCAGGCATTGGAAGTGCTGGCCATGTAGGCGCGCAGGTCGCGTCCGCCGAAGCTGCCGCGCTGCACGGTCACGAACGAATCGGTGCGCAGCTTGCCCACGTTGCCCCACAACCGCAGGCCGTAGTAATTGCGGTTTTCTTCGGCGGTCTGGCGGCCCCACACCTGGTTGTCGTTGCGAAATTGATAGAAGAACGGCTCCAGATACATCGGCTTGGCTGTCGGCAGGCGATAGCCCCCCACCACGCCGCGGAAATGCCGCGAGCGGTCGATGCGGTCATCGCCCAAACCCTCGGTGCCATCCAGGTTGAAGTTGAAATCGAACACGTCCACACGTGTCTTCTCGCCGATCGCCCAGGCGCGCACGCCGTTGAAGGTCACGAAGATGTCGGTGTTGTCGCGCAGTGCCATCAAGGTGGTCGGCCCGTCCACAAACACCTGGCGGCCAACGCGCAGGCCGAGGTCGGTTTCGGCAACCTGGCCCTTCACGTCGAAGAACACCTGCTGCAGGATCGCGTTGTTTTCCTGCGTGCCGGTCTTGGCGCCTTCATTGCGCCCGTCCAGGCTGCCATGGGCCAGTTCCGTGTAAAGACGGAAGTGCTCGCCCACGTGCAGGTCGGCGCCAAAGAACGCACGGAACAGATACTGCTGCTGCGAGTGGCTGCCCGGAATCAGGCCGGGGTTGGTCACGGTATTGCTGCGCACGCGCAGTTCGTTGTTGAGCGTCAGATACACATCGCCGGACTCGCTCAACGGAATGAACTTGAGCGGATCAAACGGGCTCTTTCGCTTGGAGGGATCTTTCAGATACGACCAGTCTTCGGCCCAGCGCACCTGCCACATGTTGCCGCCCTGCTTGGCCCCCCAGCCCTGCGCTTCCAGCGGATAACCGGTGGGTGCGGGCGGTGCCGGCGTCTTGGCCGGTTCGGCCTGCGGCTGTTCGATCGCGGGCGCGGCTGTCTGCGCCTGCTGCGCAATGCTCACGCCCGAAAGCGACAACCCGATCGCCAGGCACAGGCACTTGGTGGCGCCAAAGGAAGTGTCAGCCATGGACGGCCGTGCCGAACGCGCAAATCGCATCTTGTTACCCCATCAAAAAGTGAAAACCACCTGAGCGAGGTTTATCGGCACAGGGGTCACCGACTGTAGTGGAGCCGTACAGGAAAGGCAGTAACCCAAAGGTTCTAAGCTCATGAACGTACTTGGGTTTGGCAATGCGAGCGCGACAGGGATGGGAATGGGGAATGGGGAATCGGGAATGGGGAATTGCAAAGGCGTGCAGTCGTCGCCTAGGTCGACTGATTAAAAAGAACGCGGGCTCACGCACATAAAGCGCGTGTGCGGCAGAACATCACAAGCGTGGATTTGACTCGCGACTGGCAGATCACGTGCACCGCCGTTGCGATTCCCGATTCCCCACTCCCAATTCCCGGCTACATGACTACCGGCACATTCGCTATACCCAACTTCTACATAGCATTGCCTTCGACCTAGTGCGGAGGTGGCAATGAACGATCCGGATGCCTATCTGAAGAAATTTCAGAAGGAGCTCAGCGCCGGCACGGTGTCGTTGGCGTTGCTGGCGGTGCTGGCCCAGGCCGATGCGCCGCTGTACGGCTACCTCATCGCCAAGCGGCTGGAGCGGCTGGACGGTGTGCTCAGCGGCAAGCAGAGCGCGCTGTATCCGGTGCTGCGCAACCTGGAAGGGGCCGGGCTGTTGCAGAGCCATGTCGAGCCATCGGCGTCCGGCCCGCCACGTCGTTATTACCGCATTACCGAAACCGGGCGTGATTGCCTGCGCGCGTGGACGGCCGCCTGGCGTGCCACCCGCGATTCCGTCGACTCTGTGCTGGAAGGGACCCACTCATGAACACGATTACGCCACCGCGTCCGCTGCCGACCACCATTCCCGATTACCTCACGCAGTTGCGTCACGCGTTGGCCGGCGCTGACCCGGCGATGATCCAGGACGCGCTTTACGACGCCGAGGAATACCTGCGCGCCGAACTGGCCGAGCAAGCCGGCAAGAGCGAGGCCGAGGTGATTGCCGGTGTGGCTGGCAGCTACGGCGCGCCCGACGAAGTGGCCGAGATCTACCGCGAAACCGAAGTCACAGTGACACGTGCATTGCGCCCGCCACTGCCGCCCAAGCGGAGTTCGTGGATCGGCAGTTTCTTCGGCGTGGCCGCCGATCCGCGTACCTATGGCGCGCTGTTCTATCTGCTGTTGTCGCTGGTCACCGGCGTGTTCTATTTCAGCTGGGTGGTCACCGGTGCCAGTCTGTCGGCAGGGTTGCTGATCCTGATCATCGGCGTGCCGCTGCTGGTGCTGTTCTTCGGCTCGGTGCGGCTGCTGTCGCTGGTGGAAGGGCGGGTGGTGGAAACCCTGTTGGGCGTGCGCATGCCGCGTCGGCCGCCACATCCGGGCATCCCGGGTAGCTGGTTGCAGCGCATCGGCGCAATGTTCACCGACGCGCGCACCTGGAGCACGATGCTGTACTTCCTGCTGATGCTGCCGCTGGGCAGCCTCTACTTCACCGTGATCGTGACCTTGTTGTCACTGTCGCTGGGCTTTGCCGCAGCACCGCTGCTGGCGTTGCTGGATACCGGCGTGCTGTTTTCCTTCGGCGACACGGCGTATGCGAGTGGATGGCTGTCGATGCCGGTGTGCGTGCTCGGCGTCCTGCTGTTGTTTGCAACGCTGCACCTGGCGCGTGGACTTGGCAGCTTGCACGGCATGCTGGCCAAGCATCTGTTGGTCAAGAGCGGCGAGGGCTGAGTGCATTCGCGCGTGAGGTCGTTTCGCATTCGGCGAAGAGGTGCGATGGCGCTTGCGACGGCAGTGCCAATGCCTGGATCACCGTGATGATTGCCGTCGCTGTTGACGTTTTTTGCAGCGACGGCCACGGGCGACCTGCAGTGCAGGGCAGTGATCCACAGTGCACGCGCCGCGGATGACGACTTAGAAGCAGCTATCAAAACGACTGCGCAGCCGCGAGGTGGGCGCGGCCGGTGCTCGGAATCGGCATGTACCCGCGTACATTCCGGTTCCTTCGCGCCGTCCGCATCCACCTGACGACTGCTCGCTACGTTTTGTTAGCCGCTCTTGGCCAGCGCCGCTACGCTGATTTGATGGACGCTAGAACAAGGCGATCAGCCTGCACGCCATGCGCGAACAACCATGCACTGTGAATCCCGATCGGCAGCAGCCAAACGCACGCCGCAGACAACGCACTCGCACGGAAGTGTTGCTAGAAAACAAGCATAAAAAAAGCGCTCCCGATCGCAAGACCGGGAGCGCCTATGGCGGCGATCAGGCGCGCTTGCCGCGTTTGCGGATCGGCGTGACGGTCGCCGGGTCGCGGCTGCCAACCGGGTCGGCGTCGTAGCGGGCAATGAACTCGCGCACTTGCGGGTACACCACCTCGCGCCAGCGACGGCCGCTGAAGATGCCGTAATGGCCGGCGCCTTCCACCACCAGGTGGCGACGGTGCGCCGCGTCGATGCCGGTGCACAGATCATGCACGGCTTCGGTCTGGCCCAGGCCGGCGATGTCGTCCAGCTCGCCTTCGATACTCAGCAAGGCAGTGTTGCGAATTGCCGACGGCATCACCAGCTGGCCATCCACCTTCCACTTGCCTTGCGGCAGCAGGAATTCCTGGAACACCACGCGGATGGTGTCCAGGTAGTACTCCGACGGCATGTCCAGCACGGCGTTGTATTCGTCATAGAACTGGCGGTGCGCCTGTGCATCCTGCAGGTCGCCCTTGACCAGGTCGGTGTAGAAATCCCAGTGCGACATCACGTGCCGGTTAGGGTTCATCGACAGGAAGCCGGCGTGCTGCAGGAAGCCTGGATACACCTGACGGCCATGGCCCGGATACGGGAACGGCACGGTGTGAATCAGGTTGTTCTGGAACCACTCGATGCCGTTTTCGGTCGCCAGGTTGTTGACCTGGGTCGGGCTGCGGCGCGCATCGATCGGCCCGCCCATCATCACCAGCGAGCGCGGGGTGGGCTCATCGTTGGACGCCATCAGCGACACCGCCGCCAGCACCGGCACGGTGGGCTGGCACACACTCACCACATGCAGGCGCTCGGCACCGATGTGGCGAATGAATTCCTGGATGTAGGCGATGTAGTCCTCAAGCCGGAACGCGCCGGCTTCCAGCGGCACCATGCGCGCGTCCACCCAATCAGTCACGTAGACCTTGTGGTTGCGCAGCAGGGTCCGCACGGTGTCGCGCAGCAGTGTGGCGTGGTGGCCAGACAACGGCGCCACCACCAGCACGGCCGGCTGCTGCTTCATCGTGCCGATCAGCTCGACATGGTCGCTGAAGCGCTTGAAGCGCAGCAGGCGGCAGAACGGCTTGCTCAGCACCTCGCGTTCGATGATGGGCAGCGAGTGGCCATCCACCTCGACATCGTCGAGCGCCCAGGCGGGCTTTTCGTATTCCTTGCCCAGGCGATGGAACAGCTCGTTGCTGGCCGCCATGCGCTCGGCTCCCGGGAGCGAGGCCCACAGGCTGTCGGGGTCGGAAAACATCTTGGCGTTCGCCTGGGCCTGATGCACCCAGGGGGCTAGCAGATTGCGGGTCAGCTCATGCAGTTGATAAAGCATTCCACCCATCCGTGCGGCTCTTTGCTGCCGCGCAGCATACCCGGTTTGGCGCATTTGCACCTTAATGGGGCTGCGGACGGTAGAGGCCGTCAAGTCAACTGCGCTAACGCGACGCGGACAGCGTGCGGTCGGGTGGAGCGCGCGGCGGCCCTGCTCAGCTGTGTTCCAGCGCCGCTGCCTCGCCCCGCAGCTGCGGCGACAGCCAGCAATGCGAGCCGAGCGCAGTGAAGCCGACGCTGGCGAAGCGGCGCCGGTACCAGCGTGCCGGCCGCGCCTGGAAGCCCTCATGGTCGCCTTCGAAGGCGTCCTCTTCGGCAAAGGTTTCCAGAAAGGCCACCCCGGCACACATCTCGGCCAGGCCGGGAAGGCCCTGGTTGAACTCGCGCGTGGGCACGTAATGCAGCACGTCCGAGCAGATCAGCAGATCCACCGGCGCGCAGGGACGCAACCAGGCAAAGTCGCCGAAGCGGGCCGGGTGGATCTGGCGGCTGCGCCCGTAGCGCTGCACCGCGTACTCGCTGCTATCGAACCCCAGGTACTGCAGCTTCGGGCGCAGCGCCAGCAGTGGTGCACGCCAGGCGGCTTCGCCGCAGCCCACATCGAGCACGGTGCGGATCGGGCGCTCCAGGTAGTACTCGGCCTGGGCAACGGCCAGTGCGACCTTTCGCCGCAGGCGCGCAGGGTCTGCCAGCCCCGCATCGCGGTACCAGCGGGTGAAATAGGTGGCGTCGTACTGTTTGTCGTCGGGCTTGTGCATGCGGATGCGCTTTCGCGCCAGCGGATAGGTGAAAATGCGGGCCATCCTACGCGAGCCAGCGGAGCCAGCGCATGACCCTGTATTTGTGGATCAAGACCTTCCACCTGTTGTTCGTCATCGCCTGGATGGCCGCGGTGTTCTATCTGCCCCGCATCCTGGTCAACATCGCCGAAGCCGGCACCGACACCGACACCGCCGTGCGTGCGCGCCTGGTGCTGATGGGGCGGCGGCTCTATAAATTCGGTCACAGCATGCTCGGGCTGGCGCTGCTGCTGGGCGCGGTGCTGTGGCTAGGCTACCGGGTGATCCCGGATTTCCCCACGATGGTGGCTGGCGGCTGGTTGCACGCCAAGCTGTTTGCCGTCGCGCTGATCCTGGCGCACTACATCGTGGCCGGGCGTTGGTTGAAGGGTGTGGACCAGGGCCGGGCACTGCCCAGCGGGCGCGCGCTGCGCCTGTTCAACGAAGTGCCGGTGGTGTTGCTGGTGGGCGTGATCTGGCTGGTGCTGGCCAAGCCGTTCTGAGGGCCACTCTGGCGGCGACGTCGCCAGGCCATCGGGCGTGGCGATCGATCTTGCGAGAAGACAGATCTGTGGGGCGATCACAACGCATCGCCTTGCCGCACTGACGCGGACAGTGCAACGCAGCGCTTACGCCGTAGTGCCCAACTCGCTCAAGCCCTTGCGCGCCAGCTCGACCCAGCCGCGTTGTTCGCGCTGGTAATGCTTCGGCGAGGCCCCGGCGTGGCGTAGCACCTGCTCGTACATTGCCTTGGCCTGGTCGGTACGCGCGGTGCGCTGCAGCAGCTGTGCATACCGCACGCGCGCTTCTTCGCCCGGGTAGCCCTGCGCCAGCGTTTCGTATTCGTGCAGGGCGGCGTCGATGTCGCCGCTGTCTTCCACCGCACGGGCATACAGCAGGTGCCCATCGTGCGAGCGGAAGGTGGGATTGGCTGCAATCAACGCGTCCAGGGTCTGGCGTGTCTGGGCCGGCTGGCCGAGCCCGAACTGCGCCTTGGCCAGCCCGAGCATCAGGTGCAGATCGTCGCGGTACAAGCCGCGCAGCGCGCCCTGGAAGTGCTCGGCGGCCTGGGCGTAATCGCCTTGGGCCAGCAGCGTTTCGGCGAGCTGGCGGCGGTTTTCCGGGGTGTCGGCCACGTCCAGGCGGCGCGAGGCGTCGCGCTGTTCGCGTTGCGGGTCCAGTTTGCTACGCACGCGTTCGAGGCTGCGACGCGCGTTCGGGTCGTTGCGCAGGTCTGGAATCACCGCCACGAACACGTAGACCAGCACCGCCAGCAACGAAAACGCCAGCAGCAGGAAGATCCAGTACAGCGGACGGCCGCTGCGCACGACATGTACGCAGCAGGCGGCTTGCAGAACCAGCGACAGCAGCAGGAGAGGGCTCATCGGTGCAAGGATTCCATTCCGTGGCCGCGCATTCGCGCGGCGATCATGACCTGTGACTCAATGCCCTTCGTAGGCGCCGTAGCTGCGCAGGCGCTCGTAGCGTTGCTGCATCAGCGCGTCCACCGGCACTTTTTCCAGCGCGTCCAGTTCGTTGAGCAACACGGCCTTGAGCCGCTTGCCCATCTGTTCCGGATTGCGGTGCGCGCCGCCGGTGGGTTCACGGATCACCTTGTCGACCAGGCCCAGGCCCTTCAAGCGCTTGGCGGTGAGGCCGAGCTGTTCGGCGGCGTCCTTGGCCTTGGCGGCATCCTTCCACAGGATGGACGCGCAGCCTTCGGGCGAAATTACCGAATAGGTGCCGTATTCCAGCATCAGGGTGCGGTCGCCCACGCCGATCGCCAGCGCGCCGCCGGAGCCGCCTTCGCCGATCACCGTGCAGATCACCGGCACTTTCAGCTCGGCCATTTCCATCAGGTTGCGTGCGATCGCCTCGGACTGGCCGCGCTCTTCCGCACCGATGCCGGGGTAGGCGCCGGGGGTGTCGATGAAGGTCAGCAGCGGCAGGCGGAAGCGTTCGGCCAGCTTCATCAGGCGCAGCGCCTTGCGATAGCCTTCCGGGCGCGGCATGCCGAAATTACGCGCCACCTTGCTCTTGGTATCGCGGCCTTTCTGGTGCCCGATGATGACCACCGGGCGGCCATCGATGCGGCCCAGGCCACCGACAATCGCCTTGTCGTCGGCATAGGCGCGGTCGCCGGCCAGTTCCTGGAATTCGTCGCACATGGTGTTGATGTAGTCCAGCGTGTACGGGCGCTGCGGATGGCGCGCCAGCTGCGATACCTGCCAGGCCGACAGGTCGCGAAAAATCTGCGCAGTACGCACGCGCAGCTTGTCGCGCAAGGCACGCACTTCCGCATCGACATTCACTGCAGGGCCGGTGCTGGCCTTGCGCAGCTCCTGGATCTTGGCTTCCAGATCGGCGATGGGTTGCTCGAAGTCGAGGTAGTTAGGATTCATGCAATGGCGTCGTCAACGTAAGGCGGGGAGTGTAGCTGAAGCGGTGTCTGCGGCCCGTACGGGGGCGTTGGGAGAATCGGGAATGGGAAATGGGGAATCAAAGCAGGGCGGCTGGCTGCTCTGCTGTTGCGATTCCCCATTCTCGATTCCCGATTCACTGCGCCCACGGCGGGCTGTACTTGACCTTCAACGTGCGCACGGCCGGGTCGGCGCGCAGGCTGTCCATCAGTTGCTGGTCGATGCGCACCGAGTGGCTGCCGTTGAGGTCGAGCATGCCGGCCACGCCGCCGGCCGGCGAGCGCAGCAGCAGGTCCAGGCGCAGCGGCGTCTTGCCGGGGCGGTGCTTGGCCAGCAGCGTGTCGATACGGGACCAGGCCTGTTTCTCGCGCAGATCCAGGCGCAACGACAGCCGCTGCGTGTGGTCGGCGCAGATCTGCTCGTAGTCCCAGCATTGGCGGATGCGCAGGCTGTAGCCGCCGTTGAACTCATCCTCGCGCAGGCCGCCCTTGATGATCAGGATGCGGTCACGGGTGAGCAGGTGGCCGAACTCTGCCATCGCGTCGGAGAACGCGCTGCATTCCACCCGGCCGCGGCCATCTTCGAGTTGCACGAACACCTGGCTGTCGCCCTTGCGGCGCACGCCCACCACCTGGCCGGCCAGGATGGCGCTGACTTCAGGACGCCAGGCGCGCTTTTCACCATCGCCGCCTCCACCGCCGCCGCCGCGCTGCTGCGAGGCCAGGATCTTGTCGAGCGCGCTCAGGTCGCAGCCGACCAGTTCGCGCACTTCGTCGCGATGCGGATCGAACGGATGCCCGCTGAGGTAGAAGCCCAGTGTTTCGCGCTCGCCGGTGAGCAACTGGCCCAGCGGCCATTCCTTGCTTTCGGGCAGGTCCAGGCGCATCGCCGGCGCGCTCGGGTCGGGCCCGCCGAACAGCGAGTTCTGGCCGGAGGCACGTTCGCGTGCCATCTGCTCGGTGGCCTTCATCACTTCCGGCAATTGCAGCATCAGCGAGGCGCGGTTCTTGCCCAGCCCGTCCATCGCACCGGCGTTGATCATCGCTTCCAGCGTGCGGCGATTGAGCTTTGCGGTGCCCACGCGCGTGCAGAAATCCAGCAGCGTGGTGTAGGGGCCGTTGCGCAGGCGCTCTTCGACGATGGCCTCGCACGCGCCCTGGCCAACGCCCTTGATCGCGCCCAGACCGTACTGGATGGTGTCGGGGCTGGCGGCCTCGAACATGTAGGCCGACTCATTGACGCGCGGCGGCAGCACGGTGAGGCCGAGGTTGCGCACCTCATCGAGAAAGCCCACCACCTTGTCGGTGTTGTCCATATCCGAGGACAACGTGGCCGCCATGAATTCGGCCGGATAGTGACGCTTGAGCCAGGCGGTCTGGTAACTGACCAGCGCATAGGCGGCGGCGTGCGACTTGTTGAAGCCGTAGCCGGCGAACTTCTCCATCAGGTCGAAGATTTCATCGGCCTTCTGCGCGCTTACGCCGCCCTTGGCCGCGCCTTCGCGGAAAATTTCGCGGTGCTTGGCCATTTCAGCCGGCACCTTCTTGCCCATCGCACGACGCAACAGGTCGGCGCCGCCCAGCGAATAATCGCCGACGATCTGCGCCATCTGCATCACCTGCTCCTGATACACCATGATGCCGTAGGTGTCTTTCAGGATCGCTTCGGTGCGCGGATCGGGATAGATGATGTCCTGCTGGCCGTGCTTACGCGCGTTGAAGTCCGGGATCAGGTCCATCGGGCCGGGCCGGTACAGCGACACCAGCGCGATCAGGTCTTCGAAGCGGTCCGGGCGCGCGTCCTTGAGCAGGCGGCGCATGCCCGAGGATTCGAACTGGAACACCGCACCGGTGTTACCCGAGGCAAACACGCCCTTGTAGGTGGGCGCATCGTCCAGCGGAATGGCGGTGATGTCGACCGGGTCGATGCCGGCACGTGCGTGGCGCACGTTGATCGCCTTCACCGCCCAATCGATGATGGTCAGCGTGCGCAGGCCCAGGAAGTCGAACTTCACCAGGCCGACTTCTTCCACGTCGTTCTTGTCGAACTGGGTGACCGGATTCTTGCCGCGGCCGCCTTCGTCGTGTTCGGCGAACAGCGGGCAGAATTCGCTCAACGGTTCGGGCGCGATCACCACGCCGCCGGCGTGCTTGCCGGCGTTGCGGGTGAGGTCTTCGAGCTGGCGCGCCAGGTCCATCAGGTCGCGGACATCGTCCTCGACCTGGTAGCGCTGGATCAGCTCCGGCGAAGCCATCTCCGAGTCCTTGCCTTCGCCCATCGCGTCCTTGAGCGTGATGCCCAGGATGTTGGGAATCAGCTTGGCCACGCTGTCGACCAGACCGTACGTGAAACCGAGCACGCGCCCGGCGTCGCGCACCACCGCCTTGGCGGCCATGGTGCCGTAGGTGATGATCTGGCTGACCCGCTCGCGGCCGTATTTGCGCGCGACGTAGTCGATCACCTCGTCGCGGCGGTCCATGCAGAAGTCGATGTCGAAGTCGGGCATCGACACGCGCTCTGGATTCAAGAAGCGCTCGAACAGCAGGTTGTACGGCAGCGGGTCCAGATCGGTGATCTGCAGCGCCCACGCCACCAGCGAGCCAGCGCCGGAGCCGCGGCCCGGGCCGATCGGGATGCCCTGGTTCTTTCCCCACTGGATGAAGTCGGCCACGATCAGGAAGTAGCCGGGGAAGCCCATCTTGATGATGGTGTCCAGCTCGAATTCGAGCCGGTCAACGTAGTCCTGGCGGGTCTTGCCGGGCGCGATCGGATTCTTTTCCAGGCGCGCGGCCAGACCGTCGCGCGACTGGCTGCGAATCCAGCTGTCCAGGGTTTCGTCTTCCGGCACCGGGTAGGCGGGCAGGAAGTAAGTGCCCAGGCGCATTTCGATGTTGCAGCGCTGCGCCAGCGCCAGCGTGTTGTCGATGGCGTCGGGCACATCGGCGAACAGCGCGGCCATTTCCTCGCTGGACTTGAGGTATTGCTGGTCGCTGTAGTCGCGCGGGCGCTTGGGGTCGTCCAGCACGCGGCCGGAGGAAATGCACACGCGCGCTTCGTGCGCTGCAAAGTCGCTGGCATACAGAAAGCGCACATCGTTGCTGGCGACCACCGGCAGGCCGCGCACGCCAGCCGCATGCAGCGCGAACTGGTTGAAACGCTCCTCGCCCTCGCGGCCGGTGCGGGTCAGTTCCAGGTGCAGGCCGTCGCCGAACACACGCTGCCAGTCGGCGAGCTGCTGCTCGGCCAGGTCGGCGCGGCCTTCGGCGAACAGCCGCCCGGCCAGGCTGTCGCGGCCGGCCAGGGCGAACAGGTTGGCATGCCCGGCCTGCAGCCATTCGGGGTGGATCGCCACGCCGCCTTCAGGGCGGTGGCCTTCCATCCAGGCGCGGGTGAGCAGCCGCGACAGGCTCAGGTAGCCTTCGCGGTCGCGGCACAGCAGGGTCATGCGCCAGGGCGTCATGTCCGGCGTGGCGATCATCACGTCGGCGCCGGCGATGGGCTTGATGCCCACGCCTTCGGCGGCCTTGTAGAACTTGACCAGGGCGAACAGGTTGTTCAGGTCGGTGACCGCCAGCGCGGGCAGGTCGAGTTCGACCGCGCGGCTCAGCAGGTTGGCCTGCTTGGCTTTTTTCGGGTCAGCCTGATCCGGTTTCTCGGGCACGCGGATGGTGGAATCCGCCAACGAGAACTCGGTGTGGACGTGCAGATGGACGAAGCGAGAAGTGGACATGCGAGACCGGAATAATGCGCGGTCAGGGTAGCGACGGCGGG
>Ga0114992_100016_pt1 | contig 28285 bp, 23 predicted proteins | sample MSEELM_DM5_FD_89584 | JGI IMG/M metagenome (GOLD analysis project Ga0114992, IMG submission 89584) | Subsurface microbial communities from deep shales in West Virginia, USA - MSEEL M_DM5 | ecosystem: Environmental > Aquatic > Deep subsurface > Shale gas/oil reservoir > Produced water/Flow back ... | reverse complement strand
TGCTTGGCTGGAGAAGAACCGAAGGCTATGGAAGAACTGCGAGCGCAAACTCAACACCAGCCTGCAGTTCATCCATTTGGCCTTCTTGGCACTATTACTCAGAAGATCGTGAACAGGTTCTAAGAACGCGCCGGCTGTCGTAGGAGCGGCCTAGGCCGCGAAGCCGTCCCGACACACCATCACCACACCCGGAACCGCCGTGCCGTCGTAGGAGCGGCCTTGGCTGCGACCACGTTCCGCCACACGCGCGGTTCTTCAACGCGCATCTCCACACACGCACGTCCTATCACTCAAAGCCGCCGATCGCCTCTCTCCAAAACGGCGCACATCAACCCGCACACCATCACCACACCCCGGAACTGCCGTGCCGTTGTAGGAGCGGCCTCGGCCGCGACCGCGTTCCGCCACGCGCGCGGTTCGTCAACGCGCATTTCCACACACGCACGTCCTATCACGATAGACGTCGATCGCCTCTCGCCAAACGGCGCACATCCACCCGGCACGCCCTCCCGCTGATCGGCCTGTGACGTACGGCCCACGCGCATCTACATCCGCACCAACGCGCGCATCAAGGCGCCACGCATTCCTCATCCTTGCCGCGCAACTTCTGCCAGCGCGAGCGCTCTTCCAGGCAGCGCTTATACGCCTCCTGCTTTGCCGCCTTGGCCTGTTCGGCCGCACTGCGGGTGGCGCTGCTGCGCTGCGCCTGCAGTTGCGCGATCTTGGCGCGGATCTGCGGCATCACCGCCATTACCGCACGTTCGCCTTCCAGGATCGCGGCGCCGCGCTGGTTGAAATCGGCCGAGCCGATGTCGTTGACCTTGGGGCGGATCACCACGTCGGCACGCTTGAGTTCGGCCTCGCCCAGGCGCTGGCCCATGATCGAGATCGACTGGTTGACCGTGCCCAGCAAATCGCCGGGATTCTTGCCGCTGGCCTTGCTGGAAATGTCCACCGCCACCACGAACTCGGCGCCGAGCTGGCGCGCCGCATCCACCGGCACCGGGCTGACCACACCGCCGTCCACATAGTGGTACTGGCCAATGGTCACCGGCTCGAACACGCCGGGAATGCTGCTGGACGCGCGCACCGCCTGGCCGGCATTGCCACGCACGAACACCGTGCGCTCACCGTCTTCCAGCCGCGTGGCGACCGCGGCAAACGGCTTGCGCAGTTTGTCGATCGGCTTGCCGCCGAGCTGTTCGTTGACGTAGTCCTGCAGCTTCTGGCCCTGCACCAGGCCACCGGAGAACAAGCGCACGTCGCGGATGCTGGTCTGGTCCAGCGCCACGGCCTTTTCCTGCATCTGGAACGCGTCCATGCCGCTGGCGTACAGCGCGCCCACCACGCTACCGGCGCTGGTGCCCGACACCACCACCGGTGCAAACCCGTTGGCTTCCAGCATCTTGATCACGCCGATATGCGCAAAGCCCTTGGCCGCACCGCCGCCGAGCGCGACGCCGATCTTCACCGGCTTGGGCGCAGTGGCAGACGGCGCCTGCACCACCGGCGCGGGCGTGGCGGGACGCGGTTCGCCCCCACAGGCCGAAAGCAGGCCGATCAGCGACAGCAAGGCAAGGGAGCGTGGGCGACGGAGCGCAGTCATGGCGACGGAAACGTAGGTGGAAAGGCGAGGGAGAATACACGCGCACCCCCCAACGCCGCGCGTCCCATTGGTCGCCTCGGCAGCCGGGCTGCGTCAGGGATCAGCACGGCGCGCGCTGCCACCTGCGGGCATACGCCTTCGGGAGCAATCACTGTGTCGCCGCGTGCCTTCACCCACCCGCGGCGTCGCGTGCCTGCCTGCGCGTGCGCTGCAGGCGCTCCGGAGCGCGCATGCCAATGGTGCGTAGACCGCGCCGCATCAGCGCCGCAGCAGAACGCTTCGGTCAACCGCGGTTGGTGCGTTTACGGCAACGCGTCGCACCAGCCGCGGTCAACCGGCCTGCTTCGATCAGAACCGGTTGTCGCCATCCGGCAAGCGTCCCAGTCCACCCAGCACCGACCCTTCGCCGCGTTGTTGGCCGCCGGCCTGCGGGGCGGCCTGCAGCATGCGGCCGGCCATGCGCGAGAACGGTAGCGATTGCATCCACACCTTGCCCGGGCCGGTGAGGGTGGCCAGGAACACGCCTTCGCCGCCGAAGAACATGCTCTTCAGGCCGGCGATGCGGCGCACGTCCATGTCCACGCTGGCGTGGTAGGCCACCACGCAACCGGTGTCCACGTCGATGCGTTCGCCCGGCGCCAGGTCGCGTTCCACCACGGTGCCGCCGGCATGCACGAACACCCAGCCGTCGCCTTCGAGTTTCTGCATGATGAATCCCTCGCCGCCGAACAGGCCGGTGAGGATCTTGCGCTGGAAGGCGATACCCAGCGATACGCCGCGCGCGCCCGCCAGGAAGCTGTCCTTCTGGCAGATCAGGCGGCCGCCGTGTTCGGACAGCCGCAACGCCAGCACGGTGCCGGGGTAGGGCGCGGCGAACGCCACCTTGGCCTTGCCGCTGCCGGCGTGCGTGAACACGGTGGTGAACATGCTTTCGCCGGTCACCACGCGCTTGCCGGCCGAGAGCAACTTGCCCATCAGCCCGCCGCTGCTGCCGCCCTGGCCATCGTGCGAGCCATCGCCGAACACGGTGTCCATCTGCACCGCGGCGTCCTTGTACATCAGCGCACCGGCTTCGGCGATGGCGCTCTCGCCCGGGTCCAGTTCGACCTCGACGAACTGCATGTCGTTGCCGACGATGCGGTAATCGATCTCGTCCGCGCGTGCGGCGCCTGTGCCGCTCAACTGCGGCGGCAGGCTGCCGGCGCCCTGCAATTCGGCCAGCTGGCGGGCGGGTGTCCAGCCGTCGAGGCCGTCGCGCCAGGCCAGCGCGTCGGGCTGGCGCTGCGCATGCGCGCGGGCGCTGGCGTCATCAAGCGGGCCGATCCGGTCGGCCTGTCCGGGAATATGGAAATACCACTGTGCCATCGGGACGACTCCTGTCTGCGGTGCGCCGAGTCTAAGCGCAGTGGCCGGCCCGCTGTCCCCTGCCCAACGTCATGGCGCGGCGCACCGGTTGGGCAGGGGTGGGGCGCCGCTTTCGCGCAGACATGCACGACCCGCCGCGTGCACATTGCCGCCGCCAATGCGCATGGCACGGCCGCCAGCTCAGCCCGCGCATCGCACTGCACCGCAAACCTTAGAGCGGCTAACAAAACGTAACGCCCGCCTGGCGGCTGCGCAGTCGTTTTGATCGCTGCGCTTAGCCAGCGCCCACCGTCGCCCAGTAGCGCTCGCCATCGCGTTGCACCCGCACCGGGCCATCGAACGCTGCAGACAAACGGTCGTCGGTGAGCATGTCCGCGCGGCTGCCATCGGCCAGGACACTGCCACCGCGCAGCAGGATCACCCGGTCGATCTCCGGCACGATTTCCTCGATGTGATGGGTCACCAGCACCAACGTGATGCCTTGCTGGGCGAGGTGACGCATGCTGTCGAGCAGGTGCTGCCGCGCCACCAGATCCAGGCCGGTGGAGGGTTCGTCCAGCAACAGCGCCTGTGGGCGATTGACCAGCGCACGCGCGATCAGTACGCGCCGTGTCTCGCCGGCCGACAGCTCTGCATACGGGCGCTCCAGCAACGGCAATGCACGCACCAGTGCCAGTGCTTCGCGTGCACGGGCGCGCATGTCGTCGCTGATTTCGCGGTGCGGCGGCACCACGTAGCTGGCGAAAAACCCGGAGAGCACCTCGCTTTCCACATCCAGCTCGGGCATCTGCGCCAGGTTGCCGCTGAGATCGCCGCTGACGATACCCAGATGCGCGCGCAGGCGGTCCACCTGCCAGCGCGTCTGCCCCAGCACTTTCACCGCGGGCTGGCCATCGCCACGCGCCAGCGGATACAGCTCGCGCGTGATCAATTTGATGAAGGAGGATTTGCCGCAGCCGTTCGGGCCCAGGATGGCGGTGTGCTGGCCCAGCGCAATGCGCATGCGCAAGGCGTGCAGCACGCGCACCTGGCCGCGGATCACGCTGGCCTGGTCGAGCTCGATCAGTGGCGGGGCATCGGGTGTGGCGGAGGAGTCGACGGCAACAGACATGCTGGTGGGATCGGGTAACGGTAAGGAAACGAGACGTGTGAACCGCTTTAGGAATGTAGGAGGCACCCTACGCATCCGAAGGGTGAAGTTTGCCGCCATCGCCCCCATCATGTCTGTATCCACCGACACGATGGCGCACTGCCTGGAGATGCCGATGTTGTCCGATTCGATCATCGACGTTCTGACCTCCGGCATCGCCGGCCTGGGCGTGTGGGGGATGCTGGCCGTGCTGCTGGTGTTCACCCAACTCACCATCTTCGCGGTGACCTTGTACCTGCATCGCAGCCAGGCGCACCGCGGTGTGGATTTCCACCCGGTCATCGCGCATTTCTTCCGTTTATGGACCTGGCTCACCACCTCGATGATCACCCGCGAGTGGGTGGCGATCCATCGCAAGCATCACGCCAAGGTGGAAACCGAGGAAGACCCGCACAGCCCGCAGACCAAGGGCATCGGCCAGGTGTTCTGGCGCGGCGTGGAGCTGTACCGCGAAGCACGCGCGCAGCGGGCCGACATCGAGCAGTACGGCAAGGGCGCGCCCAATGACTGGATCGAGCGGCATCTGTACACGCCGCACGCCAACGCCGGCCCGATCGCGCTGTTGGTGGTGAACAGCGTGCTGTTCGGGCTGCCCGGTATCGCACTGTGGGCGATCCAGATGGCGTGGATTCCGTTCTGGGCCGCCGGCGTGGTCAATGGCCTGGGGCATTGGTGGGGCTATCGCAATTTCGAGTCCGCCGACACCTCCACCAACCTGACCCCGTGGGCGCTCTGGATCGGTGGCGAAGAACTGCACAACAATCACCACGCCTTCCCGAGTTCGGCGCGGTTTTCGATGCGGCGCTGGGAGCTGGACATCGGCTGGATCGCGATCCGCTGCCTGCAGGCGCTGGGCCTGGCCAAGGTGCTGCGGGTGGCGCCATCGCTGGACATCCGCCCGAATATCGCTGTGCCCGATGCCGATACGCTCAAGGCGCTGTTGTCGCACCGCTTCCAGGCCATGACCGACTACCAGCGCAACGTGCTCAAGCCGGCCCTGCGCGAAGAGGCCGCCGCCACCGGTGCCAAGCTGCGCCAGCTGCTGCCGCGCCGCCTGCGCAAGGGCCTGGTGGACGATGGCCGCTGGCTCAAGCCCGATGCGCGCGAACAATTGCAACACTGGGTGGCGCAACGCCCGCGCATGCGCACGCTGGTGGAATACCGCGCGCGCCTCACCGCCGTGCTGGAAGCGCGCAGCCACGATGCGTCCGAGCGGCTCAAGCAGCTGCAGCAGTGGTGCCATGAAGCCGAAGCCAGCGGCAACGCGGCATTGCAGGCGTATGCGGCACGGCTCAAGGGTTATGCGCTGAGTGGCACGTAACACGAGCGTTGCGCGCGCGGGCGTTTGCGTGCGTGCGCTGCTGCACGCGCTGCCTCGTGTGCTGGCCTGTGGGGCACTGTGCGCAGTGGCGGTGGCCGCGCAGGCCCAGGTGCAGGACAGCCAGCAGTATCTGCAACGCATGGACACCGATGGCGATGGCCGGGTCAGCCGCGATGAATATCTCGCCTGGATGAGTTATGCCTTCGATCAGCGCGACCTGGATCACGACGGCGTGCTGCAAGGCGAGGAGCTGCCGGGCCGGCGTGGCAAGCCGATCACCCGCGCCGCGCACCGCGCCACGCTGGTGGAGCGTTTCGCACGCCAGGATGCCAATGGCGATGGGTATCTGAGCGCGCGTGAACTGCTGGCACCGCCGCGGTGAAACCTGCACGCACGTGCGCCTTCGCGCCCGTCTGACGCGGCGCCCGGCAAGCTCGGCCGCATGTTCACTCTCGACCAGGTCAGCCGTCGCTACGGCCAGGCCATCGCCCTCGACCAGGTCAGCCTGTCGTTCGCCAGCGGTGTCATCACTGCGTTGATCGGCCCCAGCGGCGCCGGCAAGTCCACCGTGCTGCGCATGTTGGTGGGCCTGGAATGGCCGGACAGCGGCAGCGTCGCCTTCGATGGCGCGCCGCTACGGCGCGACGCGCTGCAGGCGCAGCGGCAGCGCATCGGTTACGTGATCCAGGAGGGCGGCCTGTTCCCGCATCTGGACGCACGCAGCAATGTGGTGCTGCTGGCGCAGACGCTGGGCTGGACGCCGCAACGTATCGCGCAACGCCTGGAGACCTTGTGCGCGCTGTGCCAGCTGCCGCCCGCGCTGCTGGCGCGCTACCCGGCCGAGTTGTCCGGGGGCCAGCGCCAGCGCGTGAGCCTGATCCGCGCCCTCATGCTGGACCCGCCGGCGCTGCTGCTGGACGAACCACTGGGTGCACTGGACCCGATCGTGCGCTACGACCTGCAGGCGCAGATGCGCGAGTTGTTCGCGCAGCTCGGCAAGACCGTGGTGCTGGTCACCCACGACGTGGCCGAAGCCGCGTATCTGGCCGACACGCTGGTGCTGATGCGCGCCGGCCGAGTGGTACAGCAGGGCAGTGCGCGCACGCTGCTGGAACAGCCGGCCGATGCGTTCGTGCAGCGCTTTCTCACCGCGCAGCGCAGCATCGGTGATGCCGCGTGATGCGCGCGCTGTTGATGGTTTTTGCGTTCTTGATCTGCAGCGGTGTGGCGCAGGCCGCGCAGGTCACCATCGGCTCGAAGAACTTCACCGAAGCGGTGATCCTGGGCGAGATCGCCACCGCTGCCGGCCAGCGCGATGGCGTGCAGGTGCAGCACCGCGCCCAGCTCGGTGGCACGCGCATTCTCTGGCGCGCACTGGAGACCGGGCAGATCGATGCGTACGCCGATTACACCGGCACGCTGGCGCAGGAATTGCTGCAGCTGCCCAAGGCCAGCCACGCCGAACTGCGCGCCGCACTGGATGCACGCGGCCTGGCAATGACCGACTCGCTGGGCTTCGAAAATACCTATGCGTTCGGCATGCGCCGGGAGCGTGCGCAGGCATTGGGCGTCCGCAGCCTGTCCGATCTGGCCCGGCATCCGGACCTGAAGATCGGCCTGAGCAATGAATTCATGCAGCGTGCCGATGGCTGGCCCGGCGTGCGCGGCGCCTATGCATTGCCGCAGCGCGCCACCGGGCTGGATCACGACCTGGCCTACCGCGCCCTGCAGAGCGGGGCCATCGAGGTCACCGATCTGTACAGCACCGATGCGGAAATTCCGTACTACCAGCTGCAGGTGTTGCAGGACGACCGCCATTACTTCTCCGAGTACCAGGCGGTGTTCCTGTATCGCAAGGATCTGGCCCAGCGTGCGCCGAAGATGGTGGCCACGCTGCAAGGGCTGCAGGGGCGCATCGACGAAGCCACCATGCAGCGGCTCAACGCGCAGGTGAAGCTGGAGCGCAAGAGCGAATCCGCCGTGGCCGCGCAGTGGCTGGGCGTGGCGCCGGCATCGGCCACCGAGGGCCGCGTTGCGCGCTTGCTGCAGCACACCTGGGAGCACCTGGCCCTGGTGGGCATCTCGCTGGGGCTGGCCTTGGTGATGGCATTGCCGCTCGGCGTACTGGCCGCGCGCCGGCCGCGGCTTGGTCAGGTGGTGCTGTCGCTGACCGGCGTGCTGCAGACCTTGCCGTCGCTGGCGGTGTTCGTGTTCATGATCCCGTTGTTCGGCATCGGTGCCAAACCGGCGATTGCGGCGTTGTTTCTCTACAGCTTGCTGCCGATCGTGCGTAACACACATGCCGGGCTGACCTCGATTCCGCGCGAGTTGCGCCAGACCGCCGAAGCGATCGGGCTGCCGGCTTGGACGCGCTTGTGGCGCATCGAACTACCCCTCGCGCGCCGCACGATCGTGGCCGGCATCCAGACCGCGGCGGTGATCAATGTGGGCACCGCCACCCTGGGCGCGTTGATTGGCGCAGGCGGCTACGGCCAGCCGATCCTCACCGGCATCCGCCTGGACGATATCGGCCTGATCCTGGAAGGCGCCATTCCCGCTGCCGTGCTGGCGCTGCTGGTGCAGGCGCTGTTCGAAGGCCTGGAGCGCTGGGCCACCCCACGCGGGCTACGCCTGAGTCAGCGCGGTTGAGCAGCTGCAAGGTAGGGGCGCGCTTGCGCGCGATGCGGCTGTGCCGGTAACGCCCATCGCGCGCCAGCGCGCTCCTACAAAGGTGGGCGCTGGCACGATCAAAGCTCAGCGGCTGATGACAGGCAGATACACCGCAAGAACGCTCACCGCGTGCGCTACTCAGCAAACCCGAGCCACCGCATGAACCACGTAGGAGCGCGCTTGCGCGCGATGAGGCGTTACCGGCAACGCCCCATCGCGCGCAAGCGCGCTCCTACAGGCACCTGGGCCACCGCGCCGCACATCGGCAACCCACCATCACCCACGCGGCAGCGCAGCCACCAGCTCTGCAAGCGCCTGCCCGGTCACGCTCAGGTGCGGGGCAATGCGCAACCGTCCGTGTCGCTGCGTGCACACCGAGCCCAGCGCACGCAGCGTGACGGCCACCGACTCCAGCTGTTCGGCCGGCGGCTGCAGCGCGGTCAGATGCGGCGCATGGCCTGGCGTGCACCAGCTGGCGAGCCCCTGCGCTTGCAGCGCGGCGTCCCACTGCGCGGTGAGCGCTCCCAATGCGTGCGCAATGCGTGCCGGTTGCCAGGCGGTGATCTGCTGCAAGGCGGCGGTCGCCATGGCCAGGCGCAGCGGGTCGGCCACGCCACCGGCGTCGTAGCGGCGCGCACCAGCCCGGTAGTCGGGCGCTGCGGCGATGGGGAATTCCCAACTGCTGCCGGCATCGCGGCCACTCCAGTGCTCCTCGATCGGCACACCGCGGGTGCGCCAGCGCGGCGCCACCCAGAGCCACGCCAGGCCCATCGGGCCCAGCAGCCATTTATGGCCCACGCTGACTACAAAATCCGGCCGCCAGCGCGGCAGATCGGTTGGCAGCACGCCCAGGCTCTGGCTCAGATCCAGCACCAGCGCCGCCCCGCGCGCGTGCACGGCGTCACTGATGCGGTCCAGGTCGAGTTGCCGGCCATCCAGCCAATAGGCATGCGGCAGGCTCACCACGCGCAGCGCCGCAGTCTCGGTGATTGCCTGCAGCACCGCCTCGGTCAAAGGCTCCTCCGCTGCCATCGGCACCGCGACAATCTGCGCGCCCACCTCGGCGCAGCGGCGCTGCCAGATCAGCAGGTTGGAGGGGAACTGTCCTTCCAGCACCAACACGGCCTCGCCGCGTTGCAGGTGCAGGTTGCGCGCGGCCGTGGCCAGCCCGTGTGCGGCCGAGGGCACCAGCGCCACCGCATCGGTATCGCCATCGAACAGGCCTGCGGCCAACGCACGCAGTTGCTCGATCTGCTCCACCCATGCAGCGAACGACAACTGCCATGGCGTGGCCAGCGCATCGATGGCCTGGTGCGCCACCGTTTGCACGGCCCGCAGCATGGGCCCGCGTGCGGCGGCATCCAGATACGTCACGGCCGGGGGCAGCACGAATGCCTGCTCCCGCTGCGACCAATCCAGGGGTGTGGGTAGCGAACGGGACAACGGTGCGGCGCTCATGCGCACAGCTTAACGCGCAGCGACACGCCACCCACACGGCGCGTTCACGGTCGCTCCCCAAGCATATGGCGATGTCTGCACAATCACCCCTGCTGGTCGACCACCAGCAACAGCAGCTGACGCTGTTGGAACGCTACGCGCAGACCCGTGCGCTCAGCGATCGTCTTGCCGCACCCTTGAGCGCGGAAGACGCGATGGTGCAGAGCATGCCCGATGCCAGCCCCAGCAAATGGCACATGGCACACACCACCTGGTTCTTTGAACGCTTCGTGCTGCAGACCGACCCACAGTACGTGGTGTTCGACCCAGCGTGGGATTTCCTGTTCAACAGCTACTACCAAAGCGTAGGCCCGATGCATGCGCGCGCGCGCCGGGGTGTGTTGTCGCGGCCATCGCTGCAACAGGTGCGTGACTACCGTGCGGCCGTCGATGCGCAGATGCAGCGCCGCCTGCGCGATGGCCTGCTGGACGAGGCCACCTGCACCATCGTGCAGCTGGGCATCCAGCACGAGCAGCAGCACCAGGAACTGCTGTTGACTGACATCAAGCACGCGCTGTGGAGCAATCCGCTGCAGCCGGCTTACCGCGAGGCCCAGCCGGTACCGGCGGCGGCGTCTAGCGCCTTGCGCTGGCATGCGCGCGACGAGCAGATCGTGGAGATTGGCGCAGCGTCGTGGCCACAGGCCGCGGCTTTCGCCTACGACAACGAATCGCCGCGCCACCGCGTGCTGGTCGGTGCGCATGCACTGGCGCACCGCGTGGTCAGTAATGCCGAATACCAGCAATTCATCGATGACGGTGGCTACCGCAGCGCAGGCGCCTGGCTCAGCGATGGCTGGGCAATGGTGCAGGCGCAGGGCTGGCAGCGTCCGCTGTACTGGGATGCGGACGGACGCGAATTCACCCTTGAAGGCTGGCGTACGCGTGATGCGCATGCGCCAGTGTGCCATTTGAGCCTGTTCGAAGCCGACGCGTTCGCGCGCTGGGCCGGTGCACGCCTGCCCACCGAGGCCGAATGGGAACAAGCCGCCACCGGCATTGCCGTGCACGGCAATTTCGTCGACAGCGATGCCCTGCATCCGCGCGCGGCCGACGCGGTGGACACCGGTCTGCAGCAGCTGTTCGGCGATGTGTGGGAATGGACCGGCAGCGCGTATCTGCCGTATCCCGGCTTCGCACCCTGGCCCGGGTCGCTGGGCGAATACAACGGCAAATTCATGAACGCGCAATGGGTCTTGCGCGGCGGCAGCTGTGCCACGCCTGCCAGCCATGTGCGTGCCAGCTACCGCAACTTTTTTCCCTCCGATGCGCGTTGGCAATTTGCCGGCGTGCGCCTAGCCAAGGATCTGCCGTGAACGCCGCCGCCCACGCCACCCAACGCGCGCATGCCGCGCTGACCGACCTGCGCCCGCAGCCGGACGACATCACCGCCGATGCCCTGGCCGGCCTGTCGCAGACGCCCAAGACGCTGGCGTCGAAATATTTCTATGATGCGCGCGGCTCGCAGTTGTTCGAAGCGATCACCCGTCAGCCCGAGTACTACCTCACCACCACCGAACTGAGCCTGCTCGAGGCCAGCATGAGCTCGATCGCGCAGGCGATCGGCGCGGGCGTGCATGTGGTGGAGTACGGCAGTGGCAGTGGCCGCAAGACCGAATTGCTGCTGCAGGGCCTGCGCGATGTGGTGGCCTATACGCCGCTGGAAATCTCGCGGACCGCGCTGCTGGAAAGCACCGCACGCCTGGCCGAGCAATTTCCGCAGATCCAGATGTTGCCGGTGTGCACCGACTTCACCCGGCCGCTGCAGCTGCCGGCCGCGCAACGCCCGGCACGCCGGCACGTGGTGTTCTTCCCCGGCTCGACGCTGGGAAATTTCACCGACACCGCTGCGATTGAATTGCTGGATGCGATGCGCCAGACCATGGGCGCCGACGGCTGCGCCTTGATCGGCATCGATCTGGACAAGGATGCCGCGCTGATCGAGGCGGCGTACAACGATGCCGCCGGGGTCACCGCGGAATTCACGGTGAATCTGCTGGCACGCCTCAACCGCGAGATCGGCAGCGATTTCGACCTGGAGGGTTTCCGCCATCGCGCGGTGTATGCGCGCGAACGCGGCCGCATCGAAACCTTCCTGGTCAGCCAGCGCGCGCAACGTGTGCACGTGGGTGGGCAGGAATTCACCTTCACCGAAGGCGAGGCGATGCAGGTCGAATACAGCTACAAGTACACCGACGCCCGCTTCGCCGAACTGGCCGCCGCGGCCGGCCTCAAGGTGACGCATGGCTGGAACGATGCCAAGGATTGGTTCGGTCTGCGGTTGCTACGCCCGCTCTGACGCAGGCCGCACGCGATGCAGGTACCTGACGCCGCGCAGATGGCGGCGCTGATCGTCGACCTGCTCGCACGGCGTGAGCCGCAGCACTCGATCTGCCCGTCGGAGGTGGCACGCGCACTCAGCGAGGATGCCGCGATCTGGCGCGCGCTGATGCCGCAGGTGCGCGCCACCGCGGCCGCACTGGTGGGCGAGGGTGTGGTGCGCATCACGCAGCGTGGCCAGCCTGTGGAGCTGGGCACGGTACGCGGCCCGATCCGTTTGATGCGCGGGCCACGCTTCCCGCGATAACTGCTGCGCTTGCGATCGCGTGCAGGCAGTACACGCACGGTCTGGGAGCCAGCACGTGATCCAACGCGACCTCAAACCTAAGACCTCGCATCGGTCACGCAAACCCGCTGACCGCGCAGCCAAACCGCCACTGCCTGTGGCGCACGATCGACGCCACGCATCCCTCATCCGTAACGCACTGGCAGCTTATGCCGCCTGCACCACATGCAGCGCCTTGGGGTTGCGCCATTGCGCCAACAGGGCGGCTTCGCGCGCCTTGGCCTCGTGCAGGTGCGCGTCCTTGACGTGCCCGTAGCCGCGGATGTGTTCGGGGATGCTGGCGATCTGCGCGGCCAGGCCCACGTTGTCGTTGTCCAGGCGCTGCAGCAGCGTGTTCACCGTTGCCAAATAATCGGCAATCAACTGACGCTCGCCGCGACGTTCGGCGGTGTAGCCGAACACGTCCAGTTTGCCGCCGCGCAGGAACTTCAACCGTGCCAGCAATTTGAAGGCACTGAACATCCACGGCCCATATTCGCGTTTGATGGGCTGCCCGTTTGCATCCTTCTTGGCGAACAACGGCGGCGCCAGATGGAAGCGCAGCTGGTAGTCGCCCTCGAACTGCTGCTGCACACGGCGCTGGAAGTCGCCGCGCGTATACAGCCGCGCCACCTCGTACTCGTCCTTGTAGGCCATCAGCTTGAAGGCGTAGCGCGCCACCGCAGCGCTTAGCGCGGTGCTGCCCGGTGCGCGTTGCGCTTCGTGCGTGCGCACGCGCTCCACCAGCGCACGGTATTGCTGGGCGTAGGCGGCATCCTGGTAGTCGGTGAGGAAGTGCACGCGCCGCGCGATCGCCTCGTCCAGGGACTGCGCCAGCTGCTCGTCATCCAATGGATGCACCGGAGCATCGCCGTCAGCGTGCAGCGTGTCGGCATCGGTTTGCGCCAGCGCGCGCGGCGCACTCTGGCCGCTCATGTCGTGGTCTTCCCAGCTGCCCGGCCCGCGCGATGGCGGCGTGGCGGCATGCGCGTGGGCGGCCGTGTCCAGCGCAGGTGCCAGGCCTGCGGCGCGTTGTACGGCCGGCAGATCGACCGCCGCCAAACGCCCCCAGGCGAAGGCTTGCTGATTCATCGCCACCGCCGCGCCATTGAGCTCGATCGCGCGCATCAACGCCGCGTGCGACAACGGCACCAGGCCGTGCTGCCAGGCATAGCCGAGCACGAACAGATTGCTGGCGATGGCATCGCCCAGCAGCGCGGTGGCCAATTGCGTGGCGTCCAGCAGCAAGGGCTCCTGCCCGCCGAGAGCAGTGCGTACCCCCGCAATGATCTCGGCTGCCGGGAACTGCAGATCCGGCTGTGTGGTGAAACTGCCCGGCATCGCTTCGTAGGTGTTGAGCACCACCTGGGTGCGGCCGTCGCGCACCTTGGACAAGGCCCAGTAATCGTTGACCACCACCATGTCGCAGCCCAGCACCAGGTCTGCTTCGCCGGCGGCAATGCGCACGGCATGGATGTCGGCCGGCTGGCGCGCGATGCGGATATGCGTGGTGACCGCGCCACCCTTTTGCGCCAGGCCGGTCTGGTCCAGCACCGTGGCGCCCTTGCCTTCGAGATGGCCGGCCATGCCCAGCAACGCGCCGATGGTCACCACGCCGGTGCCGCCGACGCCGGTGATCAGGATGTTCCAGGGCTGCTCCAGCGTGGTGCGTTGTGGCGGTTCGGGCAGGGCGTCCAGCAATGCAGTGGCATCGCGCTTCTTGCCCTTGCGCGGGGCGCCGCCATGCACGGTGACAAAGCTCGGGCAGAAGCCCGACACGCAGGAATAATCCTTGTTGCAGTTGGACTGATCGATCTCGCGCTTGCGCCCAAACTCGGTGTCCTTCGGCAGCACCGACACGCAGAAACTCTTCTCGCCGCAATCGCCACAGCCTTCGCAGACCAGCGAATTGATCATCACCCGCTTGGGCGGATCGATCAGCTTGCCGCGCTTGCGACGGCGACGTTTTTCGGTGGCGCAGGTCTGGTCGAAGATCAGGATCGACACGCCCTTGATGGTGCGCAGCCGCTGCTGCACCGCATCCAGTTCGCTGCGATCGTGAAACGCCACCTCGCTGGGGAAGCGCTCGCGCCGGCGCGTCCATTTGCCGATGTCATCGCTGACCACCACGATCTCGTGGATGCCTTCGGCACGCAGCTGGTGCGCGATGTCCGGCACGGTGAGCGTGCCGTCCACCGGCTGCCCGCCGGTCATCGCCACCGCGTCGTTGTAGAGGATCTTGTAGGTGATGTTGACGCCGGTGGCCACCGACTGGCGGATCGCCAGCGAGCCACTGTGGAAATAGGTGCCATCGCCCAGGTTCTGGAACACGTGCGGCGTGGCGGTGAACGGCGCCTGCCCCGACCAGGTGACGCCTTCGCCGCCCATGTGGGTGAAGGTGTCGGTCGAGCGGTTCATCCAGGTCACCATGTAGTGGCAACCGATTCCGCCGAGCGCGCGCGAGCCCTCCGGTACCACCGTGGAGGTGTTGTGCGGGCAGCCCGAGCAGTAGTGCGGCACTCGCGGGAACAGCGCGCGCGGCAGCGCCATCTCCGCTTCCTTGGCCTCCATCCAGCGCAGGCGCTGTTCGATCGATGCAGCAATGGCCGCCGACGGCAGCGGGAAGCGCTGGATGCGCTTGCCGATCACCGCGGCGATGGTGGCCGGGGTGAGCTCACCGGTGGAGGGCAGGATCCACGCGCCGTGTTCGTTGTACTTGCCCACGATGCTCGGCCGCGCGCCGGCGCTGGCCGGCCAGTTGTAGAACAGCTCTTTCATCTGGCGCTCGATGAAGGCTTTCTTTTCTTCCACCACCACGATGTCGTCCAGCCCGCGCGCGAACGCGGTGATCCCCACCGGCTCCAGCGGCCAGGTCATGCCCACCTTGTAGACGCGGATGCCGATCTGCGCGCAGGCCTGCGCATCCAGGCCCAGGTATTCCAGCGCCTGCAACACGTCCAGATAGCTTTTGCCGGTGGTGACGATGCCCAGCCGTGCCTGCGGCGAATCCAGCACCAGCTTGTCGATGCCGTTGGCGCGCGCGAATGCCTGCGCGGCGGCCACTGCATAGCGGTGCAGGCGCATCTCCTGATCCACCGGCGGATCCGGCCAGCGGATGCTCAGCCCGCCCGGCGGCAATGCGAAGTCGTCCGGCAGCACGATCTGGCGTGCGAACGGGTCCACGTCCACCGAGGCAGAGGATTCCACCGTTTCGGCGATGGTCTTGAAGCCCACCCAGCGCCCGGTATAGCGGCTCATCGCCCAACCGAGCAGGCCCATGTCCAGGATGTCCTGCACGCCGGCCGGGTTGAGGATGGGCATCATCGCGCTGACGAATTCGTCTTCGGACCCATGCGGCAAGGTGGAGCTGCGGCAGGCATGGTCGTCGGCGGCCAGGGCCAGCACGCCACCAAACGGTGAGGTGCCGGCGGCATTGGCGTGCTTGAACACGTCGCCGCTGCGGTCCACGCCCGGGCCCTTGCCGTACCACATGCCATACACGCCCTGGACGGTGGCGCCCGGGAACAGGTTGGTCTGCTGCGTGCCCCACACCATGGTGGCGGCCAGGTCCTCGTTGAGGCCCGGGGTGAAGGTGACCTTGGCCGCCTCCAGATGCGCACGCGCCCGCCACAGTTCCAGGTCCAGCCCGCCCAGCGGGCTGCCGCGGTAGCCGCTGACGAACCCGGCGGTATCCAGCCCGGCGGCCACATCGCGCAGGTGTTGCATCAGCGGCAGCCGCACCAGCGCCTGCACACCGGACAAATAAATGCGGCCGTCGGCACGCGTGTATTTGTGTTCCAGCGTGTAGTCCGCATCCACACGGCCGATCTCCGGCGTGTTGGCAGAGGCGGGGGATGAAAGTGCAGCGGTACTGGTCATGGCGTGCCCGGAAAGGGTGGCTGGAACCTGGGGATTCCAAAACGGCGTGCAAATTGTAACAGTCGCCTTTCACGCGCCCGTCCGCCTGCGGATGCACAGCCGCCGCGCTGCGGTTAGGATGGGGACGGGAAGGGGTCGTTTGCTGTCAGGGGATAAAGCCAGTGAAGAAGCAATACGCATGGGTCGCCGCGTTGGCCCTGCTCGGGGGCGTGTGGTCGATGGCGCAGGCGCAGAGCCTGCCCAAGCCCAAGGAGTTCTATTTCGACGAAGACCGTGCCACGACCAAACCGGTGGTGGCCGTGCAGGGGCAGGGCGATGCGGTCGTGGATCGGCTGGCCGGCATGGTGCAGCGTGACGCACGCGCCGCCGAGCCACGTGCACAGCTTGCCGCGCTGGCCTATGCCGGTGGTCGCACACAGTTAGGCGACGAGCTCTACCAGGGCGCGCTGGCACTGGTGTCCAACGGCAGCCAGCAATACCGCGCCATCAGCTGGAACTACGGCTGGGACCTGTTGCGCGCCGACAAGGCCGACAAGGCCCTGCAGCACTGGGCCAACCTGGCCAACGGCCGCCCGGCCACGCCGGCATGGTTGCCCACCACGCTGGCATTGGGGCTGTGGCGCGCCGGACGCAAGCAGGAAGCAGTCGAGTGGTACGCCGCCGCCGTGCGCACCTGGCCGGACCGTTGGGGCAGCACCGCCAACTACGCCAGCCTGCTGCCGGAGTGGCGCGAGGCAGACCGCGCCAGCCTGGCCGAAGTCTTCGCCGCCTGGCAGGCCAACCCGCCCGCGTTCCCGTAAGCCAACCGCGCGCGGCAGTGAATCTGCAGCGCGCGGGTAACGCCGCATTGGCGATACAGCGTGGCGCTGCAGTCCGGCGCTGAAATCGCGCTGTGCGTCGTCCGCATTCGTGCAGGCCATGGTGGCGTTCGTTGCGCCATCACTCGCCGGGCAGGCGGCTTGCGCAAGCCAGCGTTGTCATCCAGGCGGTGTCATCGGCGATCTGTGCTGAGTAACGCGCAGACCAGGTGAAGTGCGTCGTCCCGCGCTGCAGTCGGTCGCAAGCCCGGCACGCACGCTATGCGATCCTGCACACCCGTTTCGAAGACATGACCACGCCATGGCGGTGGATGCATTTGCGTTGATCCTGGCGATGCTGGGGCTCGGGTTGGTGTTTGCACGGCTGCGCGTGCTGCCGGACAACAGCGCCGATGTGCTCAACCGCATCGTGTTGTACATCTGCCTGCCGGCCTCGGTGCTGACCTATGTCCCGCGGCTGCACCTGGATGCCTCGCTGGGCGGCGTCATCGCCACGCCCTGGCTGCTCACCGCCCTGATCGTGCCGATGCTGTGGGGCTGCAGCCGTCTGCTCGGCGTGCCCCGCGACGAATACGCCGCGCTGCTGATGTGCGTGGTGTTCACCAACTCCAGTTTCATCGGCTTTCCGATGGTGCGCGCGCTGATCGGCGACCACGCCTTGCCGTATGCGGTGGTCTACGACCAGTTCGGCACCTTCGTGCTGCTGTCCACCTTCGGCTTGTACGTGTTGGCACGCTACAGCGGCGACACCCCGCCCACCGCGCGGATGATCCTGGCGCGGGTACTGCGGTTTCCGCCGCTGTGGGCGCTGGTATTTGCGTTGACGCTGATGCCCGAACAGCCGCCGGCCTGGATCGGTTCGGGGTTGAAGAGCCTGGCCGATGCGATGTTGCCGCTGGTGATGCTGGCCGTCGGGTTCTCGCTGCAATTGCGCTTGCCGGCGCAGGAACTCAAGCCACTGGCGCTGGGCTTGCTGTTCAAGTTGGCGGTCATGCCGGTGCTGGCATTGCCGCTGTCGTGGGCGCTCGGCCTGCAGGGCCAGATGCTGCAGACCAATGTGCTCGAATCGGCAATGCCGACCATGATCACCGCCGCGGCGCTGGCGATTTCGCACCGCCTGGCGCCACGTCTGGCGGCGGCGATGGTGGGCTACAGCATCCTGTTGTCGCTGCTCACCCTGCCGGCCTGGGCATGGCTGCTGGCGCGCCTGGCGGCTTGATGCGCGTGCCCGTGCATGAAATGCTGGCCGGCGGCGCATGCGCGCCCTCACAGGACAAGGCACACGGATGCGGACTTCACGATTGATCGGCAGCACGGTGCTGCTCTGGCTGGGCAGCGCGTGCATGGCCTCCGCCGCGCCCGCCGCTGCTCCCACGGCTGATCCCACCAACGATCCGCTGGTGCAGCAGTGGGGACAGCAGGTCGGCGAGACGCTGCAGGCACGTCTGCGCAGCATGGCTGACAGCGGCAAGCCCGGGCCGCTGTATCTGGCCGGCCTGTTGTGGATCGACACCGAAACTGATGCCGAGTCCGACGCTGCGCGCGCCGGCTACGCGCCGCTCCAGCGCGCCTGGCTGCAACGCGCGCTGGACGCGCGGCCGCGCGACCTGCTGGTGGCGCGGATGGAAGCGTTGGGCTGCCCCGCTGGCTTGCGCTGCGACCCGCTCGCCGCGCTCGCCTTCCTGGAGCAGGCCGATGCCGGCAACGCCGATGTGCATCTACGTGCCTACGCATCGGCGCAACGGCGTGGCGATGCCGCCGCTGCCGAGCGCGCCTGGCAGGCCGCGGTGCAGGCAGACCATTTCGACAGTGGCGCGTTGGCCCTGGGCCAGGCCTTGCACGCTGCTTATGCCGATGTGCAATGGCCGGTGCTGACCTCGGTCAGCCTGCGCGCGCAGCTCGATGCACGTGGCCTGCCCTCCACCGGCGCAGACACCGCGATGCTGTTTGCAATGGCGGCGTGGTCCGCGCACGCATTGCCGGCATTGAGCCCGCTGGTACGCCGTTGCGATCCGGCCACGGTAACTCCAGCGCTGCGCGACGAATGCATGGCGGTGCTGGGCAATGTGGCCAAGGACGAGTCCACGCTGGCCACCGCCCTGATCGGTGCAAAGCGCATGGCCAGCCTCAGCAGTGGCGCCGATACAACGCGGTGGCAGGCCCGGGTACGTGATCTGGCATGGCTGCAGCAGCAACAGCAGGGCCTTGCCGGCGCTGGTAGAGGCCTGGTGTCCGATGGGGATGCGGTGCTGGCTCACGGTGAAGTGCCGGCCTTGCGTGCGCTGCTGCAGCGCCAGGGCATTGCCACGCAACCGCCGGCCGGCTGGCAGCCGAGCGCTTCGGTGCAGTAAGGCTGCGGGCAGCACGCGCGTCGGAGCAGCAGGCAGCGCGGTTGTCTTGCGGATGAGCAGGTCTTCAACTGCAGACTGATCGACAAGGCGCCTGGTTGGTGCGCGCTGCCGATCGGCCACACCCATCACGCTTGGTCCCGTGTCCGCTGATCTTGCTGGCTCGGGCGTTGCGTTTTGGAGGTATCACCACAGCGCTGGCAAAGCGCTACGCATGATGGCTGGTGCCAACGCCTGCGTTCCCGCACGCACACGATGCTGCACTGCGATAGGCAACGCCGTGGTGCGTTTAACGTGTTTCGACTACTTCCTCACCCGGCCGCGGTGTACGCTGCCGGCTTGCTCCCGGAAGCGAGGCGTGCATGAAGACAGTCCTGGTGGCCGGCTCCAAAGGCGGCGTTGGCAAGACCACGATCGCCACCAACCTCGCCGCACACGCGGCATTGCAAGGCCAGCGCACCGTGCTGGCAGATGCCGATCCACAGGGCTCGTCCACCCGTTGGGCGGAACGCCGCGCCAGTCTGGAAAGCGCGGTCCTGCCGATCGACGCTACCCGGCGCCGCAACTGGCAGGCCGCCGTGCCCGATGGCACCGACCAGCTGATCATCGATGCGCCGGCCGGCGCGATGGCCGATGACCTGAGCGGCTTCCTGGACCATGTCGACGCCATCGTGGTGCCGGTGCTGTCCTCGGCGCTGGATATCGAAGCGGTGGTCGGCTTCCTCAACACCCTGGCCAAGGTGCCGCGCGTGCACCAGCGCAAGCTGCCGGTGGGCCTGGTGCTCAACCGCGCCCGGCCGTGGACCCAGACCTCGCAACAGGCCGCCGAGATGATCGGCAGTTGGCCGTATCCGCTGGTGACCCAGCTGCGCGACACCCAGGCCTACGTGGTGATGGCCGGGCTGGGGCGCAGCTTGTTCGACTACCGCTCTGCGCAGGTGCGCGACCATCAACAGGACTGGGAGCCGCTGTTGAAGTGGCTCAAGAAAGCCTAGGACCGGAAAGCCCTTATGCGCGAACTGATCTTGCTCCGACACGCCCACGCCGAACCGGCCGACACCGGCCAGGCAGATTTCGACCGCCCCTTGTCGCCGCACGGCATTGCCGAGGCCGAAGCCGCCGGCCGCTGGCTGCGCGAGCAACACCTGGTGCCCGACCGCGTGCTCTGCTCGCCGGCCCGGCGTTCCCGCGAAACCCTGGAGGCGGTGCTCGAGCTCACCGGCTATATCGAACAGCGCCTGGACGAGCGCATCTACGAGGCCACCCCGGGCACCCTGGCCAGCGTGCTGGACGAGCACCGCGAGGCCGAACGGCTACTGCTGGTGGGCCACAACCCGGGCCTGGAACGCCTGGCTGCACTGATGCACAGCGGCCAGACCGGCGACTACCGCGGCATGCCCACCGCCTCGATCGCCCTGCTGGCCCTGCCGCTGGATGCGGCCATCGAACCCGGCATCGCCCGGCTGACCGCCTTCTGGTGGCCTTGATCCGTGCCACTGTCGCTGCGCTGGGTAGCCTGGCTCGCGCTGTGGGTCGCGTTGCCCTGCGTGGCCCAGCAGAAGGTGCATGCCATCGACCCGGTGCAATCGCGCTTCGGGTTCGAGATCAGAACCCGCTTCGGGATGAAGATCGAGGGGCTGTTTCCGCGGTTCCGGGGTGAACTGACCGAATCGGCGGACGGGCGCCAGCAGGTGCGCTTCCGTCTGGATGCTGCGCAGGTGGAAATACCGGGTAAGGACCGCTACACCGCGTGGATGCGCGGCGAGGATTTCTTTAACGTGGCGCAGTATCCGGTGGTGGAATTCGAGTCGTTTCCGTACTCCGCCGAGGTAGTGAAGCGGGGCGGCGAGATCACCGGCAACCTGACCATCCGCGGAATCACCCATGTGGAGACCCTGCATGTGGTGCCGGCTGAATGCGCGCGGCCGGGCTATGATTGCGATGTGATCAGTCGAGGTACGGTCCTGCGTGGACGTTACGGAATGAATGCGTGGCAGATGGCCCTGGGCGACAGGGTGACGTTCATTCTCCGTGGGCGCCTGCAGGAGGTCCGGCGCCCGTGACGTCCTTGTTGAGGATTCTTGTGCTGGCAACCTTGTTGCTCGGCACCGGATGCGCCGGCCTGTCGCAAACCGAACGTCACCGCGCCGCCGGCATTGCCGTGGCCGCGCGCAGCACCGTGGTCACCTGCACCCAGGCCGATCGCTGCGCCCAGCCTTCGCCGCTGCGTGCGCTGGGTGGCGACGCCATCACCGCCTCCACCGCTGCAGCGCCACGCCACTACGCCACCATCGTGGACCACGGCGAGGAATCGCTGGTTGCGCGGCTGAACCTGATCCGCAGCGCCACTCGCAGCATCGACCTGCAGACCTACATCTTCGACAAGGACGACAGCGCCCGCATGGTGCTGGACGCGCTGACCGCCGCCGCGCAACGCGGGGTCAAGGTGCGGATCCTGATCGATCAGCTCTCGGCGATCGCCGATCTGCAGATCCTGGGCGCGCTGGCCAGCAGCCACGAAAACCTGCAGCTGCGCATCTACAACCCCACCTTCGGCAAGGTGAAGCTCAACTACTTCGACTACGCCGGCAGCGTGGTGTGCTGTTTCCGCCGCTTCAATCAGCGCATGCACAACAAGCTGCTGGTGGTGGACGATGTGCTCGGCGTGGTTGGTGGACGCAACTACCAGGACGACTACTTCGACTGGGACAGCGAGTACAACTTCCGCGACCGCGATGTGATTCTGGCCGGGCCGGAAGTGCGCGCGATGGCGGTCAACTTCGATGCGTTCTGGAACGCGCGCCGCAGTGTCCCGGCCGAGCGGCTCAACGATGTCGGGCGGTTGTTGCTGGACGACGGCCCACAGACCATGCCGCCGGCCAAGTTCCGCCGGCCCGAGCGGGTGGCGCGGGTGGACCGCGAAGCCAACGATCCGCAGTTCGTGCAGGCTGCCTTCGTGGCCCCGGCAATGCCGGTACAGCGTGTGCTGTACGTGGCCGACCTGCCGCAGAAACACCGCAAGGAACATGGCGCCAAGGCGGTATCCACCGCGCCGGAGCTGGACAGCCTGATCGCCGGAGCGCAGCAGGAAGTGCTGCTGCAGACGCCGTATCTGGTGTTGTCCGATCCCGCGCAGGAGATCTTCCGCACCTTGCGCAAGCGCGCGCAGCCGCCGCGCATCGTGGTGTCCACCAACAGCCTGGCGGCCACCGACAACCCCATCGTGTATGCGCTGTCGTACAAATTCAAACGCCGCAACATGCGCGAGTTGGGCTTCAACGTGTATGAGTTCAAGCCGTTCCCGCTGGATGCGCCGGTCGACTACGCCAACCTGCTGCCCGACCCGCTGACGGCCGCCGCGGGCGAGGCCGCCGAGAACGACCGCAGCAATCGCCTGATCGGCGGCAGTGCGGCCGGCAATGCGGTGCGTGGCAGCAGCGGTGGTGGTGGCGGCGGGCGTACGCCCGGCGGCAGCGATGTTGACCGCCGCGTGCTGCGTACCGAGACACGTCCCTCGTTCCTGGGTACCCGCGCGGTCAACAAGCCGTTGCCGGTGACGCGCGCCGGTGCGCGCATGGGGCTGCACGCCAAATCGCTGGTGGTGGACCGCCGCATCGGCGTGATCGGCACGCACAACTTCGATCCGCGCAGCGAGAACTACAACACCGAAGCGGCGGTGGTGATCGACGATCCGCGCTTTGCACAGGCGCTGGCCGCCAGCATCGAGCGCGACATCGCTCCCGACAATGCCTGGACGGTAGCGCCGCGCGAAAAGCCGCCGGTGCTCAGCGGCTTGAACTACAGCGTGGGCAAGGTGTCCGAAGCGTTGCCGGTGCTGGATTTCTGGCCGTGGCGCTACGCCACCAACTACGAATTCCAGCCGGGCCCGGGCTGCCCGTTCCCGCTCAAGCGCCAGGACCCGCAGTTCCGCCAGTGCTACGTGGCGGTAGGCGATTTCCCCGAGGTCAATGTTGGCCCGAAGTGGCTGCTGGTGCGGATGCTGACCGCCTTCGGCGCCGGGCTGGTGCCGATCCTCTGATCGGCATTACCCGCTGCAGTGCGTAGAGCTGCGCGTGCAGGCGTACCGCGCGTGCATCACGCAGCAGCGCCGCATGTGCTGAAAAAACGCAGCGCACATGGGCGTGCAGGCAATCGCATCGCACCGTGTGGCCCAAACGACCAGGCAGTTGAATCATCGCGCGGGCTCCCGGATGCTCTTACGATTCCCGATTCCCGATTCCCGATTCCCGATTCCCGATTCCCGATTCCCGATTCCCCAACTCGATCCCATGCCCATGCGCTTTCGTGAACCCGTCGACCTCGCTGCCCTCAACGCCTCCAGCCGCGACACCTTGATCGCGCAGTTGGGCATCGTGTTCACCGAAGCCGGCGACGACTGGTTGCGCGCCACCATGCCGGTGGATACGCGCACCAAGCAGCCGTATGGCCTGCTGCACGGCGGCGCCTCGGTGGTGCTGGCCGAAACCCTGGGCAGCAGTGCCGGCAACCTGTGCGTGGATATGACCACCCAGATGTGCGTGGGCCTGGAAATCAATGCCAACCACCTGCGTGCGGCCTATCAGGACGTGGTGATCGGCACCGCGCGCCCGGTGCATGTGGGCCGCAGCACCCACGTCTGGGACATCACCATCGATAACCCGGCCGGCAAACGCGTGTGCGTCTCGCGCCTGACCCTGGCGGTGGTGGCGCGCACCAATGGCTGAGCGCGCCCGGCGTGCGCATGGGTGGAACAGCGCCGCCCGCTCCCGGCACTGCGCGTCGGCCGTGCTGCTGTCACAATAGTGGCGCCTTCCTTCCCCGTTCCGGTCCTGTTCCTCGAATGAGCGAGTCATCCCTGCCCGCCACGCGCGATGCCGGCGGCGCGCTGCGTTGGTTCCGTTATCTGTATCGGGTGCCATTGCTGCTCGTGCACCTGACGGTCTGCCTGCCGATCACCATGCTGTGTGTCGTGGCGCCGCCGCTGGCGCGCATCCGTACCGGCCGCGACGACACCCTGGACGAGCGCATGATCCGCTGGTGGCAGGGCACGCTGATGCGCATCTTCGGGTTTCGCCTGCGCCGTTTCGGCACCCCGTTGCCCGGCGCCACCTTGTTCGTGGCCAATCACGTCAGCTGGGTCGACATCTCGATGCTGCACAGCCAGCGGGTGATGGGCTTTGTGGCCAAGCGCGAAATCGCCGGCTGGCCGCTGGTGGGCTGGCTGGCCACCAAGGGGCAAACCATCTTCCATCAGCGCGGCAACACCGAGTCGCTGGGCGGGGTGCTGCAGGAAATGCTGCTGCGCCTGCGCAGCGGCAAGCCGGTGGGTGTGTTCCCGGAAGGGCGCACCCGCGGCGGTACCGAGGTGGGCCCGTTCCATGCACGCATCTTTCAGGCGGCGGTCGAAGCCGGTGTGCCGGTGCAGCCGGTGGCGTTGCGCTACGGCGAGCGCGGCAATGCACAGGCCGTTGTGGCGTTCGGCGAGCGCGAGAGTTTCTTTGCCAATATCGTGCGGCTGCTCGGCGAGCGCTCACGGCTGGCGGAAGTGCATTTTCTCGAGCCGATCGGCGCGCTGGATATCGACGGGCGGCGCCGTCTGGCCGACACCTCGCGCCAGCGCATCCTTGCCGCGATGGAGTCCTGAGGCGGCCATGCGCCTGCCGCTGCCAGCCGTCGCGCCAGCTGCGCCAACGCGCGCATGAACGCCTCCGACTACCAGCCGCCGCGCTGGCTGCGTAATCCGCATGTGCAATCGGTGCTGGGCAGCAGTGCATTGCGCCGCATCCGCAGCCGCCAGTTGCTGGCCGCCGCCGGCGCGCGCACCAGCGAGCACATCCTCGATGGCGGCGACGGCGTGCGCTTGCAGGGCTGGATGAGCGTGCCGCCGGGCGATGCGCCGGTGCGTGGTACCGTGTTGCTGCTGCATGGCTGGGAAGGCAGCGCCGAATCCAACTACATGCGGCTCACCGCCGCGCGCCTGCTCGGGCTCGGCTACCAGGTGTTCCGGCTGAACTTCCGCGACCACGGCGGCACCCACCACCTCAACGTGGACCTGTTCCATTCGGACCGGGTGGACGAAGTGGTCAACGCGGCCGCCGATCTGTGGCGGCGCTTTCCATCGCAGCAGCTGCTGGCGGCCGGCTATTCGCTGGGCGGCAATTTCGCGCTGCGGCTGGGCCTGCGCGCGCCAGCGGCGGGCCTGCCGCTGGTGCGGGTGGCGGCGGTGTGCCCGCTGCTGGATCCGGCCGCGACCATGCAGGCGCTGGAAGATGGCCCGCAGTTCTACGATTGGTATTTCCGCCGCAAATGGCGTGAATCGCTGCTACGCAAGCGCAAGCTGTTTCCCGAACAACACGGCTACGACGACGCCACCCTGGCGCTGGACATGCGCGGCCTGATGGCGTGGCTGGCGGTGCAACACACCGGGCACGGCTCGCTGGAAGCGTATTTCGACAGTTATTCCATTGCCGGCGACCGCCTGGCCGGGCTGCAGGTGCCGGCCGACATCCTGATGGCCGAAGACGACCCGGTGATTCCGTTCGCCGATTTCGCCGGTTGGCAATTGCCGGCCCACGCGCACCTGGAAATCGCGCGCTGGGGCGGGCATTGCGGCTTCCTGGAAAATGCCCGCGGCGACGGCTTTGCCGAGCGCTGGGTGGCCGAACGCTTGAGCGGCATCGCCTAGGTCGGCAGCGCAGCGCGCATCGCTACAATAGCGGTTTGTCCTGGACACCCCGCCGCCATGCAAGACGCCATTCTCCAAGCCCTGCGCCGCAATGCAGCCGATGATGCCGTGGCGCTGGCCCGCGAGTGGGTGACCAGTGCACCGGACCTGTCGGCCGCGCACCGCTGGCTGGGGCTGTCGTTGCAGCAGCAGGGGCAGCCGGTGCTGGCCCTGGCCAGCATCGAGGCCGCGCTGGAACTCACCCCGGAAGACGCCGACCTGCACCTGTTGCGCGCCGGGCTGTTGCTGGCCGTGCGCGATGTGCCTGGTGCCGATGCCGCGCTGTCGCGCAGCACCACGCTGGACCCCAACCAGTTCAATGCCTACGTGATGCAGGCGCATCTGGCCGTGGCGCGTGGCGACCTGGACGAGGCCGAGCGGCTCAGCCGCACCGCCGCACGCCTGGCGCCGGAGCATCCGCAGTTACTGGCGGTCGATGGCGTGGTGGAGATGCGCCGCGGCCAGAGCGATCGCGCGCTGTCGCTGCTGACCCGTGCGGCCGAGCAGCTGCCCGACGATGCACGGGTGATGTTCGCGCTGGGTTTTGCGTATCTGCAAAAAGAACACTTTGCCTTTGCCGAGCGCGCGTTCGAGCGGGTGGTCGAATTGAATCCGCCGGGCACCGCATTGCGTGCCTTCATCGCCCAGCTGGCACAGCGCCAGGGCCGGCTGGACGATGCGCTGAGTGCAATGCAGGGCGTACTGGCCCAGCCCGGTGGCGACATCCCGGCGATGCGCCGGCTGGCCGGTGAGATGGAATTGCAGGCCGGCCGCCCGGACCAGGCGGTGGCGCACCTGCGCCTGGCGCTGGCCCATTGGCCGGCCGATCGCCGCACTTTGCACGCGCTGCTGAGCGCCTGGGAACGGCTGGGTGCGGTGGACGATGCCCGCGACACCCTGGACGCGGCGCTGGCCACCTCCAGCAATGCGCACGACCTGTGGCTGGCCCGCCTGGCGGTGGAGCCGGTGGGTGGGCCGCAGGCGCAGGCGGTGATCGAGCGCTGGCTGCTGGGCATGCCCGAGCACCTGCCGGCGCTGGAGGCACTGATGCGCGTGCACGACATGCAAGGCCATGCCGACGAGGCAGAAATGGTGGCGCGGCAGATCGTGGCGGTGGAGCCGGGCCGCATCAGCGGCGAGCAGCGCATTGTCGAAGCCCTGCTGCAGCGCGACCCGCCGGCGGCGATCGCCTGTGTCGAATCCTTGATCGAATCGTTGCCCGCCCCGCAGCAGACCGTGCTGCGGCCGTGGCTGGGCAATGTGCAGGACCGCGCCGGCCAGCCCGACGCCGCGCTGGCCACCTGGATGCAGTTCCACCGCGAACAGGCCCAGCACCGCCTGCCGTTGCCGCCGCAGGCCGCCAAGCCGTCGATGCAGTGGCCACCGGTGGGCAGCATTCCGGACACGGTGAGCGCGCGCCCGCTGTTTGTCTGGGGGCCGCCCGGCTCGCATGTCGAACGCTTGATCGCGGTCATGGACGCCGCCACCCCGCTGGTGCGTGGCGACCGCTACGGCAACACGCCACCGTCCGATGCGCTGCAGAGCTACCGCACCGTCGAGCAGCTGGGCAATGGCGAACTGGCGCCGCTGGCGCTGGTGGAAGGCTGGAAGGCGCAGCTGCCGCGCCGTGGCATCGACGACGGCAACGTCATCGACTGGCTGCTGTGGTGGGACAACACCTTGCTGACCGCGCTGCGCCCGCACCTGCCCGAGGGCCGCCTGGCAATCGCGCTGCGCGACCCGCGCGACATGTTGCTGGACTGGCTCTCGGCCGGCGCGCCCGCGCCGCTGGCGCTGCAGTCGCCACAGCAGGCTACCGACTGGCTGCTGACCATGCTGGAACAGGTGGCGGTGCTGCACGAACGCGACCTGTACCCGCATCGCATCATTCGCCTGGACGGCATCGAAAGCGACCCGCAGGGCATCTCGACCGCGCTGGAACAGGCATTCGGCCTGACCTTCCCGCTGATCGAACCGCGCGGCCCGGCCCGCCTGGCCGCCGGCCGCTGGCGCGATTACCGCGGCGTGCTGGGCGCGCAGTTCGACCTGCTCACCCTGATCGCGGTGCGCTTCGGGTACCCACAGGACTGAGCGCGGCGGCGGGCAGGGCCTAGACTGGCTCCCCTTGCCGCTTGCCCGCCCGCCGTCCTGCCGCCGCTCCGCGATGGATGCGGCCGGTGCTTGGGAGAGTGGTGCATCACACGGCGCGCCAAGCACGCACCCCCGCTTTCGTAGAAGCGGCCTTGGCCGCGATGGGGCGTTACCGATAAAGCCCCTCGCGGCCAAGGCCGCTCCTACGAGT
>Ga0114992_100011_pt1 | contig 30286 bp, 24 predicted proteins | sample MSEELM_DM5_FD_89584 | JGI IMG/M metagenome (GOLD analysis project Ga0114992, IMG submission 89584) | Subsurface microbial communities from deep shales in West Virginia, USA - MSEEL M_DM5 | ecosystem: Environmental > Aquatic > Deep subsurface > Shale gas/oil reservoir > Produced water/Flow back ... | reverse complement strand
TGGCACCAGGCCGACCCGCCGGACGACGCCGAACGCGCTCGCAACCAGGTGGTTTTCAGCTTCCAGGGCAACCGCAACCCGTTTGTGGATCACCCGGAATGGGCCACCTCCAGCCTGTTCTCCTCGGCCAAGCCGGCCAGCTGCCAGCTGGCCAACTGATCCACCCCGGCCCGGCGCGCACTGCGTCAGGCCGGTGCGGTGTGCGCCCGGCGGCCAGGGTTCCGCCGGGCGCGCCTCACTGGAACATCGGCGGCGGCGTGCCTGGCGTGGCGCCGGTTGGGGTCAAGTAGCCAGTTCGAAGTGCAGTGGTGTTTTTGCTGGGCGATGCAGCCCGCCTTGTCATCGTTGTTGAGCACAGCGGCGGCGGCCTGGTCTTCGGCACACCAAAACACGCGCCCATCCACACGCAATCTCCCTCGACGGTCTGACCACAAGGGCCAGGTCTCGCCAGCAGCGCAATGCCCTGCTTCGGCAGATGACCGAATGTATGCGCCGCCTGAGTTGCGCCCCTAGCCGGCATCGCCGCGCTGACCATCGGGCCGACAATGCCCTGGCGTCCGATGAAGCATCGATCCCGGTTGCCCAGCCAGGACCCCAGGTCGCGTGCCCCCGGCCCCACATCGCCCCGCTCCACTACCAACCTGCCAACGCCCGGGCGTCCCATGCTGAATCAAGCCCCCGATCGTCCACGAAGCGGCGGCGCCGTGCCGGAAGGCGCGGTCGATCCCCCGCAATTGGGGGATTACACTGCCCTGTCTGATGAGCGCCTTCTCTCTCCATTTGTTGTTCAGCACCTGCCCGGATGCCCAAAGCGCCGATCGCATCGCGCGGGCACTGCTGGAGGAACGGCTGGCCGCCTGCGTCACCCAACTGCCCGGCGCACGTTCGCTGTACCACTGGAACGGGGCCATCGAGCAATCCAACGAAGTGCAGTTGCTGATCAAGACCTGGGAAGACCGCCTGCCTGACGCCATCGCGCGGCTGCAGGCGCTGCATCCCTACGACGTGCCCGAAGCCATTGCCGTGCAGGCCAGCGCCGGCCTGCCGGCCTACCTGGACTGGGTGCGTGCCGAAACCCGCAAGGAATCCTGACGTTCATGAAGTCCCTGTCCCGCTGGATCGCCCGCTGCGCCGTACTGGTCGCGCCCCTGTTCGTCGCCTTGCCGCTGCTGCTGACCGCGCCAGCGGCGCAGGCGGTTACCGAGGCAGACCTGCTGCCGGTGGACCAGGCCTTCGCACTGAGCGCCAAGGCCGATGGACGTGACCGCATCGCGCTGACCTGGAAGATCGCCCCGGGTTACTACCTGTACCGGCATCGCATCAGCGTCAAATCCGGCCAGGGCTTCACTGCCGGTGCGCTGGATCTGCCTGAAGGCGAGAGCAAGCACGACGAATTCTTCGGCCAGGTGCAGACCTACCGCACCGCGCTGCAGGCCAGCCTGGCCGGCAAGGCCGCGCCCGGCCAGCGCAGCGCGATCCTGCAGGTGCAATACCAGGGCTGCGCCGATGCCGGCGTGTGCTACCCGCCGCAACGCCGCGAACTGCGCGTGGACCTGCCCGACGCGCCAACCACCGCTCCGCCGCGCGAAAGCCTGGGCGCCCTGGTGCCGCGCGGCCCCAGTGGCGCACGGCTGTTCGGCGCGCCCGGCCAGACTGCCGGCGTGGACGCCCTGCCGCTGCCGGCCGACCAGGCCTTCAACTTTGAGGCGATCGTCGGCGACGGCAACAGCCTGCTGCTGCGTTTCACCCCGGCCCCCGGCTACTACCTCTACCGCGACCGCACCTCGCTGTCGCTGGAAGGCACCAGCGACATCCGCACCGGCCTGCCGCGGTGGCCGCAGGGCCGCACCCACCGCGACGAGCACTTCGGCGATGTGGTGGTGTATTTCGACCAGGCCGAAGTCACCCTGCCGCTGCTGCGCGACCGCCCCGATCCGGCCCGCGTGACGCTGGTGGCCACCTTCCAGGGCTGCCAGTCCGATGGCATCTGCTACCCGCCGATGACCCGGCGCGTGCGCCTGGACCTGCCGGCCGGCACGGTGTCGCCGCACAACCAGGCCACTGCCACCCCGCTGCTGATCTCGCCGCTATCGGCCGGTGAAGTGGCCGCCGAACGCGCCGCGCCACCGGCGCCCGCGGATGCCGCACCTGGCCCCGACGCAACGGCCGGCAACCCGGAGCGCAGCCGCCCACCGCACCTGGAGCGCAACCTGCTCGCCATCCTGCTGCTGGCGCTGGCCGGCGGGCTGGTGTTGAACCTGATGCCCTGCGTGCTGCCGATCCTGTCGCTGAAGGTGCTGGGCCTGGCCCACAGCGGCGAGAGCCGCAACCACGCGCGCAGCCATGCCATCTGGTATTCGTTGGGTGTGCTGGTGTCCTTCGCTGCGATCGGCGGGCTGGTGATCGGCCTGCGCGCTGCCGGCCAGGCGGCCGGCTGGGGCTTCCAGCTGCAGCAGCCGTGGTTCGTGGCCGCGTTGGCCTACCTGATGTTCGCGGTGGGCCTGAGCCTGTCGGGCGTGTTCACGCTGGGCAGCAACCTGGGCGGCATCGGCCAATCGCTGGCTGCGCGCAACGGGCCGCTGGGCGACTTCTTTACCGGCGTGCTGGCCTGCGTGGTCGCCAGCCCGTGCATTGCACCGTTCATGGGCACCGCGCTGGCGTATGCGTTCACCGCGCCTGCGCCGCTGGCGATGCTGGTGTTCCTGACCCTGGGCCTGGGCCTGGCGCTGCCGTTCCTGCTGATCGGCTTCATCCCCTCGCTGGCCCGGCGGCTGCCCACGCCCGGCGCCTGGATGGAGACGCTCAAGCAGGTGCTGGCCTTCCCGATGTACCTCACCGCGATCTGGCTGCTGTGGGTGCTGGGCAAGCAGCGTGGCGTGGATGCGCTGGCGCTGATGCTGGTCGGCGCCACCTTGCTGGCGCTGGGCCTGTGGTGGTTCGAACGCAGCCGCTGGAACAGCCATCGCCTGGGCATGGGCCTGGCCGCGGCGATGCTGGTGCTGGCGATCGTGCCGGTGGTGGCGGTCACCCGCCTCAGCCTGCCGCGTGCCACCGCCACCGAAGGCAGCGTCACCTACACCCCCGAGTTGCTGGACCGCCTGCGCGCAGACAACCGCGTGGTGTTCGTCAACATGACCGCCGACTGGTGCGTGACCTGCAAGGCCAACGAAAAGAACGTGCTGAGCAGCACCGACTTCCGCGACGCGTTGCGCCGCGTGGATGCGGTCTACATGAAGGGCGACTGGACCAACGTCGACCCGAAGATCAGCGCCTTCCTCGACCAGCACCAGGCAGTCGGCGTGCCGCTGTACGTGGTCTACGGCCCGGGCGCACCGCCGGCGGTACTGCCCACCGTGCTCACCGGCGCCATCACCGAAGATGCGCTGCTGCGCGCAGCGCGCTGAGGCCCAGCCAATCAGTACTGACTGCCGCGGCGCGCTGGCATGGCGCGTTCCGGTGACCGGCTGAGGGCAATGGCGTCATTACGTGTGAGCGGCCGCAAGATGGCGGCGCGGCCTGCCGCGCTACTTCGGTCGGCCACGCGCGTTTGAACACCCCGCATCTGCGTTGCTGCCATTGCGCAGTAATTTGCTCGCTGAGTGATGCGCTGCTGCGCGCAGCGCGCTCAGGCCTCAAGCAAACGCACCGCAGCCAACGCGCTCGCGCGGGGCGCACCCTGGAGGGCCATCATTTGTGCGCCTGGGCCACCCATAACTGGCACGCGCGGTCTGTGGCGCACGCTGACGCTGGTCGGCAACAGATTTGATTCTCCCGCCCTGACGCGTGCTGCCATCGGGTCGCGAAACGCTGCCCCAGCGCGCTCGCACTGCGCGTCCTTGGAGGTCATCGCTTCAGCGCCCGGGCTGCCGATAGCTGCCAATGCGGTCTGTGGCGCCAATTCGGTCGGCAACGCGCTTGAATACCCACACGTGCGCTGCTGCCATCGGGCGGCAATCTGCGCACATTCGCACGGTTCGCCGACACGGAAGACTGGATACTCCAGGTGCGGCCTCGGTGCAGCGCCTGAGGCCACATGCGCGTAGCGAACTGCAACGCGCCAACTCCAGCACGCTGTGCACCAGCGCTTCATGCGCGGCACAGCCCGCCAATCCACGCTTGGCGCGGGGGCGGCGCAAGAATCAAACGATTGTTTAAAACATCGATAACTTCGCCCATCTGGACAGCATTGCCTGCATCGCGCAGACTTCCGGCCTTTCCGCTCTTCCGGATGTCATGGCCCACCTGCTGCTGTTGCACGGCCCCAACCTCAACCTGCTCGGCACCCGCGAGCCGGAGGTCTACGGGCGCAACACGCTGGCGCAGATCGATGCGGCGCTGGTGGACCGTGCGCAGGCGGCCGGGCACACGCTGGACTGCCTGCAGTCCAATGCCGAGCACGTGCTGGTGGAGCGCATCCACGCCGCGCGCGAAGACGGCACCGCCTTCATCCTGATCAACCCGGCCGCCTTCACCCACACCTCGGTGTCGCTGCGCGATGCGCTGCTGGGTGTTGGCCTGCCGTTCGTGGAAATCCATCTGTCCAACCCGCACACCCGTGAGCCGTTCCGGCACCACAGCTATCTGAGCGACAAGGCCGCCGGCGTGATCTGCGGCTTCGGCGCCGACAGCTACCGGCTGGCGCTGGAAGCGGTGATCGCGCGCCTGGAGCGCGACAGCTGACACGCACTTCGCGCCACACCCCACCCCATTCCGCCGGCACCCGCCGGCACTCTCCACCGATTCACCTCAAGAGGCCCTTATGGATCTCCGCAAAATCAAGAAACTGATCGACCTGCTCGAAGAATCCAATCTCGCCGAAATCGAGATCAAGGAAGGCGAAGAAAGCGTGCGTCTGGCCCGCGTGCCCAAGGGCACCCAGGTGATGAGCGCCCCGATGCAGCAGTACGCGCCGGCCCCCGCCGCGCCCGCACCGGCGGCCACCATGCCGATGCAGTCGCCCACCGAAGCCTCCACCGGTGGCGCCAAGCAGGGCGCCGCCTTGCCGGAAGGCCACGTGCTGCGCGCGCCGATGGTGGGCACGTTCTACACCTCGCCCTCGCCCGACAAGCCGGCCTTCGTCACCGTCGGCCAGCAGGTCAAGGCCGGCGAGACGCTGGCGATCATCGAAGCGATGAAGATGTTCAACCCGATCGAAGCCGACATCTCCGGCACCATCGTCGCCGTCCTCAGCGACACCGGCCAGCCGGTGGAGTTCGATCAGCCGCTGTTTGTGATTGGCTGATTTGCCGGGAATCGGGAGTGGAGAATCGGGAATCGGCACAGCGGCCTCACGAACGTCTGGACGCCTGGCGTGATTCCATGGAGCTCGTCGAAATGATCTACCGACTGACCGAGGTATTTCCCGACCAGGAGCGTTACGGCCTGACTGCGCAATTGCGCCGCGCAGCCGTCAGCATCCCGTCGAACATCGCCGAAGGTGCGGCACGACGCTCCACTCCCGATTACTCCCGTTTTCTATCCATCGCACGTGGATCGCTTTCCGAACTGGACACGCAAGTCCAGATCGCCGCCCGACTGGGTTACAGCCGCAGTGAAGATGACCAGAGCGTCCGCCGTCAGGTCGACCTGGTGTTCGCCAAGCTCACTGCACTGATGAACGCCCTACGCAGACGTGGAGCCGCCTGATGCCCGCATCTACCCATTCCCCATTCCCGACTCCCTATTCCCATGCTCGATAAAGTCGTCATTGCCAACCGAGGTGAAATCGCGCTGCGCATCCTGCGCGCGTGCCACACGCTCGGCATCCGCACGGTCGCGGTGCACTCCACGGTCGACCGTAACCTCAAGCACGTGGCCATGGCCGACGAGTCGGTGTGTATCGGCCCGGCCGCGTCCAGCGACAGTTACCTCAACATCCCGGCGCTGATCGCCGCGGCCGAGGTCACCGACGCGCAGGCCATCCACCCCGGCTACGGGTTTCTCTCGGAAAACGCCGATTTTGCCGAGCGGGTGGAAGAATCCGGCTTCATCTTCATCGGCCCCAAGGCCGACACCATCCGCCTGATGGGCGACAAGGTCGAGGCGATCCGCGCGATGAAGGCCGCCGGCGTACCGTGCGTGCCCGGCTCGGGCGGCCCGCTGGGCGATGACATCGTGGCCAACACCAAGATCGCGCGCGAAATCGGCTACCCGGTGATCATCAAGGCCGCCGGTGGCGGCGGTGGACGCGGCATGCGCGTGGTGCATTCGGAGGCCGCGCTGAAGGCGGCGATCGAAACCACCAAGTCCGAAGCAAAGGCCGCTTTCAGCAACGATCAGGTCTACATGGAGAAGTTCCTGGAGAACCCACGCCATGTGGAAATCCAGGTGCTTGCCGATGGCCAGGGCAACGCCATCCATCTGGGCGAGCGCGATTGCTCGATGCAGCGCCGTCACCAGAAAGTGGTGGAAGAAGCGCCGGCACCGGGCATCAGCGAAGAACTGCGCGCTGAGATCGGCAAGGTCTGCGTGGATGCGTGCATCCGCATCGGTTACCGCGGCGCGGGCACCTTCGAATTCCTGTTCGAAGGCGGCCGGTTCTACTTCATCGAAATGAACACGCGTATCCAGGTGGAACACCCGGTGACCGAGCGCATCACCGGCATCGACCTGGTGTGCGAGCAGCTGCGCATCGCCGCCGGCCACAAGCTGAGCATCAAGCAGAGCGACATCGTGCTGCGCGGGCATGCGATCGAGTGCCGCATCAACGCCGAAGACCCGGAAACCTTCATGCCCAACCCGGGCCTGATCACCGCCTTCCATCCGCCGGGTGGCCCGGGCGTGCGCGTGGATACGCACATCTATGCCGGCTACAAGGTGCCGCCGAACTACGACTCGATGATCGGCAAGCTGATCGTGCACGGCCCGGACCGCGAGACCGCGATCGCGCGCATGCGCGTGGCGCTGAGCGAGATGGTGGTGAACGGCATCAAGACCAACATCCCGCTGCAGCAGCGCATCATGCGCGACAAGGGCTTCCAGGCCGGTGGGCAGAACATCCACTACCTGGAAAAGCGACTGGCCGAACGCAAGAACAAGTCGATCGCGCTGGTCTGATCGCAGTAGCGCTGGCCAAGAAAAAGGCGGGGAAACCCGCCTTTTTCGTGTCTACGTGTGCGCTGGGAGCGTAGTGTTCAAACTACAGGGCCGCGGCATTGCGCCAGCGTGTTATCTGGCGAACGACTTACGCGTCACGTCTATGCGCCGAACCGTGCGACCGGCTTCATCGCATGGAGCGCTTCGCGTGCGTGGCCATGCGTCAGTACTGCGTGGCGAACCACCTACGCGTCACGCCTGCGCGCCGAACTGCGTGACCGGCTTCATCGCATGGAGCGCATCGCGTGCGTGGCCATGCGTCAGTACTGCGTGGCGAACCACCTGCGCGTCATGCTTGCGCGCCGAACTGCGTGACCGGCTTCATCGCATGGAGCGCTTCGCGTGCGCGACCATGCATCAGTGCTGCGTGGCGAACGATCTGCGCGTTACACCTGCGCGCAAAACTGTGTGACCGGCTTCGACGTGTGGAGCGCATCGCGTGCGCGGCCATGCATCAGTGCTGCGTGGCGAACGATCTGCGCGTTACACCTGCGCGCAAAACTGTGTGACCGGCTTCGACGTGTGGAGCGCATCGCGTGCGCGGCCATTGGCCGCTCGCACGCGCAATCGCGCATCACTGCACATCCGCGGCACTCAACGGCGCTTTGCTGCCGGTTGCTGGCTGCCGGGTACCGGCACCGCGCCGCTGGGCGAGGATGGGTCGACCACGGTCATGGTTTCGGTGGAGCCATCCGGCCACACCACCTGGAACGTGGCGCCGGCCGGCAGCGAGGCGAACGGCATGCCGCTGCTGGCGCGATACACCGCGGCCACCTGGCTGGCGCCGTGCTGGCGCAGCTGCGCGTCGGCACCGACAGTGATGCGCTTGACCGACAGCGGCTGGTAGCGGTGATCGGCGGTGTCGATCATCACGATGCCCACCGCTGCGGCCGAATACGCCACGAACAGCGCCACCCAGAACCAGAACTTGGCGCCGTGCGCCAACCGACGATAGTTCATGACTGTGTCTCCGACCGCGTTACGAGTGTATCGACCATCTCATCCACCTTGTCTGCTCCCTGCCGCGGCACCGCGGCATCGAATACGAACGACACGAAATCCTGTGCGCTATCGCGCGAGCAGATGCCCGCGTTGGCGCAATAACTGGTGACCAGCGTGCTTTGCGCGCTGCAATCCAGACCCAGCCTGCAGGCGGCGACCTGCCAGGCCAGCTCGGCGAACTGATCGCCCGCCACATAGCCGTCCAGGCTGTCATCGCCACTGGCGCGCGCGCCCATCGCCGGCGCCAGCGCCAGATACGCTTCCGGGTCGCGCGAGGCCAGCACGCGCTGAACCAGCGCGCGCTTGTAGCCGGGCGTGGTCTGCAAGGGTTCGCCCAACGCAAGCATGGCCGCTTCCGCAGCGAGGCTGCCGGCACGCGCAGCGGCCTGACGTTGCTGGGCCACCACGCGCGGGCTCAGCCCGTCGCTGGGCGCAAAGCCGGCGCAGCGCTGCGCCACGCGTTCGCGTGCGGCGTGCATGGCGGCCACGCCGGGCGCGGGTTGGCTGGCGATCCAGGCGCTGTCGGCCGCGTAGCCAGCCGGGCTCACCGCATAGGGGGCGCAGTAGTCGTAGACCCGGCTCAAGCGCCAACCGGCCTGCGCATCACCGGCGCGCACTTGTTGCTGCAGTTGCTGCGCGTAGCGGTAGAGATCCTGCGGCGGCTCGCCTGCGGTGCCGCGCGCCAGCTGCAACGCAGCGCTGCGCTCGGGCACCGCGTGCGGCTGGCCGGCTGTGGGTGCGACGTGCGCAGCCGCGGTCTCCACGACGGCCGCGGGCGCGACGCCCGCTGTTTGCGGACGCGCCTGCCACCACGCCGCCGCAAGCGCGGCGGGAGCGAGCAACAGCCAGAGATGGCGGGCACGAACGAGCGGCATGGACGGCAACAGGCCTGGCGCGGGAACGTCCCGCAGCGACGGCGCGGAGTCTATCACCGGCGCTGCTGCGGGTCGGCGTTGAAGCGGGCGCTAGCGCTTTTGTGGGATTCGGGATTCGGGATTCGGGATTCGGGATTCGGGATTCGGGAATTGGGAATTGGGAATTGGGAATTGGGAATTGGGAATCGGGAATCGGGAGTCGGGAATCGGGAGTCGGCGATTGGGGATTTGGGATTCGGTGATTCGTTCCATCCACATGATCGGTGCGAAGCACGCCACACACGCAAAAGGCTGCCGCTCTCCTTCCCTCCAACAAACACGTGCAGCCGCAGACAACGCGTTTCCCAGCGTAGGCGATGGGCCGTGCTGCCACGCGCCGCTCAGGGCGTGGCGCGCGAATCGTCTACGATGCACGTTTTACCGCCGCGACCGTCCCGATGCCGTTCCTTGAATTGACCCTGCCCTGCACCCGCGCCACCCAGCCCCGTTTCGAGAACGCGCTGGAAGATGTGGGCGCCTTGGCCGTGACCATGCTCGATGCCCATGCCGGCACCATCAACGAGCGCGCCATCCTTGAGCCGGGCGTGGGCGAGGTGCGGTTGTGGGAGGAGACAGAGCTCACCGCGCTGTTCGACGGCGACAGCGACCCGCTGATGCTGCTGGCCGCGCTGGAAGCCTTCGACCCGAGCCTGGACACGCGCCATGCGACGTTTCGCAGCGTGGAAGACAGCGCCTGGGAACGGGCCTGGATCGACCAGTTCAAGCCGATGCGCTTTGGCGCGCGCACCTTCATCGTGCCGTGGAATCAGGACCTGCCCGAAGAGGCCAACACGCCCGACGCGGCGGTGGTGCGGCTGGATCCGGGCCTGGCGTTCGGCTCGGGCACCCACCAGACCACCGCGCTGTGCCTGCGCTGGCTGGATGCGCTGGCCGGCGAGGGCCAGTTGCAGGGCTGCAGCGTGCTGGATTTCGGCTGCGGATCCGGCATCCTGGCCCTGGCCGCGCTCAAGCTCGGTGCGGCCAACGCGGTGGGCGTGGATTACGACCCGCAAGCGTTGCTGGCCACGGCCGAAAATGCCGAGCGCAATGCGATGGAAGCGCAAATGCAGGTGTACCTGCCGCAGGACGAACCCGTGCAGACCTACCCGGTGGTGCTGGCCAATATCCTGGCCACCGCACTGGACGCGCTGGCCGAGACCCTGGCCGCGCGCGTGGCGCCCGGCGGGCGCATTGCGCTGTCGGGCATCATGCAGGGCCAGGAGCAGGACCTGGTGCAGCGCTACACGCCCTGGTTCGAGCACCTGCACTGCGAATACGACGCGGAATGGGTACGCATCGACGGCGTTCGCCGCCACTGACTCACTCCGGCCGAAGTTCACCGCTGCGGATTCGCGCGGTGGTGACGGCATCCTCGACACTGATGGCGCGCAGCTGGGTCACCGGCTGCCAGCCAGCACGCTGCAGGGCCGCGCACCGCCAGCGGCTGGCCTGCCGCACCGCAGACGCGCGCATACCGAGCTCGACCAGACCCAGCGCCGCCCACGCCAGCAACCAGCCGCCGGCGGATGCACTGGCGAGCCACAGCCCGCCCGCACTGCCCAGCACTCCCATGCCGGCGGCCAGCAGCCGCCAATGGCGATGTCGCCATGCCCACCACCGGGGCGCCAGCGCCGGCCCCCAGTGCAGCCCGTCGATCACCGCGGTCCAGTCCTGGTCGCGGCGCCAGACCAGGTAGCGGGCCGCACCCGCAAAGCGCGCCACGGCTGGATCCAGCGGCGAATAGGCCGGCCAGGGTGTCGGCGGCACAGGTTTTGGGCGCGGCGCCGCACGCCAGCCCCACAGACGTTTGCACATGACGGCTCCTCCTTGAGTTCGCTGTGATGTCGTGATCACCCAGCGAACGCCAGTATCGCAAACATCTGCCGATATGAAAGTCATACGAACTATTCGATTGTGTCGCTGGCGCTATATCTCCCGGCCCGTTCCCGCCACCGGTGTCCGTGTGAGCAAGCTATACGAGCGTGTACGCGAGGCCCGCAGCTTGACCAAGCTGACCCAGGAAGCCCTGGCCGGCGAACTGGGCGTGACCCGCAGCGCGGTGGCGCAATGGGAGATGGCCGAAGGCACCGCGCCGTCGGTGGACAACCTGATCGGCCTGGCCAAGCGCAGCGGCATGACGTTCGAATATCTGGCCACCGGCCGCGGCGAGCGCGTGTTCGGCCCGCCGGTGTCCTCGATTGCCGAAGAACCCGCCCAATACCGCCACCTGGATGAGCAGCAGCGCGTGCTGCTGTCGCGCTTCGACGCATTGGCCCCGCGCCAGCGCACCGGCCTGCTCGATCTGCTGCTGGCCGAAGGCAAGCCGCGCCGGCGGCGCTGAGCTACACGCGGGGCCTTGTTGCTCCGCGGGGCAGTCGCCTGAGCCTGTGCGGCGCGGCGGCACCGCCTAATCCCTTTCATCGCAAGGCAGTGTTCGCTGGAAACAGTGCTTGCGATAAAACGTCGGCCTGTCTGAAGACACCTGCGGCATGGCGGCACGTCCCTGGGGCACCGCGCCGTGGCGCCGCATGCACCAGGTGGGTGCCGCAGTCACTGACAGCGGCAGCGGGTTCGCCATGCGGCGCGCGCGTGGTTGAATAGCGGTCTTCCCGCTGCACGCCTGCCGATGTCCGAGACTCCGCCTCCGCGCCGCCCGCTTGCCACGTTCCTGCGTGCGGCCCCGGCCGCCCCGCCACTGGTCCCGACCCCGCCGGTGCCTTCGACAGAGCCGGCCGACACCGCAGTGCCTGCCCCCGAGTCCGCGCCGGTGGCAGCGCCGCTGACCACGCCTGTTCCGGCGCCGGTGCGTCCGTTGCCAGCGCCACCGCGCAGCCCGGAGGCCGCCCCGCCAGACGCCGCTGCACGTGCGCCTGACACCCTGATTGCACCCGCACGGCGAGACGCGCCGCTGTCTGCGTCGCCCCTGCCATTGCCTGCCACGCCACCCGCACCGGTGCCGGCGCATTCGTCTGCGCAGACTGCGGACCCGGCCATGCGCCGCAGTGCAGACGACCGGCCCACTGCAGCGGCGGCGATCGCTCCGGCAGTTGTAGCAACGTCTACAGCTCCGTTAGCTCCGGCCGCAGCAGCACACGCAACCAACGCCCCCGACCAACCTGCAATTGCAACGCAGTCCGCTGCGAGCGCGCCAGGCGCCACAGTCACGCAAACGCCGCAGGCGTCCCCCCCGGCCAATCAAGACGGCCAGCCTGCCCCCGCTGCTCCCCAGGCCGCCCCGGAAGCAGAGGCAGGTGCATCGACCGAGGCCGAGCTGGAAGCAGATCCGGACGACACCGCAACCACGCCCGCCCCCACGTCCACATCGGCATCGGCATCGGCATCGGCATCCACATCCACATCCACATCCACACCAGCGTCGCCATCCTCCTCCCCAACTCCGGCCCCTACGCTGGAACCCGCCTTCGCCCGCCGCGGCCTGGTCCGGCCGCGGCTGCGCGCCAGCGGCTGGCAATGGGCGGTGCTGGTCGGCCTGGTACTGCTGCTGGGCCTGCAGATCGTGATCGCCGACCGCGCGCGCCTGGCCGGCGACGCGCGCTGGCGGCCGCTGGTGAGTGCGGCCTGTGCCGTTGCGCGCTGCGCGCTGCCGCCGTGGCGCGACCCGGCCACGCTGACCCTGCTGACGCGCGACGTGCGCCCGCTGCCCGCCTACCCGGGCGTGCTGCAGATCCAGGCCAGCTTCCGCAACGATGCACGCTGGGCACAGGCCTGGCCGTGGCTGCAACTGTCGCTGGCCGATGCCGACGGCCGGGTGATCGGCACGCGGGTGTTCAGCCCGCAGGATTACCTGGGCCAAGCGCCCGCCACGCAGGACACGCTGGCGCCCGGCCAGGCGGTGCAGGTGGCGTTTCGCGTCCGCGAACCGGCCGCGAGCACGGCCGCCTTCAGTTTTGATTTCCGTTGAGCGGACGCGACCTGAGCGCCACCCCACATGGGCGTGGCGAGCGGTGAGGTCACGCGCTAGACTCACTCCCCCTCGCCGGCCACGCGTCCCGGCTTCGTGACACTGGGAACCTCCTTTGAACGCAGCCCCCTCTCGTCCTGACAGCAGTCGTGGCGCCCCGAAGTCGCCGCTGCGCGAACACGTCGCGCAGTCCGTGCGCCGCTATTTGCGCGACCTCGACGGCAGCGATGCCGACGACGTGTATGAAATCGTGCTGCGCGAGATGGAAATCCCGTTGTTCGTCGAAGTGCTCAACCATTGCGAAGGCAATCAGAGCCGCGCCGCGGCCATGCTGGGCATTCACCGCGCTACGCTGCGCAAGAAGCTCAAAGAGTATGGGCTGACGTAGGTTTGGGAATCGGGAATCGCAAGAGCATTCCTCCCGATACCTACTGTTGCGCGGGCCGGTGCGCGGATGGCCCGGAACAGCAGAAGACTTCGCGTCGCAGCGGTCACGCCAAGCGTTAGTTGCTGGATTGCTGGACCAGCGTACGCGCTGCACTTGCCGGCAATGACGCCATCGACTGCAAGGCGCTCGCATGTGCCGGTCAATCGCGTTACACGGCCGCCTAGCTGCACAACGCGCCCGCTCACCGCATGCCGCGCGCCAGGGCGCCGCAGCGACGAGCGCGTCCCAACCGTCGCCTGACCTGGCTGCATGACATGCCTTGCATACACGCGGTCCAGCTGCCGCCTGCGTGGCAGCTGGCCGATGCCCATCATCCGAAGCGCGGATCGATGAGGTGCTCTTTCCTGCTCCTGCTCAATTGGGCGCCTGCTCCACCAGCGCGTGATCGGCCGCAGAAGCGGGCCCGCCATCATGCCGAAGCACGATGGTGTCGAACGGATCGTCGAATTTTTCGACCACGTTCTTGTCGTCGTCGACCTGATAGGCGATGTCGGCCTCCACGCCCTCCTCTCCGGTCTTGGCAATGATGTTGGTGTAGCGCTTGCCGTCCCAGCATCGGAAGATCAGTACCGAGTCTTCGCCACCGGTGAGGGTGGAGCCCAGGCTACCGATCAACCGGCTGTTGGCGCCCGCGGTCAGGATGCTGTTCTTTCCGGCGGTCAACTTGCTGCGGTCGCCTGCCATCAGCGTGCAATCGTCACCTGCGGTGAGTTTGCTGCGGTCCCCTGCGGTGAGGAAGCTGTTACTGCCGGCCAACAACTTGCTGCGATCGCCGGCGATCTGGGTGCTGTCGGCGCCGGCGATCAACTTGCTGCGATCGCCTGCAGTCTGGATGCTGCCCCTGCCGGCGATCAGCGTGCTGCGCGAACCGGCCGTCTGCGAACTCAGCTTGCCCGCAATCAGCATGCTGCGATGGCCGGCGATCTGGGTGCTTTCGTGCCCGGCGATCAACGAGCTTCCGTAGCTTGCAATCTGGTTGCTGCCATAGCCGGCCGTCAGATAGCTGCGCACGCCACTGGTCAAGTTGCTGCCATAACCTGCGATCAGCGAGCTGTCCTGCCCTGCGGTCTCGGTGCTGCCGTAGCCTGCCGTCAGAGTGCTGTTGTCCAGAGCCATCAGCGTGCTGCCGTAGCCTGCCGTCAGGGTGCTGTCGCCACCGGCGGTCTGGCTGCTGCCATAGCCGGCGATTAGCGTGCTGGAGAACCCGGCGATTTCGGTACTGCCGTAGCCGGCGGTAAGCGAACTGTTTTCCAGCGCAGTCAGCGTGCTGCCGTAACCGGCGGTCAGGGTGCTTTCGTAACCTGCGGTCTGGGTGCTGCCGTAGCCCGCGATCAGGGTACTTTCGTAACCTGCGGTGGAATTGCTGCCGTAACCGGCGGTCAGGATGCTTCCATGGCCGGCCGTTTGCGTGCTGCCATAGCCGGTGGTAAGCCAACTGATTTCCTGCGCCGTCTGGGTGCTGCCGTAGCCGGCGGTCAAGGTACTTTCGTAGCCGGCCGTCTGCGTGCTGCCATAGCCGGCAATCAACGAACTCTGGAAGCTGGCGGTGGACGTACTGCCGTAGCCGGTGATTAGCCAGCTGCTGCTCTGCGCGGTCTGGGTACTGCCGTAACCGGCCGTCAGGAAGCTGTCGTAACCGGCAGTCTGGGTACTGCCATAACCGGCGATCAGCGAGCTGTCCGGGCCGGCCATGGAGGAACTGCCGTAGCCGGCGATCAGCGAACTGCTTTCCTGCGCGGTCTGGGTGCTGCCATAGCCGGTGGTGAGAATGCTCTTGTAGCCGGCCGTCTGCGTGCTGCCATAACCGGCGATCAGCGTACTGTCATGCCCTGCCGTCGATGTACTGCCGTAACCGGTGGTGAGGGTGCTGCGCTCTTGCGCGGTCTGGGTGCTGCCATAGCCTGCGGTGAGGATGCTTTTGAAGCCGGCCGTCTGCGTGCTGCCATAGCCGGCGATCAGCGAACTGTCCGAACCGGCCGTTGAGGAACTGCCATAGCCGGCCGTGAGCAGGCTGCCCTCTTGCGCGGTCTGGGTGCTGCCGTAGCCGGTGGTCAGGATGCTTTTGAAGCCGGCCGTCTGCGTGCTGCCATAGCCGGCGATCAGCGAACTGTCCGAACCTGCGGTGGAGGTGCTGCCGTAACCGGCGGTGAGGTCACTGCCCTTACGCGCGGTCTGCGTGCTGCCATAGCCCGCCGTCAGCGAGCTCTCGCCACCAGCGGTCTGGGTGCTGCCGTAACCGGCAATCAAGGTGCTGTCGGCACCGGCGGTGGAGGTGCTGCCGTAGCCGGTGGTCAGGTCGCTGCCTTTGCGCGCGGTCTGCGTGCTGCCATAGCCTGCAGTGAGCGAACTTTCCCCGCCGGAGGTCTGGGTACTTCCGTAACCGGCAATCAAGGTGCTGTCGGCGCCAGCAGTGGAGGTGCTGCCATAGCCGGTGGTCAGATCGCTGCCGCTGCGTGCTGTCTGCGTGCTGCCGTAGCCGGCAGTGAGCGAACTGGCATTGCCCGATGTCTGCGTGCTGCCATAACCGGCAATCAGCGTGCTCTCGCCACCAGCCGTCGAGGTGCTGCCATAGCCGGTGGTCAGATCGCTGCCGCTACGTGCGGTCTGCGTGCTTCCGTAGCCGGCGGTCAGCGAACTGTCGCCGCCGGAGGTCTGGGTGCTGCCGTAGCCCGCGACCAGCGTGCTGTCACCGCCAGCCGTCGAGGTACTGCCGTAACCGGCGGTTAGGTCGCTGCCCTTGCGTGCGGTCTGCGTACTGCCATAGCCAGCGGTGAGCGAACTCTCGCCACCGGAGGTCTGCGTGCTGCCGTAGCCGGCGATCAAGGTGCTGTCCGCACCGGCGGTCGAGGTGCTGCCGTAGCCGGCGGTGAGGTCACTGCCCTTGCGTGCGGTCTGCGTACTGCCATAGCCAGCCGTGAGCGAACTCTCGCTACCCGAGGTCTGCGTGCTGCCGTAGCCGGCGATCAAGGTGCTGTCCGCGCCGGCGGTCGAGGTGCTGCCGTACCCCGTCGTGAGGTCGCTACCCTTGCGCGCGGTTTGGGTGCTGCCGTAGCCGGCGGTGAGCGAACTGTCCCCGCCGGAAGTCTGGGTGCTGCCATAACCGGCGATCAGCGTGCTGTCCGCACCAGCGGTGGAGGTGCTGCCGTAACCCGCAGTGAGGTCGCTGCCGGTACGGGCGGTTTGGGTGCTGCCGTAGCCCGCCGTCAGCGAGCTGTCGTTGCCGGATGTCTGCGTACTGCCATAACCAGCAATCAGGGAGCTATCTGCACCTGCGGTGCCTGTGCTGCCATAGCCGGCGGTGAGGTCGCTGCCGTCCTGCGCCGTCTGCGTGCTGCCATAGCCGGCAGTGAGCGAGCTCTCTCCGCCCGAGGTCTGGGTGCTGCCGTAGCCGGCGATCAGCGAGCTATCGGTGCCCGCCGTGCTGGTGCTGCCGTAGCCGGCGGTGAGGTCGCTGCCGTTCTGCGCGGTTTGGGTACTGCCATAGCCGGCAGTCAACGAGCTGTCGCCGCCGGAGGTTTGCGTGCTGCCGTAGCCTGCGATCAGCGAGCTGTCTGCACCGGCGGTTTCCGTACTGCCGTAACCGGCCGTCAGCTCGCTGCCATTGCGGGCGGTCTGTGTGCTGCCATACCCGGCAGTCAGCGTGCTTCCGCCTCCGGCCGTTTGAGAGCTGCCATAGCCGGCAACGATGGTGCTGTCGGATCCGGCCACGCCGGTGCTGCCGTAGCCGGCGATCAACTCGCTGCCGTTCCCCGCGGTCTCGGTACTTCCATAGCCTGCGATCAGCTGACTCTGATCGGCGCCAGTGAGCGTGCTGCCATAGGTGGCGATTTCGCGGGTACGCAGGATCGCATTTGACGGCTGCGCGGCTTGTGGGCCGATGCCATTAGGCGGCGATGGCAGTGGCGCGGTGGAATGCGCACCGCTTTCAACGATGGGCGCCGTGAATTGCGCATGCGCCGCCTTGGGAGTGAACTCCGCAGCAATCACACTGTCTGCAGGCGGCTCGGGCTTGGGTGGCGAATGTTGCTCGATGCCGGCGGCGATGCAGCTCATCGCGCCTGCACGGTTGCCGGCGTAGACCACCTCCGCCCTGGGGAACTTGATCATTCCCTCTTCGCCCAGCCAGATGATGTCGGCGGTGTCCACCATGCAGACGACCCAATGCGCGTCGGCATGCATGTTCAGATGCGCATTGGTGCCCTGTCCCCACAACAAGCCGGTCAAGCCGTTTTCCTGTTTGATGCTGGGTTGCCAATGCCGACATTCGACGATGCCGGACAGTGGCCAGATCAGCCCGCAATGATCGGACATGTTGTTCGTGCAAGTGCGTAATGCCAAGACTTTTTCGCGATTCATATGGTTGATCTCATCTGGATGTTCCAGGCAGCTGCGCAAAACCGGCAGGCGTGTCCTGGCCGATGAGGTGGCACGGATCATCCCGCCGTCATGGCGAGACGGATCCTGCCGTCGGCAAGGGCAGTGCCGGCATGCGATGGTGGGTTATCGACGAACGCCCCGAGGCGCACGTGCGCTGCGGCGTCTTGCTTGAATCGCAGGGTCATGGATGGCCGTGACTGCAAGACGCAGCCGGGGTGATGGCAAGGCTGGCTCCTGCGCGACAGCCGTTGCAACAAACAGCGAATGGACGCCTCGCCGAAAGCGTCGTTGCCGTTGAACAAGTCGAGTAAATGGATCGGCGAATCCAGATCGTCGGACAGCCGTGCTCGGCAACGGTCGCCACAGCAGAAGACAGGTGCGCATTACCGAAGATCCGGGGCAGTCCACGCCCCGGAATATCGGCTTTTTTTTTCAATATGCGATCGGTTCCGGATTATGTTCGTCAACGCAGCTTGCAAGAGTAGAACCGTTCGGCGCGCCGCTCGAATCTGGCAACGACCTCGCCTCATACTGAAAACGCGACACCATGACCACGCGCCACTGCGACGTGCAAACTCGTGAATGAGAAGTGCGTTGTTGGATGCCTGTGATCCTTCGTCGTCTTCAGAACGTGCATCGTTCGCACTTCTCATCGTGCCGGGGATGGCGTGATGCGACGACTGACGTTCGGCAACGCGCAGCACTGCGCAGGCAGCGAAGCGGATGGACGGCCTGCCCGATGGTTTCGCCCATTCGCGTGACGATCCAGGCGCTGGCGGCAGCTCCGCCCGGGCCGTGCCTTCATCGGCCCGATGACCGGCGCCGCTGCCAGCCTTGCGTCGCACTCGGTTACACGCTTAGAGCAGCTATCAAAACGACTGCGCAGCCGCCAGGCGGGCACGGCCGGTGCTCGGAATCGGCATGTACCCAAGTACACTCCGGTTCCTCCGCGCCGTCCGCACCCACCTGACGACTGCTCGCTACGTTTTGTTAGCCGCTCTTACGCCCAGCCGTAGCGAATCAGGTGGAAGAACACCGGCGCGGCGAAACACACCGAATCCAGTCGATCGAGCACGCCGCCGTGGCCTTCGATCATGTGGCCCCAATCCTTGATGCCGCGATCGCGCTTGATCGCCGACATCACCAGCCCGCCGAAGAAGCCCATCAGATTGGCCACCAGCGCCAGCCCGAACGCGTGCCACGGTGCGAACGGGGTGATCCACCATAGCGCCATGCCGAGCAGGCTGGCTGAGAGCACGCCACCGATGAAGCCTTCCACGGTCTTGGACGGCGACAGCTTCGGTGCAATCAGATGCCGGCCGGCCAGCTTGCCCCACACGTACTGCAACACGTCCGAGGACTGCACCACGATCACCAGGAAGGCGATCAGCAGCAGATTCCGCCCGGCATAACCGGGGATCTCCAGATTCAGCAGTGCCGGCACGTGCGAGATGCAGAACACGCAGATCATCAAGCCCCACTGCACCTTGGCGGTGCGCTCAAGATAACGCGTGGTGTCGCCGCCGATGGTGGCCAGGATCGGCAGCACCAAAAACGCATAGACCGGGATCAGCAACGTGTACATGCCATACCAACCCGTCCACACCAGCCCGTACTGCCAGGGCAACACGATGTAGAACGCCGCCAGCAGCGCGTAGTAGTCGCCGCGCCGGGTGGGCGTGAGGGTGATGAACTCGCGCAGCGCGAACAACGACACCAGCGCAAACAGCCCGATCACCCCGGCGCGCCCGAACACGAACGCAATGCCTACCACGCCGGCCATCACCCACCAGGCGCGGATGCGGGCCACCAGATTATCGAGCACTGCGCTGGGCTGCGCGCGCGCACGCCAACGCAAGGTTTCGGAAATGAGCGTGGCCACCACCAACACCAGCGCAATGCCGCTGAACAACCATAGCGTCTGCTGGTGCATCGAGGACTGCTGCAACTGCCCACTGAACGCATACGGATTCATGCGCGCGCCTCCAGCTGGTCCGGCGACAACGCCAGCAGCGCCTCACGCGCACGTGCCAGAAACGCCTGCTTGTCTTCGTCGGCCTCCAGCCGCAATGGCGCACCAAAAGTGGTGGTGCACAACAGCGGCAACGGCAGCCACTTGCCCTTGGGCATCACGCGCTTGAGGTTATCGATCCACACCGGCACGAACTCCAGTTCCGGGCGTTGCCGCGCCAGGTGGTACAGCCCACTCTTGAACGGCAACACGCCCTCGTCGGGATTGCGCGTGCCCTCGGGAAACAGGATCAGCGAATCGCCGGCGTCCACCGCATCGCACAGACATTCGACCGGGTCGCGGGTGCGGCGCGCCGCATCGCGTTCGATCAGCACGCCGTTGAACACCGCGTGGATCAGGTAGCGGCGCAATGCGGTGCGTTGCCAGTAATCGGCCGCGGCCACCGGGCGGACTTCATGCCGCAGGCTGGCCGGCAGCGAGGACCAGATCAGCACGAAGTCACCGTGGCTGGCGTGGTTGCCGTAGTACACGCGGCGTTCGTTGGACGGCGCGCAGCCGCGCCACAACGCGCGGGCACCGGTGAGGGTGCGGATGGCGCCACTGCAGGCACGCGCGATCAAACGGGCAATCATGTCCACTCCAATGCGCGCACGATCATGCGCAGCCGCAACACCACCGTCAGCACCGCACCGGCGATCAACACCGCCAGTGCGCCAATCAACACCCACGCCGCCGCACGCGGCTGGCCCATCCATTGCAGCGGCAGCGCCAGCACGGTCATCAACGACAACCAGTGCATGCGCTGCACGCGACTCATCGGCCCCTGCCGCGGCTCGGCGGTGCCACAGGCCAGCCCGAGCATGCGCACGTAGGCGGTGGCCACGCAGCACAATGCCGCGGCCCAGCCCAGTTGCGCGGCCCACGGCACGCTCGCCTGCAGCCCGTAGCCCAAGCCGATGCACACCAGCACATCCGACAGGCGATCTGGTGCGTCGTTGTAGACCTCGCCGGCGCGCGACACCAGCCGCGCCTGACGCGCCAGCACGCCATCCAGGCGGTTGCACCACAGCCGTCCCTGCAGCCTGAGCAGGGCCAGCAGCAGCGGCGCGGCACCTTCGCGCGCCGGCGCGCTCAAGGCGATGTAGAACATCAGCCCAGCCAGCGCCGCGAAGGCGATGCCCACCCACGACACGCCATTGGGTGTGGCGCCGCGTCCGCGCAAAGCGCGTGCCAGCTGCCGTTGCCGCGCACGCAGCCCGGTTGTCTCGTGTGCCATCAGTCGCCTCCCCCGCCACATCCACCACAGCCGCCGCCACCATCGCCGCCGCTGTCGCCTCCTCCTCCATCGCCGCCGTCACCACCACCGCCGCAGCTGCTACCCGTGCTGTCGTGGTGATGCGTGTTCGGTGCGCGGATCTCGTGGTAACTGGCCCAGGGTGTGCCGACCAACGCCACCGTGCCGTACAGCGCCACGGCCTCGCCCGGATCGGCGCCGGTCCGCGCAGCATCGCGGCGCACTGCCTGGCGGCGCGCCTGCAGACGCGCATCACCGGACAGGGTGCGCCGCACCGGCACCAGCAAAAAGCCCAGGACCAGCACGCTGGTCAGCACCATGCAGCCGAGCAGGTACCCCACCGGAGACCCGCCCTGCACGCCAATCACCAGCTTGCATGCGCCCAGCACCCACACCACTGCCACCGGCACGGTGCTGACAGCGCGCACCCAGCGCGCAGCGCCAGGCGCAAGCCACAGCCCCTTGTCGATCAATTGCTGTCTGACCGGCCCGGCAAGCCCGCGCAGGGCCTGCCAGGCCACGGTGGGATCTTCGGCACTGCGCAGCGCCTGCAGCGCCGGTTCCAGTGCAGGCGGCACCGCAATGCGCGGCTGCCATCGCACCCATCGCCGTGCCTGTGCATCCTCATCGCGGTCCAGGTAAACCGCGTTTCGCACCAGCAACTCGGTGAACAACAGATCGGCAACGCGATCGGCGCCACCGCTCAGGTAGGCGAATTCGCTGGCATCAACGGCATCGACCACGCGTGCACGGCCGCCACGCAATGCCCGCCGCAACCACGCCGAGGTGGACCAGCCCAGCCCGATCAACGTGATGAAAAACGGCAGGAAGTGGACCCCGCGCCATTGCAACGGCTGCGGTACGCCGCCATTGGCCGAGTAGGCCAGCCAGGCGGCGACCGCTGCGGCAAACGCCCAGCCGATGACCGCGCGCGGGAGTCGCCTGACCGATGGCGGCGCTGGCTCGCCGCGCAGCGCACGTAACGCGGCCGCGGACGCGTCATCGTGCGCCGCCGGCACGGCTGTGGGAGCCGGCCGTGGGGCCGGCCACAGCAGTGCCGGCGGCGCGCCAAACTGCAGCTCATACCGCTCCAGGGTGGCGCGGTATTGCTGCTGGAAGCGCGCATCCTCAGCGGCGCTGCCGCGGCCGGGCTGGTGATGCAGCGTGGTCTGCAACACCTGCGGGCAAAAGCTGTCCCAGTACTCGCGGGTGTCGGTGAGGTGGGTGTGCCAGACCTGATCGACCAAGGGGCTGGGCGTGGCCTGCGCGGTACTGGTACAGGCCAGAAAACAGAAGCGCCGGTATTCCTCCACCAGTTGCTGCGCCACCGCCACGCTGCAGTGCGCCTGCTGGGCGACGCGGCGCTCGAAGGCAGGCAAGGCATCCGCATCGGGGCCGAAGGCATACGCCTGCAGCCGCAGCCATAACGCGTGCTGTTCAGGTGTGGCCTGCAGTGGCACTGTGGGCGCGGCGGTCACAGCATCCCCTTGGCCAGCAGGCCGATCGCCAACGCCAGTACCTGCAAGGCTGCGCACAGCAGCTGCGTGCGCAGCAGGCCGCGCATGCCGCGCCAACGCGCAGCCCAATCACGTACAGGCGGTGCATGGCGCAGCAGCCCGATGTCTTGCAAGGCCTGGTCGAGTTGCTGGGCGGCTTGGGCGTCATCGGTATGACCGCGTTCCAGCTGGCCGAGCACCGCGTCGAGCAGGTCGGCATCCAGGCCCACCCGAAACGCCCAATAGCGCTGCGCAAGGCCGGCCAACGCGCTCAGCGCATAGGCAACTTGCACAACCGTTGGTGCATCAGTGATGCCCAGCAACAACACGGCAGCGGCCAGCAGCAGCACCGCGCAGCGGTCGACTGCCGCGCCCTGGCGCAACAGCGCGCGCATGCTGGCCAGCGTCACCACCGCGGTCATGCCGGCACCTGCGCGATAGGCGCATCGGCCGCAGCATCGCCGGCACACGCAGCGGCAATCGCCGCCTGGTGATGAGGCCCCAGCACGATCGACGGGCGCGCCGCGCGCACCCAGGCCATGGCCTCGCTCACGCTGGCCGCGCGCTGGCTGAGCACCAGCCACGTCACCACGCTGGCTGCACTGCGCGAATAGCCCAGCGCGCAGCACACCAACACCGACCCATGCGCGCGCGCGGCCTCGATCGCCTGCGCGGCAGCACGCAGGCTGGCGGGCGCCGGCGCCACCAGATCCAGCATCGGAATGATGCGGTCGTTCGCATGCGCATGACGCAACGACAGTTCCGCACTGACATCCACCACCACCGCGAATGCCGCGCGCTGCGCCGGCAACGGAATCCGCCCCAACCACACGTCGTCGCACACCGCACGCGGCAACGGCGCGCGCCGCGTCCACAGCCGCGAGTTGCACCACGCCGCTAGCAGATAGGGGGCATACAACCAGCGCGCGGCCAGACTCAGTTGCCCGTCGCTGCGCTTCTGAAATCCGCCCGGCCCCAGCAGCGCGTAATTGAGCGCCACCAGCAGCAGCGCGCCACTCATCCACAGCAGCCACAGTGCCGCACCGCCCAGCCACAGCGCCATGCCAGCCGTCACGCCTGCGCCAGCCAGATACAGCGCCGCCAGCCGCCAGCGCCGCGGGTCGCGCGCGAGGCGTGCATCGGTCCACGGTGCTGCGATGCGCTCGGGCCACAGCCACACGCATAGCCACCCGGCCGCCAGCCCGGTGGGCACATCGATGAAATGATGCTGGTAGGTGGTGAGTACCGAGATGCCGATCAGCGCGAACCACCCATGCAGCAGCCAACGCCACACGCCCTGCAGCTGGGCGCCGTAGCGCACCCACAGCACCACCAGCAGCACGATGTGCAGCGATGGCGCCTGGTTGTACGGCTTATCGAAGCCCAGCAGCACCGCGAACAACCACCCGAACACGCCCTCGGTGTCGGGCCGCACGAAGCTGTAGCGCAACGGCCACAGCAGGAAACAGCTCACGCACAGCAGCTGTGCGGTGAACAGGCGCAATGCATGCGTGTCCAGCTGCCGCCGCGTGCGGCAGGTAAAAAACGACACCGCGTAGAACACATCGATGGACCAGTACGGCACGATGGTCCACGGCCAGAACGGCATGCCGTGTTCCCAGCCGAACACCACCGACGGCACGCTGGCCGCGCGCCCGGCCAAGGTATTGGCCAGCCCGTAACTGAGGAAGAAGAACAGCCCCAGCACCGCCAGCCACAGCGCGGCACGAGCGAACGGGCGCGCGCCTGCGCTCATGCGTTGATCCGCTGCGCCAGCGACACGGTGAAGATGCCGAACGCGTCGATGCGCTGGTCCACCTTGCGAAACCCGGCCGCTTCCACCAGGCCGTCCATCTCCTGCTGGCTGCGCCGGCGCATCACCCAGGCCACGCCGTCGCGGTGGCTGGTGAGTGCGCGCGCAATGAATTCCAGCTGCGGATGCCAGGGCTGCCCGGTGTAGAGCAGATAGCCGCCGGGCGGCACCGCCGCGGCCACGCCAGCGAGCGAGCGCGCCACCTGGTCGTTGTCGGCAAACAGTTCGTACAGGCCCGACACCACAGCCAGCGTGGGCGCCGGGTCCACCGCGCCCACCGAGACTGGATCGAACGCATCGCCCTGCTCGAAGCGCGCGATGTCGCCTGCACCCAGCGCCTGGATCAACGCCGCACCCTGGGTGACATTGAGCGGGCTGAAGTCGCGCAGCACGATCGCATCGGCGCGTTGCGCGCCGCTGCCCAGCGCTTCCAGCACGTAGCGGCCATGCCCGGCAGCGATGTCCAACACGCGCACCGGTTGCCCGGCCTGGCGCAGGCGGGTGGCGGTTGCGCGCAGCAATTCGCCCAGATGCGCGCCACGGATGCGGATGCCGCGCCAGCCGATGGCGTTGAGGTAATTGCGGTCGATCATGCGGCCGAGCGGCCCGCGCCCACGCGCCTGGTTGCGATAGATGTAATCCAGCGTGCTGCCGGAATCGAAGCCGGTCTGCAGGCCCAGCGCGATGCCTTCGGACAATGTGCCACCCAGCCGCAGGCCCGCACGCACACCGCGCCAGCGCAGGTCTTGCAGGCTGTTGCGTTGCGACGGCCAGGCCAGGCGTTCGGCTTCTTCGAAACTCGGTCCCGCACGATGCGCGTCGCGCAGGTCCGCGCGCACCGGTGGCTGCGCAAAGCGCTCGCTGACGAACTGACGGATCTGCGCAATCGCTATCGCACGGTCGCGCTCACCCAAGGTGTCGTGGAAGAACCCGGGCAGAAAATGCCGTTGCTTGATCGGCGAGCGCAGGTTCTCATAGAAGCGGTCCTGCGGGCCGCGATGCACAACGAAATCCGCGCCGGAGACCAGCAACTGGGTCGGCACGGTGATCGCCTGCGCATCGGCCACCACGCGGTCGCCCGCCGCATACAGCCCCAGCAGCACACGCACCGAAATCGGCCGGGTGATCAACGGATCGGTACGGTAGCTGTCCACGCGCGCCGGATCATGCGTCAGCCACTGCGGCTTGACATAGCTGTTGACGAAGAAGTTGCCGCGCAGCGCCTGCATCAGCGCCAGCCCCGCGCGTGCAAACGGCACATACAACTTGACCTTGAACGCCGGCGAGGCCAGCACCAGCGCGCGCAGCGGCGGCGCGTAATCGTGCACCCAGGTGGATGCCACCACCGCGCCCACGCTCTGCGCGATCACCACGATGTCCTGCACCGCGATGCCGTGGGTGGCACCGATGTGCGCAATGAAACTGTCCAGGTCGCGCACTAGCGCATCGAAGCCGGGCGCGTCGCCGCGCGCGCCGGGCGAGCGCCCGTTGCCGCGCGCATCCCAGGCAAAGAACTGCGCGTCCGGCAGCTGCAATTCTTCGGCCAGGTGCATCACCCGCCCGGAATGCTCGTGCCCACGGTGCAGCAACACCACGGCCTTGGGCGGCGTTGCGGCATCGGCAGCGGCCTGCACCGGCCAGTGCCGATAAAACAGGGGCGCACCGTCGAAACTGGCGAACTCGCGCTCTACAACTGTGCGCATCGGATCATCCTGAGGGGAAAGAGGTTGGGGATCGAGAAAACCGGTCGCTGCGCGTCAGCGCGCAGCGGCGTCGGCCAGGCCGGCGCGCACGCGCCGCCACACGGTTGCAGCGCAGGCCAGGCACAGCAGCAGCGCGACCCCGGTGACGCCATGCCCACCGAGCAGGCCAAACGCCAGTGCCAGACCGAGCGCACCGATGACGAAGGCGCGGTCGCTCTTGCCCATCGGCCCGTCGTAGCGGCGGCCGGCGCCGACCATCAGCCCGAGCACGCCGGCGTATTCGGTCAGCGCGGCCAGCAGCGCAAAGCTCCACAGCGCACTGGCGTTGACGCCGGGCACGCCGAGCAGGCTCAAGTACAAGGTTGCATCGGCAACCACGTCGCACAGCTCGTTGAGGTAGGCGCCCAGGCGCGATTGCTGGCCGAACTCGCGCGCCAGCATGCCGTCGATGGCATTGAGCGCCATGCGCAGCAGCATCCACACCGGCAGCAACAGATACAGCAGCGGCCAGCTGGTGCCGGCGCGGTACACCACCGCGGCCACCAGCACCGAGATGGCCGCCGCGATCAGGGTGACCTGATTGGCGGTGATGCCGCCGCGGTAGAGCGCGCCAACCATGGGCCGCAGCAGGTCCTGGAAGCGTCCTTTCAGAGCATAGATCGAGGCCATACCGGTGGTTGAGTCCATTCGAGCGCTGGCGCAGCCTACAATATCGGCTGCCCCGCAACGACTGCCCTTTCACCCATGGCCTCTGATTTCCTGCCCGTGCGCCGGGCCCTGCTCTCCGTTTCCGACAAAACCGGCCTGATTGACCTGGCCCGCGCGCTGGTGGCGCGCAATGTCGAGCTGCTGTCCACCGGCGGCACCGCCAAGGCAATCCGCGATGCGGGCCTGCCGGTGAAGGACGTAGCCGAGTTGACCGGTTTCCCGGAAATGATGGACGGCCGCGTCAAGACCCTGCACCCGCTGGTGCACGGCGGCCTGCTCGGCCGCGCCGGTGTCGACGAAGCAGTAATGGCCGAACACGGCATCGCGCCGATCGACCTGCTGGTGCTCAACCTGTATCCGTTCGAGTCGGTCACTGCCAAGGCCGACTGCACGCTGGCCGATGCGGTGGAAAACATCGACATCGGCGGCCCGGCGATGCTGCGCAGCGCGGCGAAGAATTTCGCGCGCGTGGCGGTGGCCACCGACCCGGCGCAATACGCCGACCTGCTGGCCGAGCTGGAGGCCAACAACGGCCAGCTCTCGGCGGCCCAGCGCTTTGCGCTGTCGGTGGCCGCGTTCAACCGCGTGGCGCAGTACGACGCGGCGATCAGCAACTATCTCTCGGCCGTGGCCGACAGTGCGGAGAGCGTGCCCACGCGTAGCCCGTTCCCGGCGCAGATCAATTCCAACTTCATCAAGGTGATGGACCTGCGTTACGGCGAGAACCCGCACCAGTCCGGCGCGTTCTACCGCGACCTGTATCCGGTGCCGGGCACGCTGGCCACCTTCCAGCAGCTGCAGGGCAAGGAACTGAGCTACAACAACCTGGCCGATGCCGATGCGGCGTGGGAATGCGTGCGCCAGTTCGATGCGCCGGCTTGCGTGATCGTCAAGCACGCCAACCCGTGCGGCGTGGCGGTGGGCGTGGCCTGCGGCGATGCCTATGAGCTGGCCTATGCCACCGACCCCACCAGCGCGTTCGGCGGTATTCTGGCGTTCAACCGCACGCTGGATGCAGCCACCGCCAAGGCCATCCTGGACCGCCAGTTCGTCGAAGTGCTGATCGCCCCGGACTACGAGCCCGGCGCGCTCGACTACGCAACCAAGAAGGCCAACGTGCGCGTGCTCAAGATCCCGCACGGCGCCGGTCTCAACAACTACGACACCAAGCGGATTGGCTCTGGCCTGCTGATGCAGTCGGCCGACAACCGCGGCATGTCCCTGGGCGAGCTGAGCGTGGTGACCAAGCGCGCACCCAGCGATGCCGAACTGGCCGATCTGCTGTTTGCCTGGCGCGTGGCCAAGTACGTCAAATCCAACGCGATCGTGTATGCCAAGGACAGCCGCACCATTGGTGTGGGCGCCGGGCAGATGAGCCGCGTGGTCAGCGCCAAGATCGCCGCGCTCAAGGCCGAAGAAGCCAAGCTTACGGTGGCCGGCTCGGTGATGGCCTCCGATGCATTCTTCCCGTTCCGCGACGGTATCGATGCCGCGGCGGCGGCCGGCATCCAGGCGGTGATCCAGCCGGGCGGTTCGATGCGCGATGGCGAAGTGATCGCCGCCGCCGACGAACACGGTCTGGCGATGGTGTTCACCGGCGTGCGCCACTTCCGGCATTGATCCACACGACAAGGACCGTCCCGATGCACCGATCGCACGCACTGGCCGCGCTGCTGGCGGCAGCCGCCCTGCTGGGTGGATGCAAACAGGCTCCCGCACCCACTGCGGCGCCTGCCACCAAGGCGCCGGCCACGCCGGCTGCCACGCCCCACCTCAGCCGCACCGCGCGGCTGGAGGCGTTCGTGCGCACGCGCTATGGCGACAAGGCCAGCCTGTCGGCCGACTGGGCCGGTGAGGCCGATGGCTTCAAGGCCAACAGCCAGGTGTGCGCCGAACAACCGGCGGTGGTGGGCGAGCAGGTGCAGCAACTGCTGGCGGTCTGCCACAGCCTGAGCGACGGCGGCCACGGCAATCCGGGCCTGGTCGACTTCTTCGTGCTGCGCGGCGAAGGCGATGGCTTCAAGGTGGTGGCGGAGAAGCTGTCCGACACCTTCGGCAGCGATGGCCAGCCCGGCAGCGTGGACATCCTGCACCTGGGCAGCGACTTCTATGGCTTCATCGTGCACAGCTTCTGGATGGGCCAGGGCCTGCTGCTCGAATCGCAGGACCTGGTGGTGCCCGGCCCCAAGGGCCTGGCCAACGCCGGCTCGCTCCGCGCACATATCGACAACAGCGGCTCCATCAGCTGCGAAGACGATGCGCGCGAGCCGGACCAGACCGAAGCGCAATGCCGCGCCGAAGCCTTCAATGTCGACTTCACCCTGGACGTGGACAGCAGCAACATCCAGGCGCGCACCTGGCCGCTGCAGATCCACGAACACGGCACCGATTGCGGCGTTGCGCTGGACACCACGCATACGTTCGCGCTCGACACCAAGACCTGGACCTACCCCTTCCCCAACGCCCTGCAGCGCGAAGATTGCAGGTAGCGCCCCTTTCCCCCGTACTAGCGAGCAGCCCTCTTGAAAATCCTCGTCATCGGCTCCGGCGGCCGTGAACATGCCCTGGCCTGGAAGATCGCGCAGTCCGCGCGCGTGAGCGAGGTGCTGGTCGCACCGGGCAATGCCGGCACCGCCACCGAAGCCAAGTGCCGCAACGTGGCGATCAAAGTCGATGACCTGGATGGTCTGCTGGCGCTGGCACAGCGCGAGGCCGTTGCGCTCACCGTGGTCGGCCCGGAAGTGCCGCTGGTGCTGGGCGTGGTCGACCGCTTCCATGCAGCTGGCCTACGCATCTTCGGGCCCACCGCCAAGGCCGCGCAGCTGGAAGGCAGCAAGGCGTTCGCCAAGGATTTCCTGGCCCGCCACGGCATTCCCACCGCCTACTACGCGGTCCACACCGAGGTGGACGCCGCGCTGGCCTACGTGCGCGAGAAGGGCGCACCGATCGTGGTCAAGGCCGACGGCCTGGCCGCCGGCAAGGGCGTGATCGTGGCAATGACGCTGAGCGAGGCCGAAGATGCGGTGCGCGACATGCTCTCGGGCAATGCGTTCGGCGATGCCGGCGCACGCGTGGTGATCGAGGAATTTCTGGACGGCGAAGAAGCCAGCTTCATCTCGATGGTGGACGGCACGCACGCCTTGCCGATGGCCACCAGCCAGGACCACAAGCGCGTGGGCGATGGCGACACCGGCCCGAACACCGGCGGCATGGGCGCGTATTCGCCGGCGCCGGTGGTCACGCCCGAGGTGCATGCGCGGGTGATGCGCGAGGTGGTCGAGCCGACCGTGCAGGGCATGATCGCCGATGGCGTGCCATTCACCGGCTTCCTGTACGCCGGGCTGATGATCGATGCGCACGGCGCGCCCAAGGTGATCGAATTCAACGTGCGCTTCGGCGACCCGGAAACCCAGCCGGTGATGCTGCGCCTGCGCAGCGACCTGCTGGACCTGGTGGAGGCCGCCATCGACGGCCGCCTGGACCAGGTGCAGGCCGACTGGGACCCGCGCCCGAGCCTGGGCGTGGTGATGGCCGCGGAGAAC
>Ga0114992_100010_pt1 | contig 30747 bp, 23 predicted proteins | sample MSEELM_DM5_FD_89584 | JGI IMG/M metagenome (GOLD analysis project Ga0114992, IMG submission 89584) | Subsurface microbial communities from deep shales in West Virginia, USA - MSEEL M_DM5 | ecosystem: Environmental > Aquatic > Deep subsurface > Shale gas/oil reservoir > Produced water/Flow back ... | reverse complement strand
GCGTCGGCCTGTTTGATAAACCCGATGATCTGCTCGGTGCTGAATCTGCTCTTCTTCATGTCCGTCCTCTTGGGTTCACGGACTTTATAGCTTCAGCTGGTACGGCTCAGTGGGGGCAGGTCACATGCGCACCAGTCAAAACTGGATCGGCGGCACCCGGCCCGGGAATGCGGCATTCGTGCCGCCGCCGGCCGAGCGCCTGGCCGAGGTGTTTGGTGATCTGGAGCGCTTCATCCATGACACGCGCCCGACGTTGCCGCCTCTGGTCCGCATTGCGCTGGTGCATGCGCAGTTCGAAACCATCCATCCGTTTCTGGATGGCAACGGCCGGATCGGGCGATTGTTGATTGCCGCGCTGCTGGAGCACTGGCAGTTGCTGCCCGAACCGTTGCTGTACCTGTCCGGCTACCTCAAAGCCAGGCAAAACGACTACTACCGGCACCTGTCGGCCATTCGAACGCATGGCGATTGGGAAGCATGGGTGGCCTTCTTCCTTGAGGGCGTGGAAGCCTCTGCCGAACAGGCCCAGCGCAGCATCGTGGCGATTGCGGCGTTGATCGCGGCCGATCGCAAGCGCGTGCTGGGAACCGGCAGCAGCACGCTGCAGGCGCTGCGGCTGTTCGAGTTCCTGCCGACCATGCCGAAGCTGACCGTTGATCGCGCGCAGCAGGCGCTGGAGGTCTCTTATCCCACAGCGCGCGCGGCGGTGACCACGCTGCAGGACATCGGTGTGCTGGTGGAAACCACCGGACGTGCACGCGGCCAGAGCTTCAGCTACCAGGCTTATGTGAACCTGTTGCGCGCCTAGCGCACGTTCGGCAACCACGCACGCTGCACACCACGGAACGCTGCTGCAACGCCACCAGTTCCTGCGTGATTCGATGCCAACGCGGCGCTGCCGATGACATCTGCGGCGGCGCAGGCAGGCGCTTGCTGAATCCGCTCAGTGACACAGGCTCGCCGGTTTGGCCGCGGTCTCATACCCTGAGACACCTCCCCTGTCTCATGCCCCTCTTTGGGAGCCGCCGTATGCCTCCGTTTGCCCTCGCTCCCCGCACCGAAACCGCCGAACGCGCCCTGGCCACCACCGATGGCCGGCCCAGCCGCGACGGCGCATTGCTCACCGAGCGCCTGGAGCGGCGCTACCACGACCGCATCACCGGCAGCTTCACCATCCCCGGGCGCGAAGGCCATTACGCGCCCATTCCCGATGACGTGCCGGCGGCCCTGGCCGATGCGCTGCGCGCGCGCGGCATCAGCCAGCTCTACAGCCACCAGGCCGATGCCTGGGCGGCGAGCCAGCGCGGCGAGCATGTGGCGATCGTGACGCCCACCGCCTCGGGCAAGTCGCTGTGCTACACGCTGCCGGTGGTAAGCGCGGCGATGACCGCCGGCGCCAAGGCGCTGTACCTGTTCCCGACCAAGGCGCTGGCGCAGGACCAGGTGGCCGAGTTGCTGGAGCTCAACCGCGCCGGCGAACTGGGCGTGAAAGCCTTCACCTTCGATGGCGACACGCCCGGCGATGCGCGCCAGGCGATCCGCCTGCATGGCGACATCGTGGTGAGCAACCCGGACATGCTGCACCAGGCGATCCTGCCGCATCACACCAAGTGGGCGAAGTTCTTCGAAAACCTGCGCTATGTGGTGATCGATGAGATCCACACCTACCGCGGTGTGTTCGGCAGCCACGTCACCAACGTGCTGCGCCGGCTCAAGCGCATCTGCGCGTTCTATGGCGCCAACCCGCAGTTCATCCTGTGCTCGGCCACCATCGGCAACCCGCATGCGCACGCGCAGGCCTTGATCGAAGAACGCGTGCATGCCATCACCGAATCCGGCGCGCCTACCGGTGACAAGCACGTGCTGCTGTGGAACCCGCCGGTGGTCAATGCCGACCTGGGCCTGCGCGCATCGGCACGCTCGCAGAGCAACCGTATCGCGCGCATCGCGATCAAGAGCGGGCTGAAGACGCTGGTGTTTGCGCAGACGCGGCTGATGGTGGAAGTGCTGACCAAGTATCTCAAGGACATCTTCGACCACGACCCGCGCAAGCCCGCGCGCATCCGGGCATACCGCGGTGGCTATCTGCCCACCGAGCGCCGCGAAGTGGAGCGTGCGATGCGCGCGGGCACCATCGACGGCATCGTGTCCACGTCTGCGCTGGAACTGGGCGTGGATATCGGCGCGCTGGACGTGGTGATCCTCAATGGCTACCCCGGCAGCGTGGCGGCCACCTGGCAGCGGTTTGGCCGCGCCGGGCGGCGCCAACAACCGGCACTGGGTGTGCTGGTGGCCAGCTCGCAGCCGCTGGACCAGTACGTGGTGCGGCACCCGGATTTTTTCGCCGATGCCTCGCCCGAACATGCACGCATTGCGCCGGATCAGCCGCTGATTTTGTTCGACCACATCCGCTGCGCGGCATTCGAATTGCCGTTCATTGCCGATGAACCGTTCGGCCCGATCGACCCGCTGGTGTTTCTGGAAGCCTTGGCCGAAAGCGAAGTGATCCACCAGGAAGGCGACCGCTGGGAATGGATTGCCGACAGTTACCCGGCCAACGCGGTGAGCCTGCGCTCGGTGGCCGATGGCAACTTCGTGGTGGTGGACAAGACCGACGGCAAGCAGCAGATCATCGCCGAGGTGGATTATTCGGCCGCTGCGCTCACCTTGTACGAAGGCGCCATCCACATGGTGCAGAGCACGCCGTATCAAGTGGAGCGGCTGGATTGGGAAGGCCGCAAGGCGTACGTGACGCGTACGCATGTGGACTACTACACCGACAGCATCGACTACACCAAGCTGAAGGTGCTGGACCGCTTCGATGGCGGCGTGGCCGGGCGCGGCGATTCCCACCATGGCGAAGTGCATGTGGTGCGGCGCGTGTCCGGCTACAAGAAGATCCGTTACTACACGCATGAAAACATCGGCTACGGCCCGGTGAACCTGCCCGACCAGGAACTGCACACCACCGCGGTGTGGTGGCAGCTGCCGCAGGCCACCTTGGGCAAGGCATTCGCCTCCAAGCAGGATGCGCTGGATGGGTTTCTCGGCGCGGCCTATGCGTTGCACGTGGTGGCCACGGTGGCGGTGATGGCCGACGCACGCGACCTGCAAAAGGCCGTGGGCAATGGCGACGGCGCGTGGTTTGCGGTGGCCGACCAGACCGGCCGCGGGCAACTGCGCGGCGTGGAAGAAGGCGAGGAAGGCACGGTGGAGTTGCAGCAGGCCTTCGTGCCCACCGTGTACCTGTACGACAACTTCCCCGGCGGCGTGGGCTTGAGCGAGCCACTGTGGTTGCGCCAGGCCGAGCTGCTACAACGCGCCGACGAGCTGGTGCGCCGCTGCGATTGCACCGCCGGCTGCCCGGCCTGCGTGGGCCCGGTGCTGGCCGCGCATGAGGAAGGCAAGGGCGAGTCGCCCAAGTCGCTGGCCTTGACGGTGCTGGCGCTGTTGTTCGATGCGGACGCGCCGTTGCGGCATGCCACCCAGGTGGACGATGACCTGGCGCTGGATGTGCTTGCATGAGCGTGAGTGCGGACCGGTTGCGCTTGTTGCGGCGTCAGGCCGGGCATGCCGATGTGCCTGCGCCGGCGGCGCTTGCAGATGGCGCTGCAGTGGATGGTGCGGATGTTTCCGCTGCGGTCGATGCGCAGGCGGATGCACACCCGCTGCGCGCGGCAGCGGTGGCGCGCACCTCGGGTGATGCAGTCGGTGCGGATGCAGTGGCAGGCGATGCGCACACGCGTGCCGCAGGTGACATGCCTGCGGCGGTGCAGCCAACGCGTGCGCCGGCAGCGCCGGTGCCTGGCAGCGATCCTGGGGTGAGCGCAGAACGTTTGCGCCTGCTACGCCGCCAGGTCGGCGGGCTGACACCCACGGCGCGCAAGGACGATGCGGTGATGCCCACGCGTGCGCAACGCCAGCCTGCGCCGGGTGCTGCTGCGTCTGCGTCACGCGCTTTGCCGCGCGATGCGGCGGTGCGAAGCGCGCAGCCCGGCAGCGCAGAGGCTGCCGGTGCACCGCGTGCCCAGCCCAGCGCACCGGCCATGACGCGCCGCGCCCTGCAGGCACCGGTTGCTGCAGCGGCTGCGCGCGATAGCTCGGCGTTTGCCTGGGTGGACCACGATGTGCGCCACAAGCCGGCAGGTGCGGCGGCCGATGCGGCGGCGCGCGTGCCGGCTGCGCCCATATCCAACCCGCCACCGCAGCGACGTACCGATATCGCCGGCCTGCGCAAGATGATCGGCCTGCGCGAGCGCGCGGTCTCGACGCACGCGCCGGTACGCGCGGCGTCCACCGACCGGCATCTGCCCGGCAACGAGATCGCGCCCGGCCTGCACCTGATCGAAGCCTTCCTGCCGCAGGCGATCCCACGCCAGGCGCTGTCGCTGGCGTTCGCCAAGCGCGAGGACGCGGTGGACCCGATGGATCTATTGTTCTTCGACACCGAAACCACCGGCCTGGCCGGCGGCACCGGCACGCGCGCCTTCATGATCGGCGTGGCCGATTGGTACACCGACGTTACGCAGGGTAGCGGGCTGCGCGTGCGCCAGTTGATGATGTCCACGATGGCGGCCGAAAGCGCGATGCTGGATCTGTTCCGCAGCTGGCTGTCGCCGCAGACGGTGCTGTCCAGCTACAACGGCCGCTGCTACGACGCGCCGTTGTTGAAGACGCGCTACCGGCTGGCGCGGCGCGGCGACCCGATCTCTGCGCTGGATCATGTGGACCTGCTGTTCCCCACCCGGCGCCGTTATCGCGGCACCTGGGAGAACTGCAAGCTGGCCACCATCGAACGGCAGCTGCTGCGCGTGGTGCGCGAAGACGACCTGCCCGGCTCCGAAGCCCCGGCCGCCTGGTTGAGTTACCTGCGCGGCGGCAGCGCGCGCAACCTGCGCCGCGTGGCCGAGCACAATCACCAGGACGTGGTGACCTTGTCGCTGCTGATGCAGCGCCTGGTGGCGGTGGACGCGCAGGACCGTGAAGTGATTCCGATGCTGGAGACGCCGTAGCGCAGGAGCGGCGGACCACGCGCAGTGGTGGCGCAATGCGGGCATCCTGGGTGCGCGCGCCAGTGCAGTTTGCCGGCAGAGGCGATGTCCACCGGCAACACTGCAAGGCCGCCCCCCATTGGCGAGCACCTGAGCGGTCATGCCGCCAAGTCACGCGCACCGGCGCAGCATCAGTGCGCCGGCATCACTCGCCCGGCTCGATCTGTTTGGCCTGCTCGTTGAGGTAATGGGTGACCGGTGCGCCACGGTACTGATCGGTCAGCAGCCCCAGCGCGTCGGCGCGTGCATCCACCGCCTGCCTGGCGGCGGCATCGTGCGAATGGTCTGCCGAGCGATCCAGCAGCCGGCCTTCGCGCACAGCCGCAACATGCGCCGGGTCGGCAGGCCTGGACGCGGCGCGGAATTCGCTGGTGCGCTGCTCCACGATCGCCGCATCGCGTGCGCTGTCGATGGGCGTCTCTGGCGGCAGGTCCAGTTCCATGCCGGTGTGGCCACGCGCCAGGGTGCGGTTTTCCAGCAGCGCGAGCAGTTCTTCTTCGGGCTGGTCGGTCAGCAGGCTTTCACCGGCGTCGCGAAAGGCACCGGCGGTGGTGCGCTGGATGCCGAAGGCTTCGCCGCTGAGCTTCTGCATCTCGCCGAAGTTGCGCCAGACGTAATAGTCCTTGTCGTGGTTGGCGCGCGGCAGCGAGAAATCCTCATAGCGGTAGCCGGACGAGAATGCCGCCTGCGCGTAGGACGAGTCGGGCTGGCGCAGGCGTGTGCGTGTCAGCTCCATGGCCTTGCCCGCAGCGCTTTGCTGGTCGGTGGCCACCGCCTCCACGATGACCGGGCGCATCCGGTTCCAGCTTTCCAGCCACTGCACCGCCGTGTCGGCCAGCCCCTCCGGGCCATCATCCTTGCCCGGGAAGAAATCGCGCAACTGCGCGTCGGCGAGCATGCCCTGGCTGAAGACCGGCACCACGTTGATCTTGGCCAGCAGGCGATCGAGCGCGGCACGGCGGGGCGCGTCCTGCGAGTGCAGCGGATTGATCTGGTAGTGCTTGTAGAGATTGGACAGAAACTGATCGAAGCCGCCTGTGTAGTACTTGGCATACAGCTTGATCGCGGCGCCCTGGCGCAGGTCCGGCCGACGCATCAGCAGCATCGCCACCGCCTCGCCGGTATCTTCCTTGCAATCCAGCGCCACCGACATCGCCTCCGGCTTCTGCAACGCGTGCTCCAGCGCCTGCTCCACGGCGGCAATGCTCTGATCGGTCTTGATGAAGTTGCCGTCGACCGGGTTGCGGATCACCAGCGGCATCTCGCGCAACTGCGCGAACGGGACCTGCGAGACCAATCTGTTCTGCGGGTCGTCGGTCATGCGGCCAATGCTGAAGTCGTGCATCAGCACCGGCACGCCGTCGGCGCTGACCTCGACATCCAGTTCCAGGTTGCGATAGCCGTGTTCGTAAGCGCGATCGATGGCGGCCAGCGAGTTTTCCGGGATGCCGGCGTGGTTGTCGAACAGGCCCCGGTGCACCATCACGTCCTTGCCCAGCGCGCGCGTGCTGGGCGCCTGGAAATACGCGTCGTGGACGAGCTCCTTGCGGTGCTTGCGCAGCAGCGCGTCCTTGCCGGCCACCAGATGGTGGTCGTTGGGCTTGAAGAACGCTGCGCCGCCGTCGCGCGCCGGCACCTCGTGGCCGTGGTAGCGCGCGGCCTGCTGCAACTTGCGCCGCGGCTGCGCGGGCGTGGGCGCGGCGGGCTTTAGCCAGCCCGGTGTTTCCAACCCATGGGCGCGCAGATCCAGCGCCTTGCGCAATGCCGTGCGTGCGGCATCGCTGAAGGTATCGCCAGGCGCAAACGCGTGGCCCAGATCGAAGACGATGCGGCCTTGCTGCGCATCGACCAGCACCGGGCCGGCCGCTGCACGCGAGTGCTCGGGCAAGCTGGCGGTCATTTCGTCGAACGCGGCGGTGTCCAGATACACCGGCTGCAGCGTTCCGGCGGCAAAGCGTGCCGCGATGCTGTCGGGCCTGGGTGCGGGAGTGGCCTGTGGCAGCTGCTTGGCCAGCGCGCTTTGCGCGGCCTGCAAGGTGATCTGGTGCGCCTGCACTTCGGCCAGGCGCTGCTCGGAGAACTCGCCGTCCAGCGCCACCAATGCCTGCTTGCCGGTCATCGCGCTGTCGTCCAATGGCACCAGCGGCGGTAGCACGGCGGCCTGGCGACGCGGGCGTGCGCGCAACGGCGGGTTGCCGCCTGGCGGCTGCGGCACCTCCATCGGGGTGATCGCGCTGGTGTGCGCCGGTGTGGCCAGCGCGGTGGTGGGCGTAGCGGCGGGTTGCAAGAGAGCAATACGCATGACGACCTCAAGAGCACTGCGGCCAGTAAACCGCTTGGCAGATGACAATGCGCAACCGAGGCGAACTATGCCGCCGCGATGCGAAACGATGCTCCGCCGCAATGCCGGCGCAGCGCGTCGGCTGCTCCATCGCCTGCGCTAGAACAGCGTTTCCTTGAACGGCAGCATGGCCGCGCCCAGCACCGTGGCGTGTGCCTGCACCTGCCCGACCAGCAATGCCGGATACGGCGATGCGACGCCGCGCCGTGGCGCCGGCTCGAAGGCGACGCGGGCGATCAGCCGCTGCGCAAGATCTGCCGGCAGGCGCGCGCCAAAGACGATGACGCGCGGGTCGATCAACGCGATGATCGCCGCCACCGCCAGGGTCACGGTGGGTTGCACCGCATCCAGCCAGGCCTCGATCTGCGGCCATGCCGGATCGTAGTGCTGCAGCATGGTGTGCAGGTCCGGCAGCGCATGCCCATCGGCGACCAGCGCCTGGCGCAGGCTTTCCAGCGTGGGCCGCGCGCTGCCGGTGATGGCCGAGATGCGCCCCAGTTCGCCCACGTTGCCGTGCGCGCCGCGGTGCACGCTGCCAGCGGCGATCACGCCTGCGGCAAACCCGTCGGCGATGGTCAGATAGACCAGATCCGGCGACTGGCGGCCGACCCCGTACAAGGCTTCGGCCAGCGCGGCGCAATGGGCGTCGTTGTCCATCCAAACCGGCAACTGCAGGCGTTCGGCGATGAAGCGGTCCAGCTCGACCTGCATCCATTCGGCGGCCAGCGTGAGCGGCGGATTGACCCGCGTGCCATCGCCGATGCGCGGGCCGGTCATGCTGACGCCCACCCCGAACAGCCGCTGCCGGTCGACACCGGCCGCCTGCAGCAACTGCTCCACCAGTTCCGGCAACTGCGCCGCGACCAGGTCCAGCGTCAGCGGGAACGCCGTGAGCTGGCGCATGCCGCGCACCTGCCCGGCGAAGTCGATCAGCACCACCGCGATGCCATCGACCATCAACGAGACGCCCACGCTGAATGCATAGTCGGGCACCAGGCTCAGCTCGACGCTGGGTTGGCCGCGGCCGCGCCGCAGCGACGGGCCGAGCTGGAGCAGGCCGTGTGCAACCAGCGGGTCGATGATGCCCTTGGTGCCGGGGACGCTGAGCCCGCTGGCGCGCGGCAGATCCGCGCGCGCCAGCTGGCCGGCACTGCGGATCAGATCCAGCAGCGCGCGCTCGCTGGAACCGGCGGCCTGGCCATCGCTGCGGCGGCGGTAATGCGAACGAATGGCCGCGTGGGCGAAGAAGGAAGACATGGAAGGCAAAAGAACCGGTGGTGTCACATAAGCTTAAATTAAGCAGATTAATTTAATCGGCTTGCGGCCACCACGTTGGGGCTGCCCGACAGTGCGGATCGTGCCATGCGTCTGTTTCATCGCTCTCCTTCTGGCTTCCTGTGTCTGCCCGGCCCGGCCTGCATCGCGCAGCGTCGCACATTGTCGCTCGCGCTGGGCATGGCCGTGGCGGGCTGGATGCAGGCGCCGGCGCAGGCCGCCGAGGCGCCCGCCGATGCCTCGCCGCAGACCCTGGATGCGGTGCAGGTGCGCACCTCGTTCCAGTCGCAGAACACGCGCGCCATCGCCACCAAACAGGCCGCGCCCACCGTCGTGGACTCGGTCGCCGCCGACAGCATCGGGCAGCTGGCGGACTTCAATGTGGGCGATGCGCTGCGCCGGGTCACCGGCGTCAGCACCGTGGAGTACCAGGGCGAGCCGCGCTACGTGACGGTGCGTGGCCTCAACGGCAACTACAACAGCATGCTGATCGACGGCTTTGCCTTTGCCAGTAACGACATCGGCAGCCGCCAGGCGATGATGGATGTGCTGCCGGCCAACTTTGTCGACCGCATCGATGTGGTGAAGTCGTTCCTGCCGGAAAACGATGGCGGCGCGATCGGCGGTGTTACCAACCTGGTCACCGCCACCGGCTTCGGCCGCCCGGATGGCCTGCTCACCTTCTCGGCCAAGGGCGGCGCCAACTTGATGGGCAGCCGCTACGGCGGCCGCTCGCCGGTTGGCGAGGGCGATCTGAAATGGGGCAAGCGCTTCGGTCGCGACGGGCAGTTCGCCTTCCTGGGCGCTGCGAGCCAATGGCGGCGCGAGATCTCGGTGCCGCAGCAGGAAAACGGCGGCGGCTTGAACTGGTACGCCGCCGACGGTACGCGCGACCCGGTGCCGTACGGGGGCACCGGCGCTGCGGTTCCCGGCGAACGGCGCTGGTACAACTACGCCAACACCCGCGAACGGCGCGGCCTGACCGCACGCGTGGACTGGCAGCCGGAGGGTCCGCTCAGCGGCCATGTGTCCGGCTACAGCTTCCGCCAGCGTGAGGCCTCGGACCGCAATACCCAGAACGCCCAGGTGCAGAACAGCGCACGCCTGACCCGCACCGGCGCGCAGAGCGGCACGCTCGACAACCTCAATCAATACGTCGAACTGGGGCAGTTGCGCTGGAAGCGCGCGCTGACGGGCATCAACGGCGAGCTGCTGGCCGAATTGCCGGCGCAGTGGCGCGCCGCGCTGCGCGCGAGCACCTCGCGCGCCACGGTGGACAACCCGCAGACCTGGGACCGCTTCCAGCAAAATCGGCTGGGGTACGGGTTCGACTGGAGCGGCACGCTGCCCGCTTTCACGCCCCTGGACCCGGCCCTGGCCGACGACCCGGCGCGCTACCCCAATGCCTATCACCAGCAGGAGCGCACCGGCTACGCCGAACGGGTCGGCGACCTGCAGCTGGAGCTGCGGCGCAACACGGACGAGGACAGCCGCGGGCTGGGGCTGGCCGTGGGCGCGCGGCAGGTCCGCACGCATATGCGCACCACGGTGCAGCGCACCACCTGGAACGGGCTGCCTGACACATTGGCCGACGTGCTGGGCCGCCCGACCTGCGCCCTGGGCTGCAACAGGGAGATGATGACCATCGAGCCGGCATTGGCCGATGCACGCTGGGATGCCCTGGCCGGCCAGGCGCGCGGGGTGGTGGACACCACCGCGCAGAACAGCGGCAGCTATGGGGTCGACGAACAGGTGCGCGCCGGCTTTGCCCAGGCGCAATGGCGCGGCGAGCGCTGGCTGCTGGCTGGCGGCATCCGTCTGGAACAGACACGCTTTGCCAGCGCCGGCCAGCAGCTCAGCGGAACCACCTGGACACCGGTCAGCGCGGTGCGCACCTACCGCAACTGGTTGCCTTCGCTCAGCGGGCAACTACAGACCAGCGCCAACGGCACGCTGCGCGTTGGCGTCTCGCGCTCGATCGGGCGCCCGCGCCTGGACCAGATGGCCTTGAACGGCGGCGTGCTCACGCTGGGCAGCACACCGCCCACGCTCAACCAGGGCAACCCGGACCTGCAGCCGCGCCGCTCGCAGAACCTGGACCTTGGCCACGACTGGAGCTTTGACGACGGCGGCAGCCTGCTGTCGATCGCGCTGTTCCACAAGACCATCGACGATGAAATCTTCCGCTACGGCCAGATGGACAGCATCGACGGCGAGCAGGTGCTGGTCACCCAGCCGCGCAATGTGGACCGACCGGTACGCCTGCGCGGCGCCGAGCTGGGGGCCATCAAGGAGCTGGGGCCGTGGCTGCCCGTGCTGGCCGGCTTGTCGGTGACCGCCAATGTCACGTTCCTGGACGTGGACTACCCGGTGGTGCTCGGCGATGGCACCCGCACCACCCTGGACGTGCTGCCGCAGCAGCCCAAACAGTTGTGGAATCTGACCCTGAATTACGCCCGTGGGCCGCTGCGCGCCACGCTGGCCTGGAGCCGCACCGGCGAGCTGTGGGATGACCGCTTTCCCAATTACAGCAGCCTGCAGGAGTTCTATCGCAACCGTTACCAGCAACCGCTGGACCGCATCGATCTGAAACTGGGCTGGGACGTGTCCCCGGCAGTGTCGCTGAGCCTGGACGTGCTCAACCTGGCTGGCCAGGGCTACCAATACCGCATCGGCCGCGATCAGGAGTATGTGCAATCGGCCTGGAAGATGGCCCCCACCGTGATGGTCGGCGTCAACGTCAAACTTTGAGGAGCCAAGCATGTCGTCATGTCTGGATACCACCTTCAGCCGCCGTCGCCTGCTCACCGGCGCCGCCGGCGCCTCGTTGCTGGCAACCGCACTACCCTCGCTTGCCGGTGCAGCGCCGCCTGCGGATGTGGGCCGCAAGTTCCTGCGCTCCAGGCGGCCGATGCCGTTTGCCGGCAACACGTTTGTCGGCCATCTCGAGCAGCAGGGCGATGGCTACGCCAGCTTCGACCGGGTGCTGGACATCTACCGCGAGCTGCCCGAGCACGGCTTTGCCAACAAGCTCGCCGTGCTGCCGCCCAGCAGCTATCACGTGACCTTGCTGGGCGGGGTCAATGAAACCGACCGCGCGCACGGGCCGTGGCCGAGCGATCTGGCGCGCGATGCTGCGCTGGCCGACATCAACGCCAGCTTCCTGTCGCGGTTGCAGCAGCGCAACACCACGCCGCTGGGGGCGTGCCGGTTTGTGGTCGACCCCACCGCGGCCATGACCGGCAGCAACGACAATCTGCTGATTCCGTTGCTGCCTGCCGATGCGGCCACCGCGCAGCGGCTGGAGACGGCGCGCAAGGGCCTGATGGCGCTGACGCTGCTGCAGCGCCCGGACTACAGCCACTACCGGTTCCACATCTCGCTGGCCTATCTGTGCGAAACGCTCGATGCCGACGAACAGGCGGACTACCACGCTGCGGTGGGCGTGTGGCTGAAGCGCCTGGCTGCCGCCGGCCCGATCACTGTGCCGCGTTTCCACTTCTGCACGTTCAACGACATGTATGCGTTTCGTACGCTCCGCGAGGTGTGAAGTTGAGTGCGTATGGCCATCTGTTGTGCGTGTAACGACACCTGCTGCGGCGCTGCAAGCTGATCATTGGCCGTGTGTATGGACGCGCAGCGCCCTAAAGCCCCTCTCTCCTCGGGAGAGGGGTTGGGGTGAGGGTACGTACCCTCGCCCATTCGCAATCGCCGGCGCATCTGCAATAGCGCCAAACCATACTATTTCGTTTGTACAGTCGTCTGCAGCGCGTTACATGCTGCATGTGATGGCAACAACGTTGCGCGTGGTTGATGGAGGACGTTGAGATCTTTAGCGGCCCTACCCTCACCCCGCTCCCGTGGGGAGAGGGGCTCTACTCGCTTGCACGTTGGTTGTGACCTACTGGTGCTAGGTGTTGCGCACAGTGGTGATTCGTGCGTCTGCAGCGCTCGTGCACAGCGTGTCCTCAGACACGCACGTCCGACACCTCGGTCTCCATCTGCCACGCTGCAAACTCCTGCTCGAATTCGGCCAGGGTCAACAAGCCCATGCAGGCATGCGCGCCGATCGGTAACGCCTGCCCTTCGGCAAGTTTGCGTACCAGCAGGATCGCGGCGAAACACGGGATTTCCGGGCCGTGCAGCATCGGGGCGGTGAGGTCCCACTGCAGTTGCAGCGGCCGGGGATCGCCGGTCCGGGGATGGCTTGTGCCACGCAGCTCCACGCGCATGCCACCCAGGTCGGTGCCGAAGCGATCAAACCAGCGTGCCACACGTGCAAACACCTCGGCCAGGCGCGCCATCGGCAATGGCACACCGTGATGACGCAGCCAGGCGACAACGGCCAGGCAGCGCTGCAGGAATGGCACCTCCAACGCTGCGCGAAACTGCACGCTCTGCACGCCGGGATAGCGCAGCGGCAGCAGATCGTGATCGGGCACATCGCATGGCGACGCAAGCCGCGGCGCGAGCTGCGCGAACTGCACGGGCGTGGGTCTGGCCCAGCCCACCACCGTTTGCCAGCGGCCGTCGTGCCACCAGTCGAACGGCGTGCCGCAGTACGACAACACCGCACGCACGGTGGCCAGGCCAAGCGGTGTGCCTTGCGCGGGCGCGATCACCATGCGGATGCCAACGCCGAAAAACGCGGCAGCAAGGCATCGATGACGGCACTCGACAGCGCGGGCAAGGTGCTGGCGCCACTGATGGCCACACGCTGCGCTTGCCTTGCCACTGCATCCATTGCCGCGGGGAAATCGCGAACGAACGCGCGGCCGTCGGCCAGGTCGATGTAGTGCATGCCGGCCTGCAGGCAGGTGTGCGCCACGGCGTAATCCTGGCCCTGGAACGGGCCTGCGGTATGCACTACCGCATCGGCGGCAGTGGCCGCCAATTGCGCGGCAAAATCGCTTGCGTCGATATCCAGGCGACAGCACGCGATGCGACCGGGCGCCACATCCGGCCACCGGGCCGCCACATCGCCGGGATGCCGTCCCGCCGCGATCACCTGCAGTTGCGCCGTTGCCGCCAGCGCCCGCACGATGCGTGCGCCGAAATGCCCGAAGCCCCCCAACACCACCACCCGGTACGTCATTGTCCGCTCGCCGTCTGCGCCTGTTGCACAGTATCGGCGAGCAGACCGGCACCAGCGCGTCCGGCTTGCCCACGCACGATGGCGAGACGGTGCGACCAGGCGCGGCTGACACAACGTAGCGAGCGGTCGTCAGGCGGGTGTGGGCGGCGCGCTCAGAACCGGCGTGTGCGAGGGGTACATGCCGATTCCGAGCACCGACCGCGCCCGCCTGGCGGTGAGCGCAGTTTTTTTATTAGCTGCTCTAACCGGAAACCCGTGTGACCAGACCACGGGCCAATGCCTCGCGCAGCACCTTTAGCGCTTCGCGTGTGGCGAGCTTGGAGGCACCGGCCTGCTTGGTCGCCAACGCGGCCTGCCTGTCGGCCAATGCACGCTGCTCCTTTACCAACGCCTGCAGCGCGTCGGGCATTGCGCCCTGCTGCGAGGATGCGGACGCAGCGGCCGGGGGCATGCGTGTCGAGGCCTGAAGCGCGCGCGGCTCGGTCTGCGCAGAGAGCTGCGCGGCCAGTGCGGCCTGGCGCTCGCCCACTTCCTGCTGACGCGCCGCCAAGGTGGCCTGGGCGTCGGCCAGTTGCCGGCTGCGGACGTGTGCCGCGCTCAGCCGATGCATCAGCGCCGGATCACGCACCAGGTATTGCACGCCATCGGCGCGGAACCACAACACGCGCTGGCCATTACCGGCGTAGGCACGTGCGGTCTGCAGATCGCTGCGTGAGCCATGCATGACCTGCTGCTCGCCGTGCACCAACACATAGGCATCGCCCTCGTCCTGGGTGATTGCGGCGGTTTTGCCGCACGCTGCGTTTGCGCTGGCACGCGGTGTTGCCGGGGCTGCTGCACTGGGCCCGGTGGGTGCGACAGGTGCCAAAGGCACTGTTGGCGCGATGGCTGCTGGCGCGATAGGAGACGCCGCAGATGCTGGCGGCACCGGTATGGCGGGCGCTGCCGGCACCACAGCCAACGCAAGCGGATGCGATGCAGATGAGGGTTCAGATGCGGATACGGTTGCGATCAGCGAGGGGCCGGCGAGTGCGGCGATGGCCAGCAGCAACGCGGTGCGTAGGCACAGCAATGGGGAAGCGGTCTGGATCATGGGAGATCTCCACGAAGGTCACAGCTCGGTAGGTGCCGCCTGCGTAAAGCACCGGCGGGGGAGGAAACAGCGATCACGCGGCCACGGCGTTGCCGACGCTGCGCAGCGTCGTCACGCGGGAAGTGCCGGGCTGTGGCGGGCCCGTGTCATGCAGGTGCTGCCTGGCGCGCTGCCATCGCACGACGCCGGCAGGTGCCTGGTGTCAGGCAGTGCTTACCGCTCCCGCAGCTCTGCCGGCCGTGCACGGCCGGGAGCGGATCGGGGGCTGTCCGCCACGCGTTGCACAGGCGTGGCCGCTAGAGACGGTTGCCGACGCGACCTGCGGTCTGCAGCGAATCCGCTGCGATTGGCTTTCTCTGTTCGGTAGCTGCAGCGGCAGGCAAGACGGTGCGAGCGCCGTCGACCGGTGTAGCTGGCGCGCTGAGAAGCGGCTTCGCCCAGAGCCGGAGCCTGCGCGTGGTCCATGCCGGCTCCGGGCACCGGACGCGCCGGCCTGACGTGAGCGCCGTCGTGTCGTTGATGGCTCCTAGTTGTTTTGCGCCTGTTCGGCCTCTGCTTGCGCTTGTTCGGCATCTGCCTGTGCTTGCGCCGCCTCCCGTTGCGCTTGCGCCGCTTGCTGCTGCCCGCGCGCAGCCTCAATGCGGGCCTGACGTGCGGCCTGTTTGCCCATCTCGGCCTGCTGCCGGGACAGCGCGGCCGCTTGGCGCACCGCAGCGGCATACGCGTATTGCGCCTGGCGATGCTGCTGCGCCATCTCGCGGATCTGTTGCTCGGCTTCGCGCGCCTGCTGTTGCGCGTCCTGTTTGGCCTGCGCCAATTCCGGGCCTAATGACGCCAGCTGTTCGCGCGCTTCCTGCAGTGCGTCCTGCGCGTCCTGCATCTGTTCCTGCCGACGTTCAAGGTCGCTATTGTCGGTACCCAGCGCGTGCATGGCGTCCTGCGCGTCACGCAGGGCCGTGGCGGCGGCCTCGCGGCTGACGCGATCCAGCTCATCCCAGCCGTTCTGCGTAGCATCCACATCTGCGCCAGGGAGCGACTCGGCGCCCAGCACATCGGCGATGACACCGTGCGAAGCCGGGGCGGCTGGTGCAGCAGGCAGCGCCGGTGCAGGCAGTGCGCTCATCGGTGCGGCGGCGTCCGCAGCGCTGCTGCCCTGTGCACGCGCTGCCGGGGCACTCACCACGATGGGCCGCATGCTGGTGGAAGTTACCGGCGCCGGCATTGCGACCAGGCGCAGCGGCATCACTCCGGCCACGGCCACCGTCGCCAGGATCAGCGCCGCGGCCAGCCGCGGAAAGGCGCTGGTGTCCTGCAGCATCACCAGCCTGCGCTTCAAGCTGAGGAACGACGGCGAGGCACTGGCCACGCCACCGAGCGGACGTGGCGACACCCCGAACTGCAGCAGCAGGCGCCCATAGTCGTGACGGCAATGGCGATGCCCGGCGACCACGGCCGCATCGCAGGCGGCCTCGCGGGCGATGGCGTACTCGCGGGCGGCCAGATGCACCAGCGGGTGAAAGAAGAACAGGTGCTGGGCCAGCGACGGTAGCAATCCCAGCCACAGATCGCGGCGGCGCAGGTGGATCAATTCGTGGGTCAGCGCCATATCCAGATCGTCGTCGGCCATCTGCGGCAAGCGCCTGGCCGGGAGCAGCAACACCGGCTGCCACGGGCCGATCAACTGCGGCGAATCGATCTGCGAAGACAGCCGCAACGCGGGTGGGCGCGACAAGCCATGCGCCTCGGCCGCCATCTGCAGCGACTGCACCAAGGCCTTGTCGGTGCACGGCTGCGCCGCACGCACCAAGGCACGGCTGCGCCAATACGCGCGCAGCGTGCCGGCCGCGATCACCAGCACGCCTGCCGCCCACACCGCAAACAACCACACCGCCCACGACGACCAGACCGTGGCATCCATGGCGTGCGCCGTCGCGCTGGCGTTGGCCGCTGTCGATGCCGCTGCGGCGGCCGTCGCAACCGGCACCAGCGTGTCGGCGCCGCCAAGCGCGGACGCGAATGTGTGCGCCGGCAGTACCGGCAGTTGCACCGGGCTGCTCCACAACAGGCCCACCACGGCCTGCACGCCCACCAGCCACCACAGCCAGGTCTGCGTGGCGGCCGGCAAGCGCTTCACCCCGCGACACAGCCCCCACACCGCCAGTGTCAGCACCGCGGTCTGCACGCTGGTGGCGCCGAGTTTCCATAACAGCGATTCGATCAGAGGCGACATGGCTCAATCCTCCTTGCGCTGCGATTGCAGCTTGGCAACCAGGGCTTCGAGTTCGGCCAGTTCGGTATCGCTGACCTCGGCGCGCTGCGACATCCACGCCACGAAAGGCGAGACCGAGCCCTGCAAGGTCTTCTCCACGAACTGCCCCACCGCACCGCGCACCACGTCGTCCTGGCCGGCGGTGGCGCTGTAGCGGTACATGCCACCGGCCTGTTTGCGGCGCAGGAAGCCCTTGGCGCGCAGGCGCTCCATCATGGTCAGCACGGTGGAGCGCGCCAGCCCGCGCGGCTCACCGAACGCAGCCGCCACTTCGCCGACGCTGGCGTGCCGTTGTTCTTCGATGTGTTGCAGCAGGGCCAGTTCCTGGTCCCCGATGGTCTTGCCGCGCATGTCCGACTCCCTGACTACAGTTGTCGCTACGCTAGGCCTGACGACAGGTGTAGTCAATAGGTCGGATGGCAGGGTGCCGTTGGTGGGCTTGGGCAGGAGGTGACAGCAAGGTCGACCGGCGTTGCTGTGCGCGAGCCTGCGGGCGTGAGTGGCGCAACGACTGCTCAGTGGCAGTGCAAAACGACTGCTACGGTCTTAAGTTCCGCTAGCCTCGGCCAATACGGCTGGATGGGCGAGTACAAGTCACGCGCGAGTCAAAGATGCCCTGCAGCGTGCGCGCGCGAAAGAAACCACGGGTTCGATGCCTGCCTGTTTTGCAAAGGCTCTCTAACTGGAAGGCACTATTTGCTACATCCACTGCGGGCTTGCTGCGTTGCCCGCGTGCAAATGGTCATCAGGTCAGCGCTTCACCACCGCGCTGTCGGCGGATGTTCCCTGCCACCGTTCAATTTTGGGACACCTCGCTTGAGCCAAAGCAGGCCGTGGAGCTTGCGCTGCGCCGTTCGGCCAGGATGCAGTGCGAACGCGGCCATCCCAAGGGCTGCATGGTGACGCTTGGCGTCATGAGCACGCCGTCGCCGGAGTTCTCCGCGCTCTCTGCCCCGCTGACGCGCTCGCGTGCGCACACACGCGCCGGCATCCGCGCGTGCGTGGACCGCGCCATCGCCAATGGAAGCCTAGCAGCGGGTCTCGACGCGGCCGCGCTGACGTGCGTGTTCGACAGCTTCATGCTCGGGCTATCCACGCTCGCCAGGGACGGCAAAACCTTCAAGGCGATGGATGCGGCCATTACGCAACTCATGCAGCTGTGGGACATGCACGCCCGCTAGCGGGCTCCTTGGCGCACGGCGTTTTTTCCGCTAGCCACTACCAGCCACCCTCGCGCGCCACCTCCAGCAGAAAGTCGCGCAGCAATCGGGCGCTGGGGCCGATCTTTTTCGAATGCACCAGGTAGATCTCCAGCGGTGCGGTCTGTGCCTGCGGCAGCACCTGCACCAGTTCGCCTGCGGCCAGCGGGGCGGCGGCATCGTAGCCGGGCAGGCGCGCGATGCCTTCGCCGGCAAGCACGAAGGCCAGCCGTGACACCGCACTGTCGGTGACGATGTCGCCCTGCACCGGGATGTCGATGCGTTCGCCGTCGATCTGAATCTGCGTCTGCCGCTGGCTGGGCGGGTAGATCACCCAGCGATGCTCTTTGAGCGCAGCGGCCGTGGTGGGCATGCCGTAGCGCTTTACATACGCCGGTGACGCGCACAGCAAGGTGGCTTCACGCACCAATGGCCGCGCGTACAGCGTGGAATCCGGCAGCGGGCCGGCACGCACCGCCAGATCCACGCCCTGCTGCACCAGATCCACGTTGGCATCGCCCATCGCGATGTGCAGGCGGATCGCCGGGTAGCGGCGGCGAAAGGCCAGCAGCGCGGGCAGGATGCGTTTGTTGCCGAAATGGTGCGAGCAGGTGAGCCGCACTTCGCCCTGCGGTTCGGCGCGCAACAGCTCCATGCCGCGCAAGCCGTCCGAGGCTTCGTCGAGCAAGCGCTCGCAATGCACGCGAAACGCCTCGCCCGCCGGGGTCAGGCTGAAGCTGCGCGTGCTGCGGTACGCCAACGGCACGCCCAGGCGCGCTTCCAACGCGCCCACGTGATGGCTGACCACTGCGCGGGTCAGCGCAAGTTCGCGCGCGGCCGCGGCGAAACTGCCACAGCGGACCACCGTGGCGAAGATCGCCATGGCGCGCAGTTCGTCCAGCAGAGCCATGGCAGCCTCAAGTGCATTTGTCTTATTGAATTTTACAATCTGTCAGCCGCTCGCTGTCTACTGCCAGCACTGCGCGCCTTCTATCGTCTCTCCACCGGCTGCTGCCGGACTCAACCACCCTCAAGGAGAGCGCGATGCACATCAAGCATGTCTTGTTCGTACTGACAAACGCCGGCCAGATCGGCCCCTATCAGCGCCCCACCGGCTATTTCTTCCCGGAAGTGGCGCACCCGGTCGAAGTGCTGGAGCAGGCTGGCATCGCGATCGAATTCGCCTCGCCCGCCGGTGGCGCGGCACCGGAGGATGGCTACGACGCGTCTGATGCGGCGCAGCTGGCGTTTCGCCACAGCAGGGCTTTCGGCCGCATGGCGCATAGCCGCAAGTTGTCGGAAGTGGACGTGCGCGATTACGACGCCGTGTTCGTGCCCGGCGGGCTGGGCCCGATGGTGGATGTCAGCGGGAACCGCGATGTGCAGGCGTTGATCAAGCAGGCGTGGGAGGCCGACATGCTGGTCGCCGCTGTCTGCCACGGCCCGTCCGCGCTGCTGGGCATCACGCTGGACGATGGCACCGCTTTGGTCCAGGGCCGTCGCGTCACCGGTTTTTCCACCGCCGAGGAGGACGGCTACGCGCGCGCCGATGTGCCGTTCGACCTTGAATCCGCCTTGCGCGAGGAAGGTGCGCTGTACGTTGCCGGCGCAGACTGGCAGCCGCATGTGGTGGTGGACGGCACGCTGATCACCGGCCAGAACCCCGCCTCTGCCGGCCCGCTTGCGCACGCACTGGTGGCCGCACTGCAGGTGCAGGCATGAGCGCGCCGGCCCGCCCCATCGTGGTGGTGGCGCGCTGGAGCGTGCCTGCCAGCGCGCGCGCCATAGTGCTGGCGCTGCTGCCAGAGCTGCAGCGGCAGTCGCTGCAGGAACCCGGCTGCCTCGGATACGAGGTGCTGCATGCACCGCAAGCACTGGAGTGCATCGTGCTGATCGAACGCTACCGCGACAGCGCTGCCATCGAAGCGCACCGCAGCAGCACGCACTACAGCAGCCTGGTGGTCGAACGCATCGTGCCGCTGCTGAGCAGCCGGCAGGTGGATCTGCTGGAGACGCTCGACTGAGCCGTTGTCATGCGGGCTGTCAGGGACGATGGCCCGTGGCTTTTGTAGGAGCGCGCTTGCGCGCGAGGGGGCGTTCCCGAGAAGGCTTCATCGCGCGCAAATGCGCTCCTACTCGGCATTGCGCGCTCCGTGCTCGACGTTGGCACTTACGCGTAATTGGCTGTTTGCTTGCCTGCACACCGGTTCAACCGCATCCATGCAGGGACGCGTCGGGCCTGATCAGCGCCTGCCGTCCGACGCACAACACCTGATCCCCGGCGCGCTTAAACTCACCGCAGACCGACAAAGGTGTGCCTGCCGTGATCGACCTCAATGACATTGCGCTGTATGTGCAGGTCGTGCGTAGCGGCAGTTTTGCCGAGGCCGCGCGCCGGCTGGGCACCGCGCCCAATAGCGTGAGCCGGCGCGTGCAGCAGCTCGAAGCGCAGCTGGATACGCGGCTGATGCAGCGCTCCACCCGCAAGCTCACCCTGACCGATGCCGGGCAGGCGTTTTACGAACGTTGCGGCGATGCGGTGGACGGGCTGACCGATGCCGGGCAATCGCTGGTGGCCGGTGGCGAGGAGGTCGCTGGCCTGGTGCGGGTGGCAGCGCCGGCGGATTTCCTGGATTTCTTCCGGGTCGAATGGGTGGCCGACTTCCTGGCCGCGCATCCGCGCGTGCGCCTGGAATTCTTGCTCAGCGATGCGCGCGCGGATCTGATTGCCGAGCGCATCGACGTGGCATTTCGCGCCGGCATCCTGGCCGACTCCAGTTACGTGGGGCGGCCGATCCTGGCCGACAACCGCGATGTGCTGGTGGCGAGCCCAGGTTATCTGCAGGCACGTGGCAGGCCGCTGCGCCTGGATGAGCTGCCGCAGCACGATTGCCTGGGCATTCCGCATCCCAGCGGGCACGTCAGCTGGACGCTGGTAGGTCCGTCCGGGCTTGCCGAGACAGTGCAGGTGCCCACCCGTTTTGCCGCAAATACAGCGCGCGCGCTACGCTTGGCGGCCGTGGCCGGGCTGGGAATCGCCTTGTTGCCGCAGGCACTGACCTGGCCGGATGTGGCCGAAGGCCGCCTGGTCACGGTGTTGCCGGATTTCCAGCGCAATGGCCAGGGCGTGCATGCGCTGTATCCCAGCCGGCGGCATCAGCCGCGCGCGGTGACGGCGTTTATCGAGGCGGTCAGCGCGCGCTTGAATGCGATGTAGCGCGGTGCGCGGGCATTGGTTGAGTAGATGATCGATGATTTCCTGCGCGCGTTTTGCGACTAAGTGCAGCTAACAAAACGTAGCGCGCAACCGTCAGACGCGCGCAGGGAACCTGGGTGTACGGGTACTTGCAGATTCCAAGCGCCAGCCACGCCCGCCTGGTGGCTGCGCAATCGTGTTGATCGCTGCGCCAAGGCGTACGCAAGTGGTGTCTGTACCGCTTTCCACAACACACGTCGAGCGATGCAATCGCTCGATGTGTCTGCTTGAAGATCACGTCGGCGCAGCGATACCTCACCGCGCCAACCGGTTGCTGCGAGCGGCATGCAACCGCCAGCACCGGATCACACCGGCAAGGCGTCGATCTGCGCCTGCGCAGCGGCCATGCCGGCGGCGCGTGCCTCCGGGCCCAGGGCCAGGCCTTCGGCAACCACCACTTCCGGTTGATGCAGACCAACGAATCCCAGCGCGGCGCGCATGTAGGTTTCCGCATGCTCCAGTGCCGCCGTCGGCGAGCCTTCGCCATAGCGGCCACCGCGCGCCACCGCCAGGATCACCCGCTTGTTGCCGGCCAGCCCTTCGAGCGCGCCTTCGGCGGTGTAGCGGAAGGTCTTGCCGGCCACCAGCACGCGGTCGATCCATGCCTTGAGCTGGGTGGAGATGGTGAAGTTGTACAGCGCCACGCCGATCACCACCGTGTCGGCATCCAGGAATTCCTGCAGCACCTGCACGCCTAGCGCCAGGTCGTTGGCCAGCTCCGGCGTCTGGTCGCCGGTGGGTTTTGCGCGGCCGCCAGATGTGCGCCGGACAGGTGGCCGATCGGGTTGGCCGCCAGGTCGCGGTAGGTGTACTGCAGCGCCGGATCGGCGGCCTGCAACTTGGCCACGATGCTGGCGGTGAGTTGGCGGCTGGCGGAATAGTCGCCCAGGATGCTGGAATCGAGATGGAGCAGTTTCATGGTGATGTCTCTGATGGAAGTGATGGAAAGTGATGCGCGGGGTGCGGCAACGCCCGAAGGCGTTGCTGCGGTGGTCTGGCGGTGAGTCATGGAGCGCTGTGCACACGGGTGGTGGTCACAGCGCCCTGTTGAAAGCGGAGAACAGCGCAAGCTGCAGCGCGTCAGGCCGTGGCTACATCGTGCGAAGACGCATCTGCACTGCAGCGCACGGCTGAGATGCGTGGCGTGGCGCAATTCCTGCGGGCAATGGCATCAGCGCGTTGCGCTGCTCCGTCCTGGGTGCAGCGCAGTGATCGGCGGCACGCATGCCGCCGATCGCGTTGCTCAACCCAGGCGCCCCTGGCTGCGCAGCTGCGCGCCGATGCGGCGGATCTCCGCTTCGCCCTGGGCCAGGCTGGCCGCGTTGGTGTGCACCGAGTAATGGCCCATCACCAGATCGTGCGGATGCTTGACCGCCGAGCCGAGCACGAAGGTGGTCGGGCCAACCGCAGTCACCTCGATCGCCTGCTCGCCGTCCTTGAACACCGCCATGTGCCCGCTGGCGATGGTTTCGGCCGCCTCCAGCTGCCCACCGTGCACCGCGATCCAGGCCACGTCGTGGCCGGCCGGCGGCACGTAGCGCCAACGCTCGCCGTCGGCCAGCTGCACGCGGAGGTAGGTCATGTCGGCCGGTGCCGGGATCAGGCTCTGCGCCTGGCCATAGCGCCCCAGCAACACCCGCGCCGGGCCCACGCTGGGCACCTGCTCGGGCGACAGATACAGGCTTTGCGCCGGGGCGTTCTCCTCGGCGGCCGGCAGCGCCACCCAGAGCTGGAAACCCACCGCCGACGCGCCGCCCACCGGCATGCCGTCGTGCCAGACGCCGTTGCCGGCGCGCATCCACTCCACTCCGCCGGTGGGCAGGGTGCCGTGCTTGCCGGTGCTGTCTTCGTAGCCCACCTCGCCCTCCATCAGGTAGGTCAGCGTGGCGATACCCGAATGCGGATGCATGCCCATCGGCGCCCCGCCAACCGTCGGCTTGACGGTGAACAGGTCCAGGAACACGAACGGCTTGACCAGCTGGCCCAGGTCGCCCGGGCTCATCAGCCGGGTGATCGGGCCGCGACGGGTGCCACTGGTACGGAACACCACCGGGCGCGGCCGGGCGGCGGACGGCACGGTCGGCGCGCCCTGCGACGGCGGATCGGCGTGGAAGGAGGCCAGTTGTGCGTTCATGTCGGTTCCCCTTGGGGTGTTGGTGGAGCGGTCTGCTCCGGTGAGGGAAAGACTAGGCGCCGCCGCATTGATCGACTAGACGGAAGATTTGGAGTGAAGTCGTCCACTATTCGAAGTAATCGACTGGTTGCTGGCAGTGGCCAGCCGGCTTGGCTCTGAGCCGCCTAGATCGCAGCGCGCGTTGCGTCATTGCCTGCTGCGCAGCACATAGCGTAGGCATCTGTTGCAGTACGGTAGGGCCTTCGTGACGCTGGCTGCTGATAGCTGATGGCCGCCTCGCACCAACTGGAGCGGACAGCGGCAACGTATATGCGTCCTTCCGCGTTGCAAAGGAGGCTTGATCGTGCTGACCGCTGACTACTGATCGCGGCACGCTCCTCCAACTGGCTGTGACAGCAGCACATGCGAACCCGATGCCCCAACCAGCGCGCGACATCTGCTCAACGGTTCGCTACACGCGTCGCAAGCACCGGCGTCTTCATCCAATCCCCACAGCGCGGCCTTCACGCTTGCGGCCATTCTTCCCGCTGGAGATCGCCATGGTCCGCACCCTCGCCCCGCTTGCCGCCGTCCTGCTGCTGTCGGCGTGCAGCACCAACCAGGTTGCGCAGGTGCAGCCGATCGATGGCGTGATCTCCGGCCAGTGCCATACCGACAAAGTACGCGGCGCCGTGGGTCTGGCCGCCGCGGCGCAGACCGTGGAACGCGCCCGCGTGGATAGCGACAGCCTGCAGGTCAGCGTGCGCCGTGGCGAGCGCAGCACCGGCGGCACCACCGCCAGCGGCCTGGCCGACCCGGCCCAGGGCGCAAGCGAAACCGGCGGCGATCACCTCACCATCGAGACCGGCCCGAACGACAACATCACCGCCATCTATTGCGGCTGAGCAGGCCCGCACGCGCTTCGGCGCGCCATCGCCGCCTGGCGTCTCGCCAGCGCGGCGCATTCGCATACGTCTGCTGGGCGCCGATGGCATTGGATAAAGCCATGCGGCACAACGCGCGGACCATACGCATGGCGCATCGGTCCGAATTGCGTTGAAGCCACGCCGATGCGCGCAGGTTGCGGCCCTGCAGTTCGCCTGATGCCGATACGTTGAAGTGCTCTCCAAACGACCGTCGCGCACAGCAACGCTGTGCCACACGATCCGACAGGCGAAAATTGGCGCAGCGCCAGCAAGGCTGGGCTGCGGCATCGGCAAGCAGTGGCATCCGCATGCGCGCAAGACGGCGTGTCGCCCAACATGAGCAAGGTCTGGCTGCGAGCCGTTGTGGCAGCCGCTTGGCTCTTCCCGGTGTCTCCGGCAGCCACCCGACCCTTTCCGATGGTCCCGACCGTTGCCGGTCGCTAACGCATCGCGCCGGTATGCAACGCCACACAATGCCTACGCACATGCACATGCGACCGTGCGACGTCGCCGGCTGAGCTGTCGTCTAGTTGGCAGCAGCTGTCTTCTGCTGCCATCCACACTGCACATCCTTGCATGACCGAGCGTTCGCATCGCCCCGCAGTGCCCGTTGCCGCTCGCTCTGAAGCCCTGTCAGCAACCGCGCACAGTGCAGCGCCGTGACCAATGCGCGGATGCATTTCGCGACGTTGCTACTCCACAAAGACATCGCGCGCGCACTGAACGCACGCACCACCGCGAACACCCGCCCAGCCACAAACGGTTGAAAACATCCCACCGCCCGCGACAGACTGCCGGCGGACTCATCCTTGCGTGGATGCCTTGCGCGGCGTGCTGGCACACTGCATCCACAAGGTAGGCGGCAGGTGCCTGAGCCAGACTCTGCAACCGGTGTGAGGATTGATGGCGCGTCCGTACAGGACTTCATTTTTTCGCGAATGGATCACTGCGCCCGCATCGGTTGCGGCGATCCTTCCATCCGGGCGCGCGCTGGCCGCGGTGATCACCTCCGAGCTCTCGCATACCACCGAGCGGGTGCTCGAACTCGGCCCCGGCACCGGTGTGTTCACCGAAGCGATGCTCGACAGGGGTGTGCAGGAAAACAATCTGGTGCTGCTGGAGTACAACGCGGCGTTTTCCGCATTGCTCAAACAGCGGTTTCCCCGTGCCAACCTGCTGCAGATGGATGTGACCGGCCTGGAAGCACTGCCGCGCATCGACGGCGGGCGCGTGGATGCGGTGATCTGCGGCCTGGGCTTGCTGACCATGCCCATGCACCAGGTGGCGGCGATCGTGCGCGGTGCCTTCCTGCATCTCAAGGATGATGGCCGCATGTATCTGTTTACCTACGGATTGAAGTGCTCGGTGCCCGACTGCATTCTCGACCAGCTCGATCTGGAGGCCGTCAAAATCGGGCGCACGTATCGCAACCTGCCGCCGGCGACTACCTACCGCCTGCAGCGCCGTTCGTACGCCTGCTGATTCGCGCAATCCGGTCACGCACCGCGCGCACAACAGGTCGCGCGACAAACGCACAAGGCACCCGAAGCAATGCACACCGCCATCGCCTCGGCACCACGCCAGGACACGCGCCGCATCACGCTGCCTTGCGTGCTCCAGCCTTCGTGGTGGTCGGCCGCTTGATGGCACACTTGCTCGCACGCTTGGCTGGCTTGACCGATGTGGCCGAGGACTTCGCCGCTTTCACCACCTTGCGCACCTTGGCGCGCGAGGCGCTCAAGAACCGCAGCGTGGCCGCTTCCCATTGCCGTTCGCCGCGCACACCGGTGGCCAGGGTCTGCAACTCGCCAGCGCGCCAGCCTTCGAACACGCAAGGGTCGATGTAGGCTTTGCGGCAGACCGACGGCGTGTTGCCCAGTGCATCGGCCACCTCGCGAATGACATCGTTCTGCACCTGCTTGAGTGCCCGCTCGCTGCTGCGCTCGGGCACGGGCAGCCGCGCCAGGCGCTGCAACGCCGCCAGCGTGCCGCCCCAGGTGCGGAAGTCCTTTGCGGTGAAGTCCTCGCCCATCGCCTCGCGCAGATAGTCGTTGACCTCGCCCGAATCCACCGGCTGCAGCTGGCCGTCATCATCCTTGTACTGAAACAGCGACTGCCCCGGCAGCTGCTGGCATTCGCGGATCAGTTTGACCAGGTGCTTGTCGTCGACTTCGATCTCATGTTCTTGGCCACTCTTACCGCGGAACTTGAGCCGCGCGCGGCCGCCTTTCAGAAATTCCATGTGCCGGTTGCGCAGCGTGGTCAGCCCGTAGGAGCGATTGCTGCGCGAGTATTCGGCATTGCCCACACGCACCAGCGTGTCAGCCAGCAACGCCACCACGATGGCCAGTACTTTTTCACGCGGGAAGCCCGGCAGCAGCAGATCGCGGCGCAGCCGGCGGCGCAACTTCGGCAGTGCTTCGCCGAAGGCGATCACACGCTCGAACTTGCCTTCGCCCCGCACCTGCGCCCAATCGGCGTGGTAGCGGTACTGCTTGCGCCGGCGTGCATCGCGGCCGGTGGCCTGCAGATGGCCGTTGGGCTTGGCGCAGATCCACACCTCGGTATACGCCGGCGGAATGGCCAGCGCGCGGATCCGCTGCAAGGTGTCGGCATCGGTCACCCGCTGCCCGTCCGCGTCCCGGTAGCTGAAGTTTTTGCCAGCCTTGCGGCGGCTGATCCCGGGCTGCTGGTCGTTGACATAGATCAGGCCGGCCGCACGCGCGGTGGCCTTGGCCTGGGCCACCGCAGCAGCGGTGGTGACGGCGGCGGTGGCGGCCACCGCAGTGGTGGCGACGGTGGCCAGCTTGCCCGCGGTGCTGGCAGCGACGGCGGCATTGCGAATAACACGGTTGGCTTTCATGGCGCACACATCGGAAGGCTGGCGCCGATTGTTGGGCCGGGCCGGACTAGGCCGCGTCAACGTCATGGCAACGCAGCGTGCGCAAGCAATGCCTGCGGCGGCGTTTGTGCTTATGCTTGGGCCATCCCCCTGTGCTGGAGTCATCGATGAGGTTTGTCCTGCCTACCGCCCGCCTGGCCTGCACGCTGGTTGTGCTGGCCGCACTCAGCGCCTGTAACAAGCCGCAACCGGACGAGCAGGAAGCCGTCTCCGCCAAGGCGCAGCAAGCCGCCGAACAGGCCTCCGCCCCGGCACCGGCTGCCGCACCGGACGCACCGCCCATCGGCACCTGCGATGCCACCCAGGTGCAATCGCTGGTGGGTCAGCCCTTGACCGAAACCGTGAGCGAACAAGCCCGCAACGACGCCGGTGCCAAGGCGGTGCGTGTGCTCAAACCCGGCCAGATGACCACGATGGAGTTCAACGGCGAACGGCTCAATCTGGAAGTGGACGCCAAGAACATGATCACCTCGGTCCGCTGCGGCTGAGCACCCAGCAGGCCTGGCGCTCCCATCGGGCGCCAAGCCTGCTGGCACAAGGGATTCAGGCCGCTCTCGTTGCAGCTGTAACGGTGTATTGCGGCACCGCATCAACTGTGTTTTAGTCGATGATCCGGTGATCTCCTGCACCGCTCCATGGTCGAGCGGTGCAACGTCGTCGCCGTTTTTCCCGGATCGCAAAGAGGCAGACATGGCCCCCCGCACTCGCCAAGGGCTCGACGACTACGGTCTCTACAACAGCGCGCGCGACGAACGCGACGCCTGTGGTTTTGGCATGGTCGCGCAGTTGGACGACCAGCCTTCCCGTTCGCTGGTCGATACCGCGATCGCTGCGCTGTCGCGCATGACCCACCGTGGCGGCGTGGCCGCCGACGGGCTCACCGGCGACGGCTGCGGCCTGCTGATCCGCAAACCCGACGCTTTCCTGCGCGGGCTGGCCCGCGATGCCGGCATCACGCTAGGCACGCGCTATGCGGCCGGCGTGGTGTTCCTGCCGCTGGACGAGGCCGATGCGGCGCGCTGTCGCAGCGAGCTGGAAACCCAGCTGCAGATTGCCGGCGTGCAGTTCCGCGGCTGGCGCGTGGTGCCCACCGATGACAGCGTGTGCGGCCAGCTGGCCCGCGACACCCTGCCGCGCATCGAGCAAGTGTTTGTCGATGCCGGCGTCGAGCAGACCGAAGACGGCTTCACCCTGGCGCTGTTTCTGGCGCGCCGCCGCGCCGAGCAGGCCTTGCGCGAGGTGGACAACTTCTACGTCACCACGCTGTCGCCCAATGGCATCAGCTACAAGGGCATGGTGCTGCCGGACAAGCTGAGCACGTTCTACCCGGACCTGCAGCGCAGCGATCTATCATCCAGCGCGATTGTGTTTCACCAACGTTTTTCCACCAATACGCTGCCGCGCTGGCCGCTGGCGCATCCGTTCCGCCTGCTCGCCCACAACGGCGAGATCAACACCATCGAAGGCAACCGGCGCTGGGCGCAGGCGCGTAGCAAGGTGTGGCAGACGCCGCGCTTTGACATCGCCGAATTCGACCCGGTGATCTCCATGCATGGCTCCGATTCGCAGAGCCTGGACAACATGCTGGAGCTGCTGATCGCCGGTGGCATGGACCTGCTGCAGGCGCTGCGCATCCTGGTGCCGCCGGCGACCCAGTCGCTGGAGTTCAAGGACGCCGATCTGGCCGCGTTCTACGAGTTCTACGGCCTCAACACCGAGCCGTGGGACGGCCCGGCCGGCATCGTGGCCTGCGACAGCCGCTACGCGGCCTGCATGCTCGACCGCAACGGCCTGCGCCCGGCGCGCTGGATGCTGACCTCCGACCGCCATTTCCTGGTGGCTTCCGAGGCCGGCGTGTGGGAATTGCCGGCCGAGCGCATCACCCGCAAGGGCAAGCTGGGCCCGGGCGAGATGATGGCGATCGATCTGAAGCGCGGCGACCTGCTCGATTCCGATGCCATCGACCGCATCAACCGTGCGCGTGCGCCCTACAAGCAATGGCTGCAGCAGGGCGTGACCTACCTGCAGACCGAGTTGATCGACCCGTCGCTGGTGGAAGAACCCTTCAGCGAGCAGACCCTGCGCAGCTACCACAAGCTGTTCCAGCTCAGCACCGAGGAAGTGGAGCAGATCCTGCGCCCGCTGGCCGAGACCGAGCAGGAAGCCACCGGCTCGATGGGCGACGACACCCCGATGGCGGTGCTCAGCCGCCAGACCCGGCCGCTGTACGACTACTTCCGCCAGGCGTTCGCGCAGGTCACCAACCCGCCGATCGACCCGCTGCGCGAAGGCATCGCGATGTCGCTCACCACCCAGCTCGGCAAGGAGACCAACATCTTCCATGCCGGCGCGGAAACGGTGAACCACGTCATCCTGAATTCGCCGGTGCTCAGCCAGCGCAAGCTGCGCCAGCTGCTGAAGATGGAGCAGTACGTTGCGCGTAATCGCCTGATCGACCTGTCCTACAGCGTCGAAGAAGGCCTCAAGGCCGGCCTGGAACGCATCTGCCAGGAAGTGGAAGCCGCCGCCCGCGATGGCGCGGTGATGCTGCTGCTGTCCGACCGTTACCCGGTGCCGGACCGCCCGATGGCGCATGCGTTGCTGGCCACCGGCGCGGTGCATCACCACCTGTGCAAGGTGGGCCTGCGCTGCGACGTCAACCTGATCATCGAAACCGGTACCGCGCGCGACCCGCACCACATGGCGTGCCTGCTCGGCTTCGGCGCCACCGCGGTGTACCCGTACCTGGCCTACCAGACCCTGTTCGACCTGGGCCGCCGCGGCATCCTGCAACTGAGCAAGGGCGGCGAGCAGTCGCAGATCGGCCGCCGTTACCGCAAGGGCATCTACAAGGGCCTGTCCAAGATCATCTCCAAGATGGGCATCTGCACCATCGCCAGCTACCGCGGCGCGCAGTTGTTCGAGATCGTCGGGCTGGACCCGGACGTGGTGGAGCTGTGCTTTACCGAAACGCCGGCGCGCATCGGCGGGGTAAGCCTGTCGCGGCTGGACACCGAAGCACGCGAGCTCACCGCACGCGCCTGGAACGACCAGCTCAAGCCGGAAGTGGGCGGCCTGCTCAAGTATGTGCACGGCGGCGAATACCACATGTACAACCCGGACGTGGTCATGACGCTGCAGCGCGCCACCCGCACCGGCGATGCCAGCGATTGGCAGAAGTATGTAGATGCGGTGCATTCGCGCCCGGCCTCCACGCTGCGCGATCT
>Ga0114992_100009_pt1 | contig 32327 bp, 18 predicted proteins | sample MSEELM_DM5_FD_89584 | JGI IMG/M metagenome (GOLD analysis project Ga0114992, IMG submission 89584) | Subsurface microbial communities from deep shales in West Virginia, USA - MSEEL M_DM5 | ecosystem: Environmental > Aquatic > Deep subsurface > Shale gas/oil reservoir > Produced water/Flow back ... | reverse complement strand
GCCAGTTCTTCGCTGCTCATGGCGAAGTTCACGTACAGCGGGTCGATCTGGTCGACCGTGGTCAGCAAGGTGGCTTCACCCGACCCGACCAGCGCGCCTTCGGTGACGCGCTGAATGCCGGCGCGGCCGGTGATCGGCGAGGTCACGCTGGCGAAGCTGAGCTGGATGCGGGCGGACTCGACCACACCGCGCGCCTGCTGCACGCTGGCGCCGGACGAACGCTCGGTGGCTTCGGCGGTGTCGATGTCGGCGCGCGAGACGTACTGCTGCGGCGCCAGGCTGCGCGCGCGCTGCGCGGCGATCTTGGCGTTGGCGTAGGTGGCCTCGGCGGCAGCCAGCTGGCCCTGTGCCTGCAGCAGCGTTGCGCGCAGCGGCATCGGGTCGATCTCGAACAGCGGCTGGCCTTCCTTGACGTCGGTGCCTTCGGTGTACAGGCGCTTGAGCAGCACACCGTCCACGCGGGCGCGCACGTCGGCCGAGCGGAACGCCGACAGGCGACCCACCAGGTCACGTTCCAGCGGCAGCGTCTGCGGTTTCATTTCCAGCACCGACACTTCCGGCGGCGGCGGAGCCTGTTGTTGTTCGGGCTTGCTGCAGGCAGCGAGCGCCACGGTGATGGCACAGGCCAGGCCGAAGGTGCGGAGCGGGGCGATCATGAGGAGGAACTCCGTTAGGGTCTTGAAGTGAGAAAGGAACGCGCGGGCGTCCGGGGCGGCGTGACCACCGCGGCGAACGCACGCATAAACGTGTCGACAGCGAACTGTGCCCACTGCTGCCTGGCGGGCAGGCCGGCGCGGTGTGGCACCTGAAAGCGCTGACGGTCAAAATCCAGGCCGACAATCATGCTGAGCAGTAGCTCGGCCATGAAGTGCGGATCGTCATGCCGCAGCTGACCTGCGTCGATCGCTTGTGCAAACCGCGACGCAAGTCGTTCCTGCATGCCAACCACGCCTTCATGGAAGATCTGCTGCGACTGGCCGGGGAACCGGTGCGATTCCGCCTCCACCAGACGGCAGATCTGTAGCACATCCGTGCGATTGAGCCGGTCAAGATGGGCCAGCGCGAAGGCCAGCAGGTCTTCACGCAGGTCGCCGGTGGCGGTCCCGAGCGGCACCGTGGCCAGCTGCACGTGTTCCTGCAGCACATCGCGCAGCAGGTTTTCCTTGCAGCCGTAGTGGCTGTACAGGGTCTGCTTGGAACAGCCCGCGCGCTCGGCCACCGCCGTCATGCTCACCCGCATGCCGCGCTCGGCCAGCAGCGCGTGCACGGCAGCGTGGATACGGCGGTCGCAGTCCGAACGCCGGGCAGCACGGGGGGAACGAGGGGTCATGGCGGTAGACTATACCGTCCAGTTTAGTTTTTAAACAGCCTTGACGGCGCCCGTCTGGTCTGCGCAACTTCTCTGCGACCCAGGTCCGCAAGCCTTGCGCCGTCTGGCGCGCGGGCAACCGAGGCCCTCAAGAGGCGGTTGGGCGACGCTTCACTCCTGTAATGCGCCGCCGCCGGCGTTGCTTCAGTTTGCAAAAGCCGTGACCTGCCTGCGTTTGCGCTATGCAGCAAGGCGTCGTCATCGTGCATCGGTACAATTCAGGTTTTCCACCGAGCATCCCAGCTCTCTCATGAAAGCCAAGAAAGCCGCTTCGAACTCGTCCACGACGTCAGCCAAGCCGGTCGCCGAACGTGCCGTCCCCGGGGTCGCCACTGCTCCGCAGGAGATCACCCTCGAGCCGGTGTTTGCCGCATTGCGCAAGCGCTACCCGGCCGCGCGTCAGTCGGAAGTGCAACTGTTCGCCGCCGATTTCTACCGCCGCATGGAAGAAGACGAGTTTCTCAACCACCCGCCGGAACAGTGGGCGGCGCTGGCGGCAGACATGCTGGAGTTTGCGCGCACGCGCAAGGCCGGCACGGTCAATGTGCGGGTGTTCAACCCGACCCTGAAGAGCCACGGCTACGAGTCGCCGCACACGCTGCTGCAGATCGTCAACGACGACATGCCGTTTCTGGTGGACTCGGTGAGCATGACGTTGTCCGAACTGGGGATCGGTGTGCACGTGCTTGGCCACCCGGTGCTGCGCATTGCGCGCGACAAGGGCGGCAAGCTCACCGCAGTGGGCGAGGGCAAGAGCGAATCGCTGATGGTGTTGGAGATCGACCGCCAGCCGGCCGACGAAATGCCCAAGGTGGAGGCGGCCATCCGCAAGGTGCTGGCCGAAGTGCGCGCGATCGTGCATGACTGGGCGGCAATGCGCGAAAAGATGGTGATGCTGGCCGACGACCTGGCCACGCGTCGCTTGCCGATGGACGACATCAGCCGCCACGAAGCGCAGGAATTCCTGCGCTGGGCGGCCTCGGACCACTTCACCTTCTTCGGCTACCGCGAATACCGTGTGGAGAAGCAGGACGGCCAGGAGATGCTGGCGCCGGTGGAAGAAAGCGGCCTGGGCCTGATGCGCGGGCATGACATTTCGCCGGCACGGCCGGTGACCTCATTGGCCGCGCATGGCCTGAACACCTCGGCCAAGCTCAAGGATGCGCTGATCCTGACCAAGACCAATGCACGCTCGCGCGTGCATCGGGTGGGCTACATGGATTACATCGGCATCCTGGAATTCGATGCCAAGGGCCGCATCGTCGGCGAGCAGCGGTTCCTGGGTCTGTTCACTTCCAGCGCGTACAACCGCCGCCCGTGGGAAATCCCGCTGGTGCGCCAGCGCTACGAATACGTGATGAGCAAGTCCGGGCTGACCCCGAGCAGCCATAGCGGCAAGGCGTTGCGCCACATCCTGGAAAAGCTGCCGCGCGAGGAGCTGTTCCAGTCCAACCAGGACGAGCTGTATCGCACCGCGATCGGCATCCTGGGGCTGCAGGAGCGCGTGCGCAGCCGCATGTTCCTGCGTCGCGACAAATACAGCCGGTTTATTTCCGCGCTGGTGTACATCCCGCGCGAGCGCTTCAACACCGATGTGCGTCTGCGCATCGAAGCGCTGCTGAAAGACGCACTGCATGGCGAGTACATCGATTCCAGCGTGGTGCTGGGCGAATCGCCGTTGGCGCAGTTGCACTTGATCGTGCGTGCCAAGAGTGGCGAGGCGCTGGAGTTCGACACCACCGCGCTGGAAGCCCGCCTGGCGCATGTGCTGCGCAACTGGCACGACGCCCTGCGCGAGGCCTTGGTCGCCCGTCATGGCGAAGCGCATGGCCTGCGCATGGCCGCCAATTTCGGGCGCGCGCTGCCGGCCGGTTACATCGAGGATTCGTCGATCGAATCAGCGGTCGCCGACGTCGAACACCTGGCCGCGCTGGATGGCCCGGACGATCTGCATCTGAGCCTGCAGGAAGTGCGCCGCGATAGCGCGGTGCGCCTGGATACCGGTGACGGCCTGCGCCTGAAGCTCTACCGCCAGCTCGACGACATCCCGTTGTCCGACGCGATGCCGATGATGGAAAACATGGGCCTGCGGGTGATCTCCGAGCGCCCGTACCGCTTGCAGGTCAGCGACACGCCGGTCTACATCCAGGACTTCGAGGTTGAATCCACTGCCGGCCACATCGACGCCAACAGCGCCGATGCGGCGTTTGGCGAGGCGTTCGAGCGCATCTGGAATGGCGATGCGGAAAACGACGGCTTCAACCGGCTGATCCTGGCCGCCGGCCTGCATTGGCGCCAGGTCGCGTTGCTGCGCGGCTACTGCAAATACCTGCTGCAGACGGCCACGCCGTTTTCGCAGGCGTATGTCGAGGCCACCTTTACCCGTTACCCGCTGCTGGCCCGCCTGCTGGTGGAATTGTTCGAAGCACGCTTCGACCCGTCCACCGGCGGTGAAACCAAGGCGCAGATCCTTGCCGGGCAAGAGCGTCTGCGCGAGCAGCTGTCGGTGCTGGCCGCCGGCGACGAGGCCACGCTGAAGGCACTGGAACCGGTGCTGCAGGCGCGCGGCAGCGACCGCGCCGCGCAGCAGGAAGCCACCCGCGCCGCCTTGCTCAAGCTGATGGACCGCGTCTCCAGCCTGGACGAAGACCGCATCCTGCACAGCTTCATCGACGTGATCGACGCAACGCTGCGCACCAACTATTACCAGACCAGCAAGGACGGCAAGCACGGCCATTGCATCAGCTTCAAGCTGGACTCGTCGCTGGTGCCGGACCTGCCCAAGCCGCGCCCGTACCGCGAGATCTTCGTCTACGGCCCGCGCGTGGAAGGCGTGCACCTGCGCTTTGGCGCGGTGGCGCGTGGTGGCCTGCGTTGGTCGGACCGCCGCGAGGATTTCCGTACCGAGGTGCTGGGCCTGGTCAAGGCGCAGATGGTCAAGAACACCGTCATCGTGCCGGTCGGCGCCAAGGGCGGTTTCTACGTCAAGCGCTCGCCGGTGGGCGGCGATCGCGATGCGATCCAGGCCGAAGGCATCGCCTGCTACAAACTGTTTATCCAGAGCCTGCTGGACATTACCGACAACATTGTCGGCGGCAAGATCGTGCCGCCGACGCAGGTGGTGCGTCATGACCAGGACGACCCGTACCTGGTGGTGGCGGCCGACAAGGGCACGGCGACTTTCTCGGACATCGCCAATGGCCTTGCGCTGGACCACGGCTTCTGGATGGGCGATGCATTCGCTTCCGGTGGCTCGGTCGGTTACGACCACAAGGGCATGGGCATCACCGCGCGCGGTGCGTGGGAGTCGGTCAAGCGCCATTTCCGTGCACTGGGACGCGATTGCCAGAGCCAGGATTTCAGCGTGGTCGGCATCGGCGACATGTCCGGCGACGTGTTCGGCAACGGCATGCTGTTGTCGCGCCACATCCGCCTGCTGGCGGCGTTCGATCACCGGCATATTTTTCTGGACCCGAACCCGGATGCGGCGGTGTCCTTCGCCGAACGTGAGCGGCTGTTCGCGTTGCCACGTTCCAGCTGGGCCGATTACGACGCCAAGCTGATCAGCGCCGGTGGCGGCATCTACCCGCGCACGCTCAAGTCGATCGAACTCAGCGCACCGGTGCGCGAGGCGCTGGGGCTGGACGCCAGCGTCAAGCAGCTCTCGCCGAATGAGCTGATGAACGCCATCCTCAAGTCGCCGGTGGACCTGTTCTGGAACGGCGGCATCGGCACCTACGTCAAGGCGTCCAGCGAGTCGCACGGCGACGTCGGCGACCGCGCCAACAACGGCCTGCGCGTCAATGGTGGCGAGCTGCGCTGCAAGGTGGTTGGCGAGGGCGGTAATTTGGGCTTGACCCAGCTTGGCCGCATCGAGGCTGCGCAGGCCGGCGTGTTGCTCAACACCGACTTCATCGACAACTCGGCCGGCGTGGACACCTCCGATCACGAGGTGAACATCAAGATCCTGCTCAACGATGTGGTGCAGGCCAAGAAGCTCACCTACGACGCGCGCAACAAGCTGCTGGCGTCGATGACCAATGAAGTGGCCGACCTGGTGCTGTGGGACAACTACCGCCAGAACCAGGCCATCAGCCTGATGGAGCGGATGAGCGTCAAGCGCCTGGGTTCCAAGCAGCATTTCATTCGCACGCTGGAGCTGCAGGGCCTGCTGGATCGCCAGATCGAATACCTGCCTTCCGATGCCGAGCTGTCTGCCCGCAAGGCACGCGGGCAGGGCATGACCCGGCCGGAGCTGTCGGTGCTGCTGTCGTACTCCAAGCTGGTGGCGTTCCAGCAGTTGCTGGAATCGGACATCCCCGAGGACCCGTACCTGTCCAAGGAGCTGCAGCGGTATTTCCCGCAGCCGCTGCAGAAAAAGTACGCCGATGCGATGGAGCGCCACCGCCTCAAGCGCGAGATCATCGCCACCGCGGTGACCAACACCACCATCAATCGCATGGGCGCCACCTTCCTGATGCGCATGCAGGAAGACACCGGCCGCAGCATTGCCGAAGTGGCCAAGGCCTACACCATCAGCCGCGAAACGCTGGATGCGCGCGCGCTGTGGACGCAGATCGACGCGCTGGACGGCAAGGTGCCCGAATCGGTGCAGATCGACGCGCTGGAAGTGATCTGGCGCCTGCAGCGCTCGTTCGTGCGCTGGTTGTTGTCGCGCCCGGGCCAGATGCCGGGGATCACTGCAGCGGTGGAGCGCTACCACGGCCCGTTCAACGACATCCGCGTGGCCTCCGGCGTGCTGCCGGATGCGCAGCGCCCGGTGTACGAGGCCAGCGTGCAGGAATGGCAGGAGAAGGGGCTCACGCCCGAGCTGGCGCAACAGCTGTGCGAGTTGCGTTACCTGGAACCGGCCTTCGACATCATCGAACTGGCGCGCACGCGCAAGCTCAAGCCGGTGGAAGTCTCCAAGGTGCATTTCCGTCTTGGCGAAGCGCTGCGTCTGCCGTGGCTGTTCGAGCAGATCGACGCGTTGGAGGTCAACGGCCGTTGGCATGCGGTGGCACGTGGCGTGCTGCGCGACGAACTGGCCGCGCACCAGCGCACGCTGGCCGGTCAGGTGTTGTCGATGCCCGGCGCCAGTGCCGAGGACAAGGTGGCCAACTGGCTGGCACGCGATGACTCCAGCCTGCGTTTCACCCTGGCGATGCTGAGCGATGTGGCCGAGCAGAAAACGCTCGACTACCCGACTGTGTCGGTAGCCGTGCAGCGTTTGGGGCAGCTGGCCGCGCACGGCGTGTAATCGTAGGGGGGGCATGACGGCGGAGTTGCGACTTCGCCGTCGTGCGTTTGGTGAGCGGTAGCGTTGCGGGTGATGGCTGTGTGCTTCGGCCTTTCAGGCGTGCCGGTGTGCTGCATTGATTTAGCGTGATCACGCCTGGCAAGAACAACGGCTGCGGCGGTTTACGTGTTGCTGCACCCAGGACGCAATGTCTGCGTGCTCCGCGTCGCCTGACGCTCTGATTTGAAAAGCGCTCGCATGCAGTTGCGGGCGCTTTTTTTTGCGCGTCATCCGTGTCACGCATCGCATCACGCCGCGCAGAACACGCCTAGTTCAAACCCGCGATGATTCCTGCTCAAGCAGGGTGAATCGCTTGCGCCATTCGCGTGGGCTGGTCTGGAACGCCTGGTTGAAGCGTTGCCGGAACGACACCGCGGTTTTGTAACCGGATCGTTCGGCCACCTGCTCGATCGACAGCGCGGTGGATTCGAGCAGATCCTTGGCACGCCGCAGGCGTTCGGCGCCCAGCCATTCACCCACGGTCATGCCGGTGGCCTTGTGGAAGCGGCGGGTGAACGAGCGTCGGCTCATCGCCACACGCTCGGCCAGTGCATCCATCGCATGATCCTGCTGCAGATCCGCGCGCATGAAGTCCAGCAGCCGGCTCAGTGCCGCATCCTGTGGCGAGGCGGGCACGGGCTGATCGATGTACTGCGCCTGGCCACCGTCGCGATGCGGCGGCAGCACCATCATGCGTGCGATCGCATTGGCCTGGCGCGCGCCACACAGCTTGCGCACCAGATACATGCAGCAATCCAGCGCCGCACCGGTTCCTGCCGAGGTCACGATGCGCTGCTCATCGACGTAAAGCGCATTCATGTCCAGCCGAACGCGCGGAAAGCGGTGGTGGAAATCGGCCTCGGCATGCCAATGCGTCGAAGCCAGCTTTCCATCCAGCAGGCCCGCATAAGCCAGCGCATAGGCACCGTAGCAAAGGCCCACCACGTGCGCGCCGCGCTGAGTCGCCGCGACCAGCGCGGCGCGCAGTGCGGCGCTGGGAGCACGGTCCAGATCGGCCCAGCCGGGAACGATGAGCACCTCCGCCTGATCCAGCAGGCTCAGGTCGCCGTCCGGCGTGACGCCCACTTGGCCTCCGGCCAGCGCGACACGCGTGTCTTCGGCGGCGATGCGCAGCGTAAACAGCGGGCGATCGTCCGGCTGCAGGTCGAAGATCATCATCGGCACCGACAGATGAAAGGGACTGATGCCCGCTGGCGCCACCACCACGACCGAGATCGGCGCAGGGCTAGGAGGGACTGAACGTTGCGCGCGCATGGCCCGATCTCATCGATGTTGGTCTCGCAGGCCAGTATCGGTGCGAGGGTGTCGCCGTCAAGCTGTAGCGGTGGGTTTCGGAAGCGACATCAACCGCTGCATCGGCTGCTTTCGTGCCGCTGCGCATCACCGAGATCCCGTTGCGCCGCTGCACACCGGCGTGTGGCTGGCCACACCCGGCAACACCCTGACATTCGAGGAGCAACACATGAGCACTGCATTGATCGTGGTGGATATCCAGAACGATTACTTCCCCGGTGGCCGTTTCCCGCTCGAGAACAGCGAGCAGGCATTGGCCAGCGCCCTGGAGCACATTGCGCAGGCCAAGCAGGCCGGCCAAGTGGTGATCGGCATCCGGCACACCGCACCGGGCGATGGCCCGCTCCTTGCCGATGGCAGTGTGGGCGCCGAGTTTCACCCGGCGATTGCCGCGGCGCTTGAAGGCTGCACGGTGATCGAGAAGCATCAGGCCGACAGCTTCCTGGGCACTTCGCTCGGACAGACGCTTGCCGGCGCGAATGTTGCAGCGATCCAGCTTGCCGGCATGATGACGCAGCATTGCATCACCCATACCGCGCTGTCGCCGGACGCCGCTGGCTTTGAAGTGGCGATCATCGCCGCGGCCTGCGCGGCGCCAACGGCGGTGATCAGCGATGTTGCGCTGTCCGGCCTGGCGGGGCGTTGCACGGTGCTGTGATCTGAGGTGCTGGTTGCTGCGGCCTGCAGGCGCGCAACCACCGCAGCGTCGCGCGCCTGATCAGCCATCACGCGATGACAGGCGCGCGCTCAGCCAAGTGCAGTGCGTCGCCACGGCGACGCAGGCTCAGGCGCGATGCCCGCTCATTTCCTGCCCGGCATGCTTGTCGAAGCGCACGTGCCACCACGTGGCGCTGAGCGAGATCAGGCTGACCACGCAGAACGCCAGCGAAAAATCGCGTTGCTGCGGCTGCGGGTGATCGCCCGCCAGCATCGCCAGCTTGAGGATCATCGCGCCGGCACACACACCGACCGACAGCATCAATTGCTGCAGCGTGGTGTACAGGCTGCTGGCGCGGCCCATGCGCGCGGCCGGCACGTTTTCGTAGGCGATGGTGTTGTAGGCGGCAAACTGGAACGACATGAACGCCCCGCAGCACAGCAGCAAACCGAACATCAGCGCCGGCGGCCAGTCTGGCCGGAACAGCGCGCACACCATGTAGCCCAGGCTGGCCAGTACGCCGTTGCCGATCAGGCTGTTGCGGTAGCCGAAGCGGCGCAGCAATTGCGGGGTGATGCTGCGCATCAGCAGCGCGCCCAGCGCGGTGGCCAGGATCAGCCGCCCGCTGCGCGCGGCGCTGAAGCCGAAGCTGATCTGGAACAGCAGCGGCAGCAGGAACGGATGCGCGCCCTGGGTAATGCGCATCAGCGCGCCACCGATCACCGACAGCCGGAACGAGTCGATCCGCAGCAGGCTCAGATCCAGCAACGGTGCCGGATGCTGGCGCGCATGCCACAGATAGCCCAGCGCCGTGGCACCACCGATGGCCAGCAGCCAGCTGGCGCGCGGGATGCCATCTTCCTGGCTGACCATTTCCAGCCCGAACAGCAGGCAGCCCAGGGCGGTGCCGCACAGCACGAAGCCGCGCAGATCAAAGCGCGCGGGTGCAGATTCGCTGGGAATGTCCGGAATGAAGCGCCGCACCAGCAAAAAGCCGGTGATGCCGATTGGCACGTTGATGTAGAAGATCCAGCGCCAGTCCAGGTAGGACACGAAGAACCCGCCCAGCGGCGGCCCAAGCATCGGGCCGATGAAGGCCGGCACCAGCGTCCAGGCCATTGCGGACACCAGGTGGCGGCGCTCCACGGTGCGCAGTAGGATCAGCCGCCCGAGCGGGGCCATCATCGCGCCGCCGGCGCCCTGCAGCACCCGCGCGGCCACCATGGTCGGCAGGCTGTCGGCCAGCGAGCACAGGATGGAGCCGCCAATGAATACCCAGATGGAGGCGCTGAACACGCGACGCAGCCCGAAGCGGTCAGCGATCGCGCCGCTGGCCGGGATCAGCACCGCCAGCGCCAGCAGGTAGCTGGTCATGGCGATGCTCATCGCCGGCGCGGCCACGCCGAAATCGCGCGCCAGGGTCGGCAGTGCCGTCGCCAGCACGGTCGCATCCATCTGCTCCATGAAAATGGCGCAGGCCAGGATCAGCGAGATGATGCGGTAATCGGGATAACGCGGCGCCGGCGCCGCGCCGGCCTCGGACACGCTGGAGGACATCGGAGTCTCGGTTGCGGGGCCGCTGCAACAGCACGGTGCGACGGCTGGAGCGGCCCGCGTCGCACGGTGTTGTGCGGCGCAACATGGGCATTGTCCGCCTGCCGGCCAGATGGTTCAAGCACGCAGCGGGCAACATTGCGTGCGCAATGTGGCGCTTTTCAAGCGCCTGCCCGACTAGGCGAGACCGTTGGCCAGCGATCGCCCGAGCTCTCGCCATCTCGCACGACAGACGCACCGCCTGGCGAATCCGAGCGCGCGCTACAGCACCAAAATCAACAACGCCCTGATGAACCCCCCATTCCCGATTCCCAACTCCCCATTCCCAGCTCTCAACGCTCCCGATCCCAGGCGTCCTTGATCTTCAGCATCTGCGGCAGGGCGTCGCGAAATGCATGCACCAAACGTGGCTCCAGCTGTTTGCCTGCCATGCTGTCGAGCTTGCGCATGGCGTCTTCCACCGCCCACGGCGACTTATAGGCGCGGCGCCCGCACAGTGCATCGAACACATCGGCCACCGCCACGATGCGTGCGGCTTCGGGGATGGCATCGCCCGCGACGCCCTGCGGATAACCGCTGCCGTCCCAGCATTCGTGGTGGTGCAGGGCGATATCGGCGGCCAGCTGGAACAGCGGCCCGCGGCCGTGCCGCAGCAGATCGTGGCCCACTTGCGGATGCTGGCGCACCACCTCGCGCTCGTGCTCGTCCAGGGAATCGGGCTTGTGCAGGATGCTGCCGGGCACGGCGATCTTGCCGGCGTCATGCAGCGGCGCGGCATCTTCCAGCAGCTGTGCCTGCGCGGGCGGCCAGCCGACTTTCTCCGCTAGCAGGCGCGCATAGGCGGACATGCGCCAGATATGCGCGCCGGTGTCCGCGTCCTGGCCCTGGCCGGCGGTGCCCAGCAGATGGATGGCGTCGCGGTATTGCTGCGCCAGGCGCGCATTTTCGGCCAGGGTCAGATGCGTGGCGATGCGCGCCTTGAGCAAGGCGGCGGAGTAGGGCCGGCTCACGTAATCGGCGGCGCCTGCCTCCAGGCCGGTGCGCTCGTCGTGCTCGGTACTGCGCGAGGTCACGAACAGGATCGGGATGGCGGTGCTGTCCGGGTCCTGCTTGAGTGTGCGCGCCACTGCGTAGCCATCCATGTCCGGCAGTTCCACGTCCAGCAGGATCAGCGCCGGCGCATGCCGCGCCACCGCATCCAGGGCTTCACCGCCGGATTTGGCGAATACCAGTGGATAGTCGTCGCGCAGCAACTGGCGCAGGGTGGCCAGATTGCTGGATTCATCGTCAACGCAGAGCAGGGGACGGGCTGGCATGCGGAATCCTTGCGAACCGGTACGGGGACACGGTCAGCGTGGGTGGTTGGCTTGCCAATCGCGCAGGGTGGCTTCGGCGCGGCGGAAATCGAAGTCGTCCACGGCGCGCTGCAGGTCTTCCTGCAACGGCGGTGGCAGACGTGGGGCACAGATCAGCAGCGCGTGGTCGATCTTGTCGGCATCGTCGCTGCGCAGCGCGTTTTCCAGGATCAGCGCGCTGTCGTCGTCCAAAGCGGCACCGGTTTGCCCGGTGTCTTGCGTGCTGGGGCTGGTCTGCAGGAAGGCGTGGATGGCCGCGGTGGTCTGCGCCATGGTGTCCTTGAGCGCGAGCAATGCGGCGGTCAGGTCATGGCCCTGTTCCACACGCGATTCCAGATCGCCCGACGCGCCGGCCAGGGCGGGCAGGGCCAGCGAACCGGCGGCGCCGCGCAGCTTGTGTGCCAGTGCGCCAATCGCCGGCAGCTCGTTGTTGCGCAGATGCGCGGCGGCGGTCTCGGCCGGGTCGGGGTTGTCGCGCAGCAACTTGAGCAGGTAGCGCTCGTACGGCTCACGCTCGCGCCACAGGCTTTGCGCGCGTGCGGCATCCAGCAGCAGCGGATCGGTGTGCGCCCACTCCGGGCCTGCGGCCGGCGCGCGTTCGTGCGGCAGCGAGGATACCCGCCGGCTGCCGGGCTGCAGGAAGTGCCGGATTGCGGTGACCAGTTCCTCCACGTTGAAGGGCTTGGCGATGAAACCGTTCATGCCTGCTTCCAGCGCTTTTTCCTGCTGCGGTCGGAAGACACCGGCGGTCAGCGCGATCACCGGCAGGCTGGCCAGCGACGGAATCTGGCGCAGGCGGCGGGTGGCCTCGTAGCCATCCACCACCGGCATCTGCACATCCATCAGCACCAGGTGGAACAGGTCCGGCGCGCGCTTGAGCGTGTTCACCGCCTGCTCGCCGTCGTGGGCCACGGTGACCATGGCGCCTTCGCCTTCGAGGATGCGCTGTGCCACTTCACAGTTGATCTCGCTGTCGTCCACCAGCAGCAGCTGCGCGCCTTCCAGCCGGCGCGCGACGAAGGTTGGCGTCGCTGGGCGTGCGTTGGGGCGCTCGTCGACCAATTGTTCCACCAGCCGATGCAGCGCAGCGCTGGTCACCGGCTTGGTCATCACCGCATCCAGGTCCTGCTGCTCGGGGTGTTGCTCCAGCAGCCGGCGTTCGTAGGCGGTGACCATCACGATCACCGGATGCCGGCCCGGTGTGGCGCGGGCACGCACCTGGCGCGCGATTGCCACGCCGTCGATGTCGGGCATGCGCCAGTCCAGCAGGAAGATGTCGTACGGTTCGGTGGCGTCTTCGATCGCTTGCATCGCGGCCTGGCCGCTGGCCACCGCATCCACCCGCCAGCCCAGCTCGGTAGCGATCCGCACCAGGTTGTTCAAGGCCGCATCGTGGTCGTCGGCAATCAGCACGCGCGGCATGGATTCGGGCGGCAGTAGCGCCGCTTCCTGCTGGGCCTTGGGCGGGTCGGTTCTTTCCAACGTGATGACGAAATAGAACTCGCTGCCACGCCCGGGCACGCTTTCCACTTCCAGCGCGCCGCCCATCAGTTCGATCAAGCGCCGGCTGATGGTGAGACCCAGCCCGCTGCCGCCGTAGCGGCGGCTGGTGGAGGTATCTGCCTGCAGGAACGGCGAGAAGATCAGGCTCTGCTTTTCCTTTGAGATGCCGATGCCGGTGTCGCGTACCGAGAACAGCAGCTTGATCTTGTTGGGGTCGCCACTGGGAAAGCGGCGCACCGACAACACTACTTCGCCTTGTTCGGTGAACTTGATCGCATTGCCGACCAGGTTGACCAGCACCTGGTTGATGCGCAGCGCATCGCCGAGCAGCCAGCGGCATTCGCGCGGCAACGGCTCGACGATCATCTCCACCGGCTTGGCGCTGAGCGAGGAGCGCATCAGGTCGGCGATGTTGTCGAACAATTGATTGAGGTCGAACGGTGCGCGCTCCAGATCGATGCGCCCGGCCTCGATCTTGGAGAAGTCCAGGATGTCGTTGATGATCTCCAGCAGCGACCGTGCCGAGCGGTCGATCTTGGTCACCATGTCCTGCGCGGCGCCCGGCAACTCGCTGCGCTGGAGCAGGTACAGCATGCCCAGGATGGCGTTCATCGGCGTGCGGATTTCATGGCTCATGTTGGCCAGGAAATCCGACTTGGACTGGTTGGCGCTTCTGGCCGCGTCCATTGCCAAGCGCAGCTGTTTTTCGTGCAGTTTCTGCTCGGTGAGATCCACCGCCACGCCCAGGTACCCGATCACCTGGTCGTTGTCGTCGCGCAACGTGCTCAAGGTCAGCAGCACTGGCAGGCGACGGCCGTCCTGGCTGACATAGGTCCATTCGCTGGTGTCGCTGCGGCCGAGGCTGGTGAGCGCAGCGACCGCTTCCAGCGTGCCGGCGACCGGCGTGCCGGTCTGTTCGGCCAGCCGCAGTGCGCGCTCCTGCAGTTCGTCCGCTTCGATGAACTGGCTGGCCTTGCGCCGGCCGATCACATCGTCGGCGCTGTAGCCAAGCAGTTTTTCTGCGGCTGGATTGAACATGGTGACAAAGCCGTTGGAATCGGTGGCGATGATGGCGTAACCGGCGTGCGCCAGGATCGCGCGTTGCAGCACCGAGAACTGCACCAGCTCGCTGGTGCGTTCGGCCACCTGATGCTCGAGCGAGGCGTTGAGATCGACAATGCGCTGATGCGAGCGCACACGCTCGGAAATGTCGCGGAAGAAATGCGAGTGGCCGCTGACCGCATTGTCGTGCTCGATGATCGGCGCCTTGCTCGCCAGCACGAACACCTGATGCCCGTCGCGGTGGCGCATGGTCTGCGCGGCGGAGAGGGCTGCGACCGGCGGTGCCTCGTCCTGGTCGATCTGCGGCATGGCATAGGGTTGCGGCGACAACAGCGTGGTCAGGTCCTGGCCGATCGCCACATCGGCCGGATAACCGAACATGGCCTCGGCTGCCGGATTCCAGTGCGTGATTTCACCGTCTGGTGTTTCGGCCACGATCGCTTCGCTGGAATGGCTGACCAGGGCGGCCAGTTCCATCTGCTTGCGCAGCACCTCTTCGCGACGCAGGCCGTTACTGAAATACAGCCCGAGCAGCGCGGCCAGCAGAATGGCGGTGCCCAGGACCAGGCTGCCCATCAGCCACGGCGAGTTCTGGTTGAGTGAGCCGATGAAGTGCAGCGTGGGCCGCGCGGTAAGCACCCAGGTGCGGCCATAGATTGGCAGCAGCTGGGTGTGTGCAGCGCGGCGCATGCTTTCTGGCGCGGCAATGCCGCTCCGGTAGAAGGTGTGCTGGGTGTCCTCGCGATCACTCAGGCTAATCGCAACATCATCGCGGTCGCCCAGGGTGCTCTCCAGCATCTGTTTGACGCTGAGTGGCGCGTACGCCCAGCCGGTGGTCGCGTCCATGCGCTGCTGCGGTGTCTGCAGTGGCATGCCTTCGCGGTAGACCGGCAGCAACACCAAAAAGCCGCCTTCGCTGGGAGTCTGGTAGCCCGACAGCGAGACCGGCGAGGTCATGGTCGGCTGGCCGCTGCGCGCGGCTGCGATCGCTGCGATCCGCCGGCGTGGCTCGGACGCAACATCCAACCCTAGCGGGCGGTTACCGGATGACTCCGGTTCGAAATACAGCACGATGAAGCGCTCGCCATCCCACGGCGCCAGCAGCCTGCGCTGAATATCGGGCGCACCGTCAGCGCGTGCGGCATCCAGGAAGGCCGCTTCATCTGCGGCGGCAACGCGATGGATGTAGCCGTAGCCGAGCACGCCTGGAAATTCGCGTGGGTAATCGCGCGAGCGGCTGTAACGGGTGAAGCGGTCTCGACTGATCACATCGCTGCCGGCACCGATTACCGCACCGCGCGCGCCGCGCAGGCCATGCTCGAAGGTGTACATGCGCTCGCTGATGTTGCGCGCCAGTACCCGCACCACCATATCGAAGCGCCGCTCACGCTCCAGCTCGTTATGCCGATGCACCGCGAAGCCGACCAGGAATGCGGCGATCAGGCCTGCGCTCAGCAGCAGGACGCCGCCGATGGAGGCACGGCGTCCGTATTTCCTGCGCAAATCCCAGCGGCCGTGCGGCATGCTTCTTCCTTTGCCTTGCCTGTTGCCTTGCGTCCTACCGCGGTCGACGCGATGCCGGCCTTTCGGTGTGACGCAACGTATCGCAGCAAACCACACACGGCCACCACCCGGCTAGTGCATTCACGTGCGTGATGATCACCGCTGCGGTTGCAGCATCAGAACGACAGCCAGATCGACAAGGCGTGCAGCGCAAGTCCGATCAATCCACCCACCAACGTTCCGTTGAAGCGAATGTATTGCAGATCGCGGCCGACCCCCAATTCCAATTGTTCGACGAGGTGACGTTCGTCCCAACTTTTCATCGTCGATGCGATGTGCTCGGTGACCGATGCACGCAGACGCGTGGTGAGTTTGTCGGCTGCATCGAGCATGTGCACGTTGAGTGCTTCGCGCAGCGATGGGTCTTGTGACAGCGACTGGCCGAGCGACTGCATCGAACGCTCCATGTGCGCGGCCATCGACGAATCTTCCTTCGCCAGATCATTGCGCAGCGCTTCGCGGATCTCGCTCCACAGGCCTTGCACGTATTCCTGCAGGGCAGGGTGCTCGATCGCGCGTTGCTTGAGTTCTTCCACGCGCGCGGCCATTTCCGGCTCCTCGCGCAGGCGGGCGATGTAGGTTTGCAGCCATGCCTCATAGTCGAGCCTGATTGGATGCTCGGGCGTGGTGAGGATGTCCTGCAGTTCGTCGATCGCTGCGCGCGCCATGCGGTCGGCCAGGCTGTCGCCGATCTCTTCGATCGGCTTGACCCAGTTCACCGTGCCCACCAGCTTGGGCCACTCGCGGCGTGCGTAGCGTACGATCAGTGCCGACGTGCGGGTCTTCACCTTCTCTTCGTCCAGCCACTGGCCCAGCCGCAGCAGCACTTCATCGAGCAACTTCTGGTGGCGGCCATCGGTGGTGAGCAAGGCCATCACATCGCCGGCGGTGGCGGCGGCATTCCATTTGCGCAGGCGGTCGACCACGAAGCGCTGGATCGCGCGGCGGACGGCTTCTTCATCCAGCAGGTTCAAGGCCTGCAGCAGCCAGCCGCGCGCCATCTGCGCCAGCATGCGTGCCTGCTCCGGCTTGGACAGCCATTCGCCCAGGCGACTGGCCGGGTCGAACACGCGCAGCTTTTCCATCAGCGCGTCCGGTGCCAGGAACTGATCGCGCACGAAGCCGGCCAGCCCATCGGCCAGCCGCTCCTTGCCGCGCGGCAGGATCGCGGTATGCGGAATCGGCAAGCCCATCGGGCGGCGGAACAGGGCCACCACCGCGAACCAGTCGGCAAGCGCGCCGACGGTGGCCGCTTCGCAGAATGCCGATACCCAGGCCCAGATGCCGTGTTCGCCCATCAGGTGGCTGACGACGAAGCCGGCGAACATGGCCAGCAACAGGGCCACTGCCAGCAGTTTCATGCGCTGCAGCTGTGCGCGGCGGGGATCGATCGGACGGGTGTCGCTGACGCGTGGTTCCATCCGCCAAGTGTACCCAGTCGGGGTGCGAGGGCATGTCCACGCTGTGTGGTGGCGGCAGGGGCGCACCCGGGCACGAGGGCATTCCCGGCAAAGCCCGTCGCGCCCGGGTGCGCTCCTACGGTGTGGCCGCGCGTTTCGGCGGCCTGAGCGACCTTGGTCTCTCAAAGCCCCCGTACCGAGGTAGGAGCGCCCTTGGGCGCGAGAGGCGTTACCGGGCATGCCCTCGCGCCCGAGGGCGCTCCTACGGGATTACGGTGTCTTGAGCGCTCGCGCGGCTGAGCTGCAGGTACTCCACCAGCGCGTGCAACACGGGCACTACGTTCTCTCAGAGCACGCGTGACTTACGTAGGAGCGCCCTTGGGCGCGATGAGGCGTTACCGGGCATGCCCTCGCGCCCGAGGGCGCTCCTACGGGATTGCGGTGTTTTAAGCGCTCGCGCAGCTGAGCTGCAGGTGCTCCACCAGCGCGTGCAACACGGGCACTACGTTCTCTCATAGCACGCGTGACTTACGTAGGAGCGCCCTTGGGCGCGATGGGGCCTTACCGGGAATGCCCTCGCGCCAAAGGGCGCTCCTACGGGAGGCCGGAGACCTGCCACCACGGCCTCAGCCGCGCAGCCGCTCCAGCTGCGCCTGCAGCGCGGCGACCTTGGTCTGCAGGGCGGCGTTCTCGTTTTCCAGTTCGGTGACGCGCCGTTGCAACGCCTTGACGTCGCGGCGTTCGGCTTCGCCGCCTTCGGCCTCGTCCGGCTTGGGCTTGCGCTTGGCGTCGCGCACCCGCTTGGCGGCCTGCTTCAGCTCGGCCTTGCCGGCCTGGGCGGCGGCGCGCTGCTCGTCTTCGGACAAGGTGGCCACCGCGGCGGCGGCGCTGATCGAAATCTCACCGGCCCTGACCGCCTGCACCACTTCCGGCGCGGCCTGCTTGTGGATGCGCTCGATCATGGTCACCTGGTTGCTGCTCAGGCGTGCTTCGCGTGCCAGCTCGGCGCGGCTGACCGGGGTGGAGGTCTCCTCCCACGGCGGGCTGTCCAGCGCTTCGGCCGGGCGCGCTGCGGCGTCGGAGGTATCGACGCTCAGCTCGGCATCGCTTGCCTCCGGGGGGCTGCCGGCGGCATCGGCATCGCGCTGGCTGCGCTGGCGGGCCGCCAGGATCTCGCGCTTGCGCAGCGCCAGCACGCCGCGCTGGAAGTCCGACACGCTGCGCCGGCCCAGGTGCTGCTCGATCATCCATAGATGCACGTCCTGCATCGACTGGAAGTGCGGATTCTGCACAGTCTGGAACGGCAAACCGTGCTTCTGGCAGATGCCGTAGCGGTTGTGCCCATCCACCAGCACCTCGCCCCAGAGCACCAGCGCATCGCGGCAGCCTTCGGCCAGCAGGCTGCGCTCCAGCGCCTCGTGCTCGTCGGGCGTCAGCGGGTCGATGTAGGCCTTGAGTTCTTCTTTGACAACGATGTTCATGCGGCAACTGCGCGAGGAGCGGGGCCGGCATTGTAGTGAGCCTGCCCCGGCTTTGCGCGCTTGACGTGGCGCCCGTTGGCATGACACGCGGGCGCCTGATGCCGGGTCTTTATTAGTCGCAGTAAGGGGCGCAGCGGCACGGGGCGCCGTGTGGCGGGCAGGGCAGCCGGCCATGGCGCGGCCCGGTGACACACTGGCCAGCCAGCGCGTCGGCACGCCAATGCGAGCGGCCGCTCGCACTGCAAGGCCTTTAGTCCACCTTGCGCAGGATCGCGGCCAGCGTCTCCACCATTTGTCCGATCTGGTCGGGGGTGACGATCAACGGCGGCGACAACGCAATGACATCGCCGGTGACACGCACCAGCAGGCCGCCCTCGTGGAAGCAGCGTTCGAACACCTCGTAACCGCGCGCCCCCGGGGCACCCTCGCGCGGCGCCAGTTCGATCGCACCGATCAAGCCGATGTTGCGGATGTCGATGACGTGCGGCAGTCCGCGCAGGCTGTGCAACGCCTCCTCCCACTGCGGCCCCAGCGTAATTGCCCGCGTGAACAGCTGTTCTTCGGCGTAGGTGTCCAGCGTGGCCAGGGCTGCGGCGCAGGCCAGCGGATGTCCGGAATAGGTGTAGCCATGGAACAGCTCGATCGCCGCCTGCGGCCCATGCATGAAGGCATCGTGGATCGCATCGGCCACCAGCACCGCGCCCATCGGCACCGTGCCGCTGGTCAGGCCCTTGGCGGCGGTGATCAGGTCCGGGGTCACCCCGAAGCGCTGCGCGGCGAACGCCTCGCCCACGCGCCCGAAGCCGGTGATCACCTCGTCGAACACCAGCACGATGCCGTGGCGGTCGCAGATGGCGCGCAGGCGCTGCAGATAGCCCTCCGGCGGCAGGATCACCCCGGCCGAGCCGGACACCGGTTCGACGAACACCGCGGCAATGGTGGAGGCGTCGTGCAGGGTGATCAGCCGTTCCAGGTCGTCGGCGAGCTCCACTCCGAAAGCGGGCAGGCCGCGCGAATACGCATTGCGCTGCAGATCCAGCGTGTGCCGTAGATGATCGGTGCCGGCCAGCAGCGGGCCGAACCATTTACGGTTATTGGGCAGCCCGCCGATCGACATCCCGCCGAAGCCCACCCCGTGGTAGGCCTTCTCGCGGCCGATGAAACGGGTGCGCTGGCCCTCGCCGCGCAAGCGGTGATAGGCCAGCACGATCTTCATCGCGCTATCCACGGCTTCCGAGCCGGAGTTGGTGAAGAACACATGGCCCAGGCCTGGCGGCGCCAACGCGGCCAGCCGTTCGGCCAGGGCGAACGGCAGCGGTGAGCCCATCTGGAAGGTGGGCGCGAAATCCAGCGTGCCGGCCTGCGCGCGGATCGCCGCGACGATGCGCTCGCGCGCATGGCCGGCGTTGCAGCACCACAGCCCCGCGGTGCCATCCAGGATCTGCCGGCCCTCGACATCGCGGTAATACATGCCTGCAGCCGAGGCCAGCAGGCGCGGGCGCGCCTTGAACTGCCGGTTGGCCGTGAACGGCATCCAGAACGCCTCCATCGCCGCCGGTGTCTGCATCGCGTGGGCGGCATCGCTCGAAGGGTGGTCGTGCATCGCAGACTCCGGGGCGGGGATGGGCCGACTCTACGGCAGCAGCTGCGTCATCTGGAACCGCAGCGGCGCGCACCTGGCGCACCCGGGCCGCGTGGCGGCCGTACGCCTAATCCATAGGGACTAGTCAATTAGTCGCAGCGTCGGCCGCTAACCTCAAGGAACGCTTGCGTGCGGCCGCGCGCGGCAGGTTTTTGAGACGCTTTGGCGCGCTGTAAAGCGTTGCAAACCGGTGGTGATCGTCGATGATGCGCGAGACGACCACCAGACGGACCCAAGCGTCGCCGCTGCACCCATCGGATCGCGCAGATCGATCGCAGCCATCAATGGACTTCACATCAGTCAGTTAGGGGAAATACGCATGACGCAAGGGTCCACCGTGGCGAACGCCAACGGCGCAGATGCCGGTTTGTTGTCCAAGGAGCGCATTGTGGCGCGGCCTGGTTTTAATCGTTGGTTGGTGCCGCCGGCTGCCTTGGCGATTCATTTGTGCATCGGCATGGCCTACGGGTTCAGCGTGTTCTGGCTGCCGTTGTCCAAGGCGCTGGGCATCACCGAATCGATCGCCTGCCCGGCCGACATGGGCCTGTTCGCGCGCATGGTGGCCACCACCTGCGACTGGAAGATCAGCGAACTGCAGTGGATGTACACGTTGTTCTTCGTGCTGCTGGGCTGTTCGGCCGCGATCTGGGGCGGCTGGCTCGAACGCGCCGGCCCGCGCAAGGCCGGCGTGGTCTCGGCACTGTGCTGGTGCGGCGGCCTGGTGATTTCCGCGGCCGGGATCCACTTCCACCAGATCTGGATGCTGTGGCTGGGCTCGGGCGTGATCGGCGGCATTGGTCTGGGCCTGGGCTACATCTCGCCGGTGTCCACCCTGATCAAATGGTTCCCGGACCGCCGCGGCATGGCGACCGGCATGGCGATCATGGGCTTCGGCGGCGGCGCGATGATCGGCAGCCCGCTGGCCGATGCGCTGATGCGCCACTTCGCCACCCCCACCTCGGTGGGCGTGATGGAAACCTTCCTGGTGATGGCGGCGCTGTATTTCGTCTTCATGATGGCTGGCGCCTTCGGCTACCGCGTGCCGCCCAGCGGCTGGACGCCGGCCGGCTGGACCGCGCCGGTGGCCTCCAACAACGCCATGATCACTGCCAACCACGTGCACGTGAAAAAGGTCTGGGGCATTCCGCAGTTCTGGCTGCTGTGGGGCGTGCTGTGCCTCAACGTCTCGGCCGGTATCGGCGTGATCGGCATGTCCTCGCCGATGCTGCAGGAAGTCTTCGGCGGCCGTCTGATCGGTGTGGATGCCGGCTTCGGCAGCCTGGATGCCGCGCAGCTGGCCAGCATCGCCGCGATTGCGGCCGGCTTCACCGGCCTGTTGAGCCTGTTCAACATCGGTGGCCGCTTCTTCTGGGCCAGCATGTCCGACAAGCTCGGCCGCAAGAACACCTACACGCTGTTCTTCCTGCTGGGCATCTGCCTGTACGCGGCGGCGCCGTCGGCCGGCGGCGTGGGCGGTATCGCGCTGTTCGTGGGCATCTTCTGCATCATCCTGTCGATGTATGGCGGCGGCTTTGCCACCATTCCCGCGTACCTGGCCGACCTGTTCGGGACCCAGATGGTCGGCGCCATCCACGGCCGCCTGCTCACCGCCTGGGCTACTGCCGGCATCCTCGGCCCGGTGGTGGTTGGCTACATGCGCGAGTACCAGCTGGCGCACGGCAGCCCGCCGTCACAGGTCTACAACACCACCATGTACATCCTCGCCGGCATGCTCGTGCTTGGTCTGATCTGCAACCTGCTGGTGCGCCCGGTGGCCGCGCGTCACTTCATGACGCCCGACGAACTGGCGCGCGAAAAGCAGCTGGCCCACGAAAAGGTGGACCGCAGTGGGCAGGCCGTGCTGGCGCCAGAAGACATGGCGCGCATCGGCCACGGCGGCAATCCTGCGCTGGTGGCGTTTGCCTGGTTGGCAGTGGGCGTCCCGATGGCATTCGGCATCTGGGTCACGCTGCAAAAAGCCTTCGTGCTGTTTCATTGAGATGAGATGACCGGCCAGCCTTCCACTCCCGTGCGCCCCGGCAGTGTGGTGCGCACGGTCCGCCGCCATCGCGGTGGCCGCAGCGCCACCGTGCAGGACATGGTGGCGGCCGAAATGCCGGTCGCCTTCAATTACAACGGCGTGCCGTTCGCAGTGATGATGGCCACCCCCGAAGACCTGGAAGATTTCGCGCTGGGGTTTTCGTTGAGCGAGGGCATCGTGGACCACCCGCAGGACCTGCGGGTGGTGGCGGTGGACACCTTTCTGGAAGGCGCCTCGCTGCAGATCGAGATCCCGCCCGAGCGCGCGGCCGCGTTGGATCAGCGGCGGCGCAATCTGGACGGGCGCAGCGGTTGCGGGGTGTGCGGCAACGAGTCGATCGAAGCAGTGTTGCGTGTGCCGCCGGTCCTGCAGTCGGCATTGCGCATCGATGTCGACGCGTTGGCGCGCGCGCTGGATGCACTGCACGCGCGGCAGCCCATCGCGGCGCAGACCGGCGCGGTGCACGCGGCCGGTTGGGCCGATGCGCAGGGCATGGTGCAGTTGGTCCGCGAAGACGTGGGCCGGCATAACGCGTTGGACAAGTTGATCGGTGCGTTGGCGCGTGCGCGCGTCGATGCAACGCAAGGGTTTGCGGTGGTGACCAGCCGCGCAAGTTACGAGATGGCCATGAAAGCTGCGCAGGCCCGAATCCCGCTGTTGGCGGCGATTTCGGCACCCACTGCGCTGGCGATCAGTCTGGCCGACAGTGCGGGTTTGACCCTGATCGGGTTTGCCCGCGATCACGATTGTGTTGTTTACAGCCATCCTCAACGCCTGGACCTGGGCGTTGCCGTGGGAGAGCCCGCATGAGCAAGAAAACCATCAAGCAGTACGACAATCCCGCGGGCGGCTGGGGCGCATTGCGCTCGGTGGCCAAACACCTGATGGAACAGGACATCGCGGTGCAGGGCGCCAAGACGCTGCTGCACGCCAACCAGCCCGACGGCTTCGATTGCCCGGGTTGCGCGTGGCCGGATCGCGACCACACCTCCACCTTTGAATTCTGCGAGAACGGCGCCAAGGCCGTGGCCGCCGAATCCACCGCGCGCCGCGCGGGGCTGGAGTTGTTTGCCTCCCACAGCGTGAGCCTGCTGTCGCAATACAGCGACTACTGGCTGGAAGGGCAGGGCCGCCTGACGCATCCGATGCGCTACGACGCGGCCACCGACCATTACGTGCCGGTGAGCTGGGACGACGCATTCGCGCACATCGCCGGGCATCTCAATGGCCTGGCCACGCCGGACGAGGCGATCTTCTACACCTCCGGGCGCACCAGCAATGAGGCGGCGTTCTTGTATCAGCTGTTCGTGCGTGAGTTCGGCACCAACAACTTTCCCGATTGCTCGAACATGTGCCATGAGCCATCCGGCACCGCGCTGCGCTCGCAGATCGGTGTGGGCAAGGGTACGGTGTCGCTGCATGATTTCGAGCTGGCCGATGCAATCCTGATCTTCGGCCAGAACCCGGGCACCAACCATCCGCGCATGCTCGGCGAGTTGCGCCAGGCCTCCAAGCGTGGCGCAGCGATTGCCGCGTTCAATCCGCTGCGCGAACGCGGGCTGGAGAAATTTGCCGACCCGCAGGACAAGCTGGAGATGTTGCATAACGGCTCCACGCGCATCGCCTCGGATTATTTCCAGCTCAAGATCGGTGGCGACCTGGCCGCGGTGAAGGGCATGATCAAGCACGTGCTGGAGCGCGATGCGCAGGCACAGCGCGATGGCACGCCGCGTTTGCTGGACCTGGAGTTCATCGACGCGCACACCGCCAACTTTGACGCCTTCGCTGCCGACGTGCATGCGGAAGCCTGGGACACCATCGTCGAAGAGTCCGGCCTGGACGAGGCCGCGCTGCGCAAGGCCGGCGAGATCTACCTCAAGGCCGAGCGCGTGATCGCCTGCTGGGGCATGGGCATCACCCAGCACAAGCATTCGGTGGCCACCATCCACATGATCACCAACCTGTTGTTGCTGCGCGGCCACCTGGGCCGCCCCGGCGCAGGCGTGTGCCCGGTGCGTGGGCACAGCAACGTGCAGGGCGACCGCACGATGATGATCTACGAAAAGCCGCCGGCCACGTTCCTGGACAAGCTGCAGTCGGTGTTCGGCTTCGACCCGCCGCGTGCGGACGGTTTCGATACGGTTGGTGCGATCGAGGCGATGCTGGACGGGCGCGGCAAGGTGTTCTTCGCGATGGGCGGCAACTTCGCGGCGGCCACGCCCGATACCGACGCCACGCACCGCGCGCTGCGCAATTGCGAGCTGACTGTGCACGTGACCACCAAGCTCAATCGCAGCAATCTGGTGCATGGCAAGGATGCGTTGATCCTGCCGTGCCTGGGGCGGACCGAGATCGACATCCAGGACGCCGGCTCGCAAGGCGTCACCGTGGAAGATTCGATGAGCATGGTGCACCTGTCGGCCGGCATCAATCCGCCGGCGTCGCAGGATCTGCTGTCCGAGCCGGCGATCGTGGCGCGCATGGCCGAGGCCACGTTGGGCGCGCGCAGCGCGATCCGCTGGCGCTGGCTGGTGGGCGACTATGACCGCATTCGCGATCTGATCGCGCAGGTGTTCCCGGACTTCGCGGATTTCAACCAGCGCGTGCGCACGCCGGGCGGCTTCCGCCTGTCCAATACCGCGCGCGACCGCCAGTGGGTGACGCCGGAGCAACGCGCGGTGTTCAAGCCGCATGCGGTGCCCACCGACAACCCGATCCATCGCGCGCGGCGCAGCCGTGGTGAGCAGATGGTATTCACGCTGGCCACCACGCGTTCGCACGACCAATACAACACCACCATCTATGGCCTGGACGACCGCTACCGCGGCGTGTTCGGCGAGCGCCGCGTGTTGTTCATCAATGGCGCGGATATCGCGGCATTGAACATGAAGGCTGGCGACTGGGTGGACCTGGAAAGCCTGTGCGAGGACGGCGTGCACCGCGAGGCGCGGCGCTTCCTGCTGGTGGACTACAACATCCCGCGCGGCTGCCTGGCTGCGTATTACCCGGAGACCAACGCGTTGGTGCCGCTGTCGAGTTTTGCCGACGAAGCGCGCACGCCGACGTCCAAATCGATCCCGGTGGTGGTGCTGCCGCATCGCGCAGAAACCGCCGATGCCGCGCCGCGTGATATCGGAGCGGTGCTTGTCCGCTGATCCGCAGCTCACCGCGCAGCTGCTGCAGGCGCTGGCCGATACGCCCGAGGGTGTATCGCTGGCGCGGCTGTGCAAGCAGCTTGGCGTGCGCATGAGCGTGTTGCTGCGCACGCTGGCCTGACTGGGCAGCGCCAATCTGGATGGCCAGCCGGGCCCGGGCTGGATCCGGGTGGAGGAGCGCAGCGATCGCCAGTTTGCAGTGCTGACGCCGGCGGGTGTGGATGCGCATGCGCAGCGTGGGTCGTTGGCGGACGGGTAGTACTAGGCGTTTGCTCCTCGCTGCAGGGGCGGACTGTGCGGCTGCGCGTATCTCGAAACGTCGTCAGTGTGGCGTTGCAGGCGCGGTTTCTCTGCCGCGCTCCGGGCTGGGCGATTCAGATGCACGACGTGCTGATCAGCATCCCGCTTCAGTAGTGATGCACCTCTTCCGTGTGTGCCGCTGACGTCTCCACGCACAGCGCTTGTCTACAGACGTCTCCGTCTTGCCTTCAACACAAGACAGCGTCGTTCTTCACCCGGGCGGTCCCAGGCCAACCGTGACACGTAGCGCACTGTGCGCAGTTCGGTAACGCATGCAACTTTTGCGGGCCGGCGGAGGCTGCGCAACGCCTCGGTGTGATCTGCGAGAATCGGCCGTCTTTCCAACGGATGCCGATCCTCGATGACTGCCGCCACGCCGCTCGCCACGCCCATCAATTCGCCTGCGCGCGTGCTGTTCGCCAGCCTGATCGGCACCACCATCGAGTTCTTCGATTTCTACATCTACGCCACCGCGGCGGTGCTGGTGTTTCCCACGTTGTTCTTCCCGGCCGGCGATGGCGGAGCGGCCATGCTGCAGTCGCTGGCGACGTTCGCGGTGGCCTTCATCGCGCGGCCGGTAGGCTCGGCGGTGTTCGGGCACTTTGGCGATCGTGTTGGGCGCAAGGCCACGCTGGTGGCAGCACTGCTGACGATGGGCATTTCCACCGTGGCGATCGGGCTGCTGCCCAGCTACGCGCAGATCGGCGTGTTCGCGCCGTTGCTGCTGGCGCTGTGCCGGTTCGGCCAGGGGTTGGGCCTGGGCGGTGAGTGGGGTGGGGCGGTGCTGCTTGCGACCGAAAACGCGCCACCCGGCAAGCGCGTGTGGTACGGCATGTTCCCGCAATTGGGGGCGCCGCTGGGCTTTTTGCTCTCCACCGGCACCTTTCTGGGCATGGGTGCGCTGCTGGACGATGCGCAGTTCATGCGCTGGGGCTGGCGCGTCCCTTTCCTGGCCAGCGCCGCGTTGGTGCTCACCGGTCTGTGGGTGCGCCTGAGCATCACCGAAACCCCGGACTTCCAGAAAGCCCTGGATCGCAACACCCGTGTGCGGCTGCCGCTGGGCACGGTGATTACGCAGCACTGGCCGGCACTGATCATCGGCACCTTGGGCGCGTTTGCAACGTTCGTGTTGTTCTACCTGATGACGGTGTTTGCGCTGGGCTACGGCACCAAGACGTTGGGCTACGACAAGGAGCAGTTCCTGCTGCTGCAGATGGCCGGCATCGTGTTTTTCGCGCTTGGGATTCCGATCTCAGCCAAGTTCGGCGACCGCCACGGCGCGCCGCTGGCAATGATGCTGGCCAGCGTGGCGATCGTGGCCTTCGGCCTGGCGTTCGCGCCGTTATTCCAGGCCAATCACCCGCTGCAGGTGCTGGCGTTTTTGTCGCTGGGGTTTTTTTTCATGGGCCTGACTTACGGCCCGTGCGGCACATTGCTGGCCGAGTTGTACCCCACCGAAGTGCGTTACACCGGCGCGTCGTTGTCGTTCAATTTGGCCAGCATCCTGGGCGCGGCACCGGCACCGTATGTGGCCACCCAACTGGCCGCACGCTACGGCGTGCAGGCGGTGGGTTATTACCTCGGCGGTGCGGCGGTGTTGAGCCTGTTTGCGTTGATGCTGGCACGTCGATCGCGACGCTGAGGTAGGCGCGCGTCTGAGCATCTGAGCGCTTGAGTGTGACTGCAACGCCGGTGAAGTCTGGTCGCGCGCAAGCGCGCTCCTACCAGGCTGCTTGTTCTGATTGAAATGACGTGCCCAGAGAGTGCGCGCAGTTGATGCACCGTGGCGCTGAAGAAAATGGGCCACGCTTCCGTAGGAGCGCGCTTGCGCGCGATGGGCGTTACCGACAACGGTTGGTCGCGCGCAAGCGCGCTCCTACCAGGGCTGCTGGTTCTGATTGAAATGATGTGCCGAGAGAGTGCGCGCAGTTGATGCACCGTGGCGCTGAAGAAAATGGGCCACATATCCGTAGGAGCGCGCTTGCGCGCGATGGGCGTTACCGACAACGCTTGGTCGCGCGCGAGCGCGCTCCTACCAGGCTGCTTGTTCTGATTGAAATGATGTGCCAAGGGAGCGCGCACAGTAAATGCATCATGATGCTTGACGAAGGTTTACACACCCGTAGGAGCGCGCTTGCGCGCGATGCGGCATTACCGATACGCCCAGTCGCGCGCAAGCGCGCTCCTAAGCGGGCTCAGCCACCCAATGCATCAGCGAAACAAGCGCTTGAGCGTCCGTCCCAGCCAGCTGCCGTGTTGATGGGTGCGGCTGAATTGGTCCAGGTGCGCGATCACCTGCAGGGCGTAGGCCTGATCGTCGCCGCGGATGTGGTTGAACAACCAGCGCGAAAGCATGTTGCGGAGTTCGTCGCTGACATCTTCGCCCGCCTGGAAACGCAAGCGATAGTCGCCAACGCGCTTGGCGAACACCGCGTGCACGCGCTGGTGGGCGTGGCTGAAGGGGTAGCCGGCTTCTTCCATCAGCTCTTCTTCGAAGGCGAAATGCGACAACGTGTAGTCGATCAATTCGTCGATCACGTCCGACACCACCAACCGCTGCAGGCTGGTCTGCGCCACGTGCAGGTGATTGATCATCTCCACGATGCGGCGGTGTTGGTGATCGATCACCTCGATCCCGGTGTTGAGGTCGTCCTGCCAGACCAGCAGTGCCATCGATATGCCTTGCCCAATGCGATGGGCGCACGATAGCCACCACGCGCGCCCGGCGCGTTGATCTGGATCAAGCCAGCGCTGCGGCTCAGCTGGCCAGGCGCACCTGGTTGCGGCCGCCGGCCTTGGCCAGGTACAGGTATTTGTCTGCTTCGCCCAGCAGGTGATGCAGAGACTGGTCGCGCTGGGTGGCGATGCACACGCCGATGCTCACGGTCATGCTCAGCGTCTCGTCGCCGATGCGCACGCGCAGCGCACTGATGCGCTCGCGCAAGGTTTCGAAATAACTCGTGGCGTTGGCGGCATCCAGCCCCGGAACCAGCAGGCAGAATTCTTCGCCGCCGAAGCGGGCCACCAGATCCTGCGGGCGGGCGTGCCCGGACACCGAGGCTGCCACCGCACGCAGCGCCTGGTCGCCGGCTTCATGGCCCCAGGTGTCGTTGATGTGCTTGAAGTGGTCGATATCCAGCATCGCCGCGGTGACGGTCTGGTCTTCCGAGAGCAACTTGGGGATCACCCGCTGGCTCTGCTCCAGGAAGTAGCGCCGGTTGGGCAGGCCGGTGAGGAAGTCACGGGTGGCCAGGTCCTGCAGCGTGCCAATCAGCTCCAGCTGGTCCACGTTCTGCGAGACGCGGCAGAAGAATTCTTCGCGCGAGAACGGCTTGCGCAGGAAGTCGTTGGCGCCGTTCTTGAGAAAACGCGGAATCAGCGACGAATCGCTGTTGCCGGAGATGCCGATCACCGCCACCTTGTCGCGCGAGCGGATCGCACGCAGCCGGCGGGTGAATTCCACCCCTTCCATGCCGGGCATTTCCTGGTCGACGATGGTCAGGCGGATGCCGGGGTCGCGTTCGATCGCCTGCAGCCCGGCAGCGCCGTCGGCAGCCAGCACCACGCGGTAGCCATACATCGACAACAACGCCGCAGCATAGGTGCGTGCAGACAACGAGTCGTCCACCACCAGCGCGCCAATGCGGCGATTGCGTTCCAGGCGCTGCACTAGCCAGGCCAGGTATTCGATGCTGCCTGGCGCGTTCTTGAGGACGTAATCGATGATCTGCTGCTGCAGCACGCGCTGGCGCAGGTCTTCGTCGTAGACGCCACTAACCACCACGGTGGGCAGGTTGCGCGAGAGGAAGAACTCCACCACCTTGTCGCGGTCGCCGTCCACCAGTACCAGGCCGGTCAGGACCAGGAACCAGCCACTTTCTTCGTCCAGCACGCGTGCGGCTTCGGCCAGGGTCGATACGACCGTGACCGGCAGCTCCACGCGTTGCTCGATGGCCTCGCGCAGCATGCTGGTGAACGTGCGCGAGTTCTCCACCAGCAGCACGCGCTGCGGCAGGACTTCGCTTTCACTGTTGCGATGTAGGGTGCCTGGGGACATCGGTCAGCCGTCTGGATCGAACCGTCAGGTCAGCTAACGGCTCGGTTCGGCAGAACTTGAGCACTGCGTCGCACTCACCACAGCGCATCGCGCAGCCGGTACCAGCTCATCGCCGCCATCAGCAGCGGGGTACGCAGCAGCCGGCCGCCGGGAAAGGGCGCGTGCGGAATGCGGGCGAACACGTCCAGGCGCTGGCTCTGGCCGGTGATGGCCTCGGCGATGACCTGGCCGGCCAGCCCGGTGGCAGCTACCCCGTGGCCGGAAAAGCCCTGTGCGAAATACAGGTTCGGGGCCAGCCGGCCCCAGTGCGGCGCCCGGTTGGCCGAGATGTCCACGTAGCCGCCCCAGACTGTTTCCAGCGGCACGTCGCGCAGTTGCGGGAATACGGTGTGCATGCGGCGGGTCATCAGCCGCGCCAGCCCCGGCGGGGGCAGCGACGAATAGCTGGCCCGCCCGCCGAACAGCAGCCGGTGGTCGGCACTGAGCCGGTAGTAGTCCAGGGCCCAGTTGGTATCCGCCACCGCCATGTCGTTGCGGATCAGGCGGCGGGCCCGCGCCGCGCCCAGCGGCGGGGTGGCACCGACGTAGGTGCCCACCGGCATGATGCGGCGCTCCAGCGGTGCGGCGACGCCGCGCAGCAGCGCGTTGCCGGCAAGCACACCGAACTCCGCCGAGACGCTGCCCTGGTCGGTGTGCAGCACGACTCGCTCGCCCTGTTGCACCCGCGTCACCGCGCTGTGCTCGTAGATGCGCACACCGGCGGCCAGCGCTGCGCGGGCCAGCCCCAGCGCATAGGCCAGCGGCTGCAGGTGCCCGCTGGCCGGGTCGAACATGGCGCCGAGATAGAGCGGGCTGTCCAGCTCCGCACGCAGTTGGCTGCGGTCCCACCACTGCAGTGGATAGTCATAGCGTTCGGCCATGCGCACGATGCCGCGCTGCAGGGCCTGCACCTGGCGTGGCTTCAACGGCACGTGCGCGTGGCCGTCGCGCCAATCGCAGGCAATGCCGTGGCGCGCGATGCGTTCGCGCAGCAGCCGCATGCCATCGCGCGAATAGTCGAACAGCAGGCGTGCATCGCGGTCGCCGACCAGCGCTTCCAGCGTGTCCTGTTCGCAGCCATAGCCCACGATGGCCTGGCCGCCGTTGCGCCCGGAGGCGCCCCAGCCAATCCGCCGGGCCTCCAGCACGGTGACCTGGTAGCCGGCCTCGGCCAGCGCCAGCGCCGCGGTGAGCCCGGTGTAGCCGGCGCCGAGCACGCAGACATCGCTGCGCTGCGCACCGTGCAGCGGCGCCTGCGCAGGCAAGGGCGGCGTGCTGCGCGCATACCAGCTGTCGGGATACCCGTTGCCCGGTGCGTCGGTCGAGCCGGCGGGCAAGGCGGTGGCCATCAGACCGTCCGCAGATACCGGGCGTAGTCCAGGTCCGGCACCAGCGCCTGATAGTCGAGCAGCTCGCGCTGCTTCTGCTGGCCGAACACATGCTGGAACTGCGTGCCCAATTGGGTGGCGATGAAGTCGCTGCGCAGGAACGCATCCACCGCACCCTGCCAGGTGCGCGGGGTGAAGGTCGCCTGCGCGTAGGCGTTGCCCTGCACCGGGGCGGTGGGTTCGCCGGGGTGCTGCAAGCCGTCCAGCATCGCGGCCAACACAGCCGCCGCCACCAGGTAGGGGTTGGCATCGGCGCCGGCGATGCGGTGTTCGATACGGGTGTTGTGCGCATCGCTGTGCGGGATGCGCAAGGCCACGGTGCGGTTGTTGAAGCCCCAGCTGGCGTCCAGCGGCACGAACGCATTCGGCACGAAACGGCGGTAACTGTTGGCATGCGGCGCGAACAGCAGCAGCGATGCGTCCGCATGCCGTTGCAACCCGGCAATGGCATGGCGCAGGGCGGCGGCCGGCGCATCTGCTGTGCCGTGCAGCACGTTGTGGCCGGCGGCATCGAGCAGGCTGACGTGCACGTGCAGCCCGCTGCCGGCCTGGCCGGCGAATGGCTTGGCCATGAAACTGGCCAACAGGTGTTGCTGCTGCGCGATCGCCTTGATGGTGCGCTTGAGCAGCAGCGCCTCGTCGCATGCGGCCACCGCATCGGCGCGGTGCTGCAGGTTGATCTCGAACTGCCCGGGCGCGTATTCGGCCACCGCGGTATCGGCCGGAATGCCTTGCTGCCGGCACGCCGCAGTGACGGCATCGGTGAAGCTGCGGTGGTCGTCCAGATCCTGCAATGCATACACCTGGGTGCTGGTGTTGCGCTCGCCGGTGTGTGCATCGCGCGGCGTCTGCGGACGGCCCTGGGCATCGGCCATGGCGTCGAACAGGTAGAACTCCAGCTCCACGGCGATCACCGGCGTCAGGCCCAGCGCGGCGAATCCTTGCACCACGCGCTGCAGCACCGCGCGCGGCGCGACCTCGAACAAGGCACCGTTGGGGGTGTGCATTGCCAGCAACAGCTGCGCCATCGGTTGCGGCGCCCATGGCACCGGGCGGAGCGAGCCGGCGATCGGGCGGCAGATGCGATCGGCATCGCCAATGGCGTAGCCCAGGCCGGTTTCTTCCACCGTATTGCCGGTGATGTCGG
>Ga0114992_100004_pt1 | contig 35734 bp, 27 predicted proteins | sample MSEELM_DM5_FD_89584 | JGI IMG/M metagenome (GOLD analysis project Ga0114992, IMG submission 89584) | Subsurface microbial communities from deep shales in West Virginia, USA - MSEEL M_DM5 | ecosystem: Environmental > Aquatic > Deep subsurface > Shale gas/oil reservoir > Produced water/Flow back ... | reverse complement strand
TGGCGAATGTGACCGCTCGCTGCGTCAGCGCGTAAGCGTGCTGGACTGGTTCCCTGGAGCCGTTGCATTACTTAGCTATGGTCGCCAGATCGACCGCGGCATCGTGGCCACGTCGTGCGATGACCAACGCGCGCCACGATGCCAGGCGATGCGCATTGGCGCCTGCGCGGCCGATTGGCCACGCGCCAATCAGCTGGCCGGCTGGATGCGGACCCGTGTCTGGTCTTCTTCCGCGGCGGGCGCTTGCGGTGTTTTTGCCGGTGCCGGTTGCGCTGCCGGCGTGGCCGCCGGTGCCTCGGGCGCTGCGCGGTGACGCATCACCACCACCATGGCCACGGCGCCGATCACCAGCAACAGCACCAACCGGATCCGCCAGGCCCAGCTGCGCGCGCTGGTGCTTGAGCCGGTCTCGCCCTCGCGGAAGGTGTATTCCACGTTGGGCATGTCGCGGCGCGTGGTGTCTAGCAGGCGCGCATCGCGCAACAGTTCGCGCGCACGTGGTTGGTCGTTGGCGTGCACGATCCACACGGTTGGATGCGCCTGCGCATTGCCTTGTTCGAGATAGCTGAACTGGCCGCTGCGCTTGCTCTGGTAAGACCGGCCATTACTGATGCGGATCTCGATTCCGGCATTGCGCAGCAGGTTGGCCACGCCCTCGGCGGTTTCGATCCGTTGACTGCTGAAAATCTTGCGCATTAGGGCGTGCCATCGATGTCTGTCGCCACTGCGCTGGGCGCGCAATTGCTTTGAACGGGAGAAAGAAAAGGGGCCGGCGGTGCATTGCGTGCCACGTCTGCGGATAGGCGAATCCGCAGCAGCATGCAGCCACCAACCACGGTGGCCGTGGCGCCGAATGCGGCACTGGCCGGCTTGCCGCGCAACGTCCCTGCGCCGCTTTGATGTGTCGCCCAGGCAGTGGTCAGGGCCGGATGCAGCAATCGCACGTGTCAGTCCTTGGCCGGCACGGCGGTGGCACTGCCGTCACGCACTACCCGGATCAACCCTTCCTGGGTGGTGCTGGCCACCAGCACGCCGTCGCGGGTGAAGAACTGCCCGCGAGCCAGGCCGCGCGAGCCCTGCGCGGTCGGGCTATCCAGCGAGTACAGCAGCCAGTCGTCGGTGCGGAACGGGCGATGGAACCACAGCGCGTGATCTAGCGAGGCCATCTGCACGTTGGGCGTGTAATAGCTGATGCCGTGCGGAAACGTGGAAGTCCCCAGCAGCTGGAAATCCGATGCGTACGCCAGCAGTGCCTGGTGCAGGCCGACGTCATCGCCCACCGGGTCGCTCAGGCGCAGCCACATCTGCTGGAATGGCGGCCGCTTGGGCGGCTTGAGCTCGTCGCGCGGGAACACGTGGCGGAATTCGAACGGGCCGCCGCGCGAGAGCCAGCGCTGCACCTTGGCCGGCAGGCGCGCCAGCACCTCCGGTGCCAGCGGCGCGGTGGGTTCGATGTCCTCCGGCGGCGGCACCACCGGCATGGCCGACTGATGCTCGGCGCCGTCTTCGCGTTCCTGGAACGAGGCCGCGCAGAAGAAGATCACCTTGCCGTGCTGAATCGCGGTAACGCGGCGCACCGAAAAACTGCCGCCATCGCGGGTGCGGTCCACGTCATAGACGATGGGGTGGTCGATATCGCCGGCGCGCAAAAAATAGGCGTGCAGCGAGTGCGCCTGGCGGCCGTTCTCCACCGTGGCCTGGGCCGCGGACAGGGCCTGGCCCAGCACCTGGCCGCCGAACACGTATTTGGTGCCGATGTCGCGGCTCTGGCCACGGAACAGGTTGTCTTCCAGCCGCTCCAGCGAGAGCAGGCTGATCAGTTCGGAGACCACGGGTTCGGCGTTGGCGGACAAGAGGCTGGCCTGAGCGTGCGACGGAGCACAATTATAGCGGCCCGCCTGTGCGTGCTATGCCTTTTGCAGGCGCGCCACCAGCCCATGCAGTGCGGCCTGCGCGTCCGGCGCGTACCAGCCGTCGATGAAGCGCTCCAGCTGGATCAACTCCGGCGCCAGCGCCGCGCGCAGGTCGGCACGCGCCACCGCGCGGGTGGCCAGCATCGGTTGGCGCGGCAACTGCTGCAGGTCCTGCAGCCAGGCCACGGCGCGCGCGGTGACCAGCTCGCCATCCACCAGCTCGTCGACCAGCCCGATCTTGACTGCCTCTTCGGCCGGCACCAGCTGCCCGGCGATCAGCAGGCGTTCGGCGCGGTGCGCACCGACCACGCGGCGCAACAGGCGCTGGATGCCTTCCGGCGCCGCCAGGCCGACCTGCACTTCATTCAGACCAATCGCGTACGGCCGCGCGGTATCGGCGCTGCGCGCCATCACCCGGTAATCGCAGCACAGCGCCAGCACGCAACCGCCGGCCGGCGCGTGCCCGCCGATTGCCGCGACCACCGGCACCGGGCAGTGGGCCAGCGCGTTGGCCGCATCGAAAAACGCCGTCCAGCTCTCCAGCAGCGCGCCGCGGTTGGTGCCATGCGAGAGCAGATGCGGCACGTCCATGCCACCGGAAAAAATACGTTCGCTGCCCGACAACACTACGCCGTCGACATCGCTCCCACCTGCTGCACGGCGGCAGTCAGCGCCTGGCATAGCGCGGTATCCAGCGCATTGACCGGCGGGCGCGCCAGACGGATTTCGCGAAGACGGCCGTGGTCAAGGATCTGGATGCGCATGCGGGGCTCCTGAAAGTCTGGTCATGATAGACGGCCGTCGCTGCACGCGGTGCGTGCGTGCAAACGCGCTGCTGGATGCATTGCTGCTGCTGGCGCGCGCGCAAGCGCAGTGCAGCATCCAGCGCACGTGGGCGCCAGCTGTTTCAACGGGGGCGAGAAACGCGCAAATAAAAAACGGCGGCTTCATAAAGAAGCCGCCGTGCGTCATTCACCCGCGTCTATGTTGCGCGCGATCAGCTGCTCGCGGCGCGTACCGCATCCGGCAACGACGCGCTCTTGCCGGTCTGGGTGTCGATCCACACCACCACCACGTTGCCGTCCGAATACAGCACGTCCTCGTCCTTCTGGTCGAGGATGCGATGTCCGATGGTCACGCTGCTGCTGCCCAGGCGTTCGACGAACAATTCCACCAGGATGTCATTGGGCCAGACCAACGGCCGCTTGTAGTTGACGTTGGTGGCCGCGACCACCGGTGCGATGCGATCGGTCATCGCCACGCCTTCCACGCCCAGCATCCAGCGCACGCGCGCTTCTTCCAGGTAGGAAATGTATTTGGCGTTGTTGACGTGGCCCATGCTGTCCATGTCGCGCCAGCGCACGCTGATCGGAACGCGTGCCAGGATCTTGTGTTCGCTCATCAGCTTGCCTTCTTCTTCGCAGTCTTCTTGATGGGGGTCTTGGCGGCCTTGGCCACCTTCTCCGGCTTGACCTTGCGCGGTGGCCGCGCATCAGGCTTGTTGGCCATCGCCGCCGGGCGGGTTTCGCGTGCCTTCACCGACGGCAGCATCTTGGCCAGGAACTGCCCGGTGTAGGAGGCCTTGTGCGCGGCCACATCTTCCGGCGTGCCGGAGACCAGGATGGTGCCGCCGCGGTGGCCGCCTTCCGGCCCAAGATCCACGATCCAATCGGCCGTCTTGATCACGTCCAGATTGTGTTCGATCACCACCACCGTGTTGCCCTCGTCGCGCAGCTTGTGCAGCACGCCGAGCAGCGCTTCGATGTCGTGGAAGTGCAGGCCGGTGGTGGGCTCGTCCAGGATGTACAAGGTGCGCCCGGTATCGCGGCGCGACAGTTCCTTGGACAGCTTCACACGCTGCGCTTCACCGCCGGACAACGTGGTCGCGCTCTGGCCAAGCTTGATGTAGCTCAGGCCCACGTCCACCAAGGTTTCCAGCTTGCGCGCGATCGACGGCACCGGCTCGAACAGCCGCAGCGCGTCTTCCACCGTCATCTGCAACACGTCGCTGATGTTGAAGCCCTTGTACCGGATCTCCAATGTCTCGCGGTTATAGCGTTTGCCATGGCAGACATCGCACGGCACATACACGTCGGGCAGGAAGTGCATCTCCACCTTGATCATGCCGTCGCCCTGGCAGGCCTCGCAGCGGCCGCCGCGCACATTGAAGCTGAAGCGGCCCGGCGAATACCCGCGTGCACGCGATTCCGGCACCTGCGCGAACAGCTCGCGTAGCGGAGTGAACATGCCGGTGTACGTCGCCGGGTTGGAGCGCGGTGTGCGCCCGATCGGCGACTGGTCGATGTCCACCACCTTGTCGAACAGGTCCAGATTTTCCACTTCGCGATGCGGTGCCACCGTGTGCGATGCACCGTTGATCTCGTTGGCCGCCAGTGTGAACAACGTATCGTTGATCAACGTCGACTTACCCGAACCGGACACGCCGGTGATGCAGGTCAGCAGGCCGGCCGGAATCTCCAGGTCCACATTTTTCAGGTTGTTGCCGGTGGCCCCGCGCAGATGCAGCATCATCTTCGGGTTGGGCTTGTGGCGTTGCTTGGGAATCTCGATGCGGCGCTTGCCCGACAGGTATTGGCCGGTCAGCGAACGTGGCGACTCGAGGATGTCTTGCAGCGTGCCCTGCGCGCAGATTTCACCGCCGTGCACGCCCGCGCCAGGGCCAATGTCCAGCACGTGATCGGCCAGGCGAATGGCGTCTTCGTCATGTTCGACCACGATCACCGTATTGCCCAGGTCGCGCAGTCGCGTCAGCGTGCCGAGCAGGCGCTCGTTGTCGCGTTGATGCAGTCCGATCGAGGGTTCGTCGAGCACGTACATCACGCCGACCAGGCCCGCACCGATCTGGCTGGCCAACCGGATGCGCTGTGCTTCGCCACCGGACAAGGTGTCGGCCTTGCGTTCCAGGGTGAGGTAATCCAGGCCCACGTCGACCAAAAAGCCAAGTCGTTCGCCGATTTCCTTGACGATCTTGCTGGCAATCTCGCCGCGCCAACCCGGCAGCGACAATCCGCGGAAAAAGTTCAGCGCTTCGTTGACCGGCAGCACCACCAGTTCCGGCAACGGGCGGTCGGCCACAAAGACGTTGCGCGCAGCGCGATTCAGGCGCGTGCCGTTGCAGGCAGGGCAGGGCTGCTGGCTGACGTACTTGGTCAACTCTTCGCGCACGGCCGGCGATTCGGTCTCGCGGTAGCGGCGTTCCAGGTTCGGCAGGATGCCTTCGAAGCGATGCTTGCGCGTGGTGCGCCCGCCCGCGTCGGTGAAGTAGGTGAAGCTGATCACCTCATCGCCGCTGCCGAACAGTACCGCCTGGCGCACCTTGGCCGGCAACGTGTTCCACACCGCATCCACGTCGAACTTGTAGTGCTTGGCCAGCGAGGCAATTAACTGGAAATAATAGGCATTGCGCCGATCCCAGCCGCGCACTGCGCCGGCCGACAACGACAGCTCCGGATGCACCACCACGCGGTCCGGGTCGAAGAATTCGGCCACGCCCAGGCCATCGCAGCTCGGGCAGGCACCGACCGGCGCGTTGAACGAGAACAGGCGCGGTTCCAACTCCGGTAGCGAGTAATCGCAGACCGGGCAGCTGTACTTGGACGAAAATAGATGCGGCGCGGCGGCGGCATCGTCCAGCGACTGCACTGCGACCATGCCTTCGCCGAGCTTGAGCGCGGTCTCGAAGCTTTCCGCCAGTCGCTGCTTGATGTCTTCACGCGGGCGGAAGCGGTCGATCACCGCTTCGATGGTGTGCTTCTGGCGCAGCGCCAGCGGCGGCACCGCATCGATCTCGTACAACTCGCCATCCACGCGCACACGCACGAAGCCCTGCGCACGCAGTTGTTCGAACACCTGCGCGTGCTCGCCCTTGCGGTCGCGGATCACCGGTGCCAGCAGCATGTAGCGCTGCTCCGGGTCCAGTGTGAGCATGTGGTCGACCATCTGGCTGACGGTCTGCGCCTCCAGCGGGAAGCCATGATCCGGGCAGCGCGGCTGGCCCACGCGCGCGTACAGCAGGCGCAGGTAGTCGTAGATCTCGGTGATCGTGCCGACCGTGGAGCGCGGGTTGTGCGAGGTGGACTTCTGCTCGATCGAGATGGCCGGCGACAGCCCTTCGATATGGTCCAGGTCCGGCTTTTCCATCACGCTGAGGAACTGGCGCGCATACGCCGACAGCGACTCGACGTAGCGGCGCTGGCCTTCTGCATAGATGGTGTCGAACGCCAACGACGACTTGCCCGAGCCGGACAGGCCGGTGATCACGATCAATTTGTCGCGAGGCAGGTCGAGGTCGATGTTCTTGAGGTTGTGCGTCCGCGCGCCGCGGATGCGGATGAAATCCATCGCCATGGGGGATCCGATGTCGGGCCGGCGAACCGGCAGTGGTGCGAGCGTGCTCAGCAGGAATGAGTGGCAGTCGATCAGCCTACCCGCCGACCTAGGTGAGGGCAATTGCCCCAAATGCCAGTGTGACCGAGCGCTTGTGGCGGCCGGATGATCCGTTCCACGGGGGCGATTTTGGCCTGCGGCGGCAGACCTGCTTGCGGGTTGACCCGAAACCGGCTAGGGCAGTACAATCCCGCTCCTGTCTGCCCCATGGGCAAGTCAGGCGACCATAATAACTACAGAGGAAAACCTGGTCATGTACGCAGTTCTGGTAACGGGCGGTAAGCAATACCGCGTCGCGCAGGGCGAAACGCTCCGCGTGGAAAAACTCGAAGTCGAAGCCGGCAACGAGATCAAGTTCGACACCATCCTGATGTTGGGTGATAGCGATGGCATCAAGCTGGGCGACGCGCTGAAGGGCGCTTCGGTCACCGCCAAGGTTGTGGCCCATGGCCGCGCCGACAAGGTGCGCATCATCAAGTTCCGCCGCCGCAAGCACCACATGAAGCGTCAGGGACACCGTCAGTACTACACCGAAATCGAGATCACCGGCATCGCCGGTGGCGACAAGAAGTAAGGAGAACCAGTCATGGCACATAAAAAGGGCGTAGGTTCCTCGCGCAACGGTCGCGATTCCAACCCGAAGTACCTCGGCGTCAAGATCTTCGGTGGCCAGGCCATCGATGCCGGCAACATCATCGTGCGTCAGCGTGGCACCCAGTTCCATCCGGGCGCCGGCGTCGGCCTGGGTCGTGACCACACGCTGTTTGCGCTGGTCAACGGCAAGGTGGAATTCACCACCAAGGGCCCGAAGAAGCGTCGCACCGTCAGCGTGGTTGCCGAGGCGTAATCGCCCGCTCCATGCAGACCAGCCCGCACGGCAGTATTGCCAGGCGGGCGAGACGGAGAGCCCCGCTTCGGCGGGGTTTTTCGTTTGACGGCTGGGAATCGGGAGTAGGGAGTCGGGAATCGGAAAAGCCGGTTCTGCGTCCCATCGCGTTTTTCTACAGCCGTGCTGGCGGGTGTTTTCGCCGGCAGGAATCCGCCGCTTTTGCTGGCCGATTCCCCATTCCCTATTCCCCATTCCCGGTTGCAAGCCCATGAAGTTAGTCGACGAAGCAGAAATCCTGGTCACCGCCGGCAATGGCGGCAATGGCTGTGTCGGATTTCGCCGCGAGAAGTTCATCCCGCTTGGCGGGCCGGATGGCGGTGACGGCGGCAACGGCGGCAGCGTCTGGATCGTGGCCGACGAAAACGTCAACACCCTGGTCGATTTCCGCCATGAGCGCGCGTTCAAGGCGCAGCGCGGCGAGAACGGCATGGGCCGGCAGGCCTATGGCAAGGGTGGCGAAGACCGCGTCATCGTGGTGCCGGTCGGTACTGTGGTGATGAACGTGCAGACCGATGAAATCATCGGCGACATGACCCAGCACGGCGATCGTCTGCTGGTGGCCAAGGGCGGCAAGGGCGGCCTGGGCAACATGCATTTCAAGAGCTCGGTGAACCGCGCGCCGCGCCAGTCCACTACCGGCGAGGAGGGCGAGGAGCGCCTGCTCAAGCTGGAGCTCAAGCTGCTGGCCGACGTCGGCCTGCTGGGCTTTCCCAATGCCGGCAAGAGCACGTTGATTCGCGCGGTTTCGGCGGCGACGCCGAAGGTGGCCGATTACCCGTTCACCACGCTGTACCCGAATCTGGGCGTGGTCAGCGTCGAGGCGTATCGCAGCTTCGTGATCGCCGACGTGCCGGGCCTGATCGAGGGCGCCGCCGATGGTGCCGGCCTGGGTACGCAGTTCCTGCGCCATCTGCAGCGCACCCGCCTGCTGTTGCATCTGGTGGACATTTCGCCGATGGACGGCGGCGTGGATGGCGTGTCGCCGGTCGATCAGGTGCGCACCATCGAGCGCGAACTCGAACGGCATGATCCGGCGCTGCTGGAAAAGCCGCGTTGGCTGGTACTCAACAAGGCCGATCTGATGTTCCCGGAGGAAGCGCAGGCCGCTGCCGAGGCCATCGTGGCCGAGCTGGGCTGGACGGCGCCTTGGTACCTGGTGTCGGCGCTGGGCCGTGATGGCACCTTCCCGATCATGAAGGACGTGATGGCCTTCTTCGATCGTCAGCGCGAGGACGAGCTCGAGGCGCGCAATGCAGGTTGAGCGCAGACAGGTGCCCACAAAAAACCCGGCCAAGGCCGGGTTTTCTTGTGCCATCGAAAGCCAGGCTTTCGATGGCGAACCTGCTGATCGCTTACGCGGCCTTGATGGCCTTGATGCGAGCGGTCAGGCGGCTCTTGTGACGCGCAGCCTTGTTCTTGTGAATCAGGCCACGGGCGCTGAAACGGTCGAGGATGGGCTGAGCAACGGCGAAAGCAGCTTCGGCGCCTGCAGCATCGTTGGCGTCAAGGGCCTTGATCACCTTCTTGACGGCGGTGCGCAGCATCGAACGCTGGCCCGTGTTGCGCTCGTTGCGCACAACGGTCTGCTTGGCGCGCTTCTTGGCGGACTTGATATTGGCCACGGTGGTGGGTTCCTGAAAAATCGGTATGGTGGAAAAAGCAAGCGCGAAAGTATGATGGACCCAGATATGTACGTCAAGTCAGTTGTCAAGAGGGATTGCCCATGAGCACACCCCGCATGATGAGGGGGCTGCTCTCGTTTAGCAGTATGACCATGGTGTCGCGGGTGCTGGGCCTGATCCGCGACCAGGCGATCTCCACTACCTTCGGCGCCAACGCGGTGACCGACGCGTTCTGGGTGGCGTTCCGGATTCCGAACTTCCTGCGGCGCCTGTTCGCCGAAGGCTCGTTCGCCACCGCCTTCGTGCCGGTGTTCACCGAAGTCAAGGAGACCCGGCCGCACGCCGACCTGCGCGAATTGATGGCGCGCGTCTCCGGCACCCTGGGCGGCATGTTGCTGCTGGTGACGGCGCTGGGGCTGATCTTCACCCCGCAGCTCGCTTCGGTGTTCTCCGATGGCGCGGCCACCGATCCGGACAAGTACGGCCTGCTGGTGGATCTGCTGCGGCTGACCTTTCCGTTCCTGCTGTTCGTTTCGCTGACGGCCCTGGCCGGTGGTGCGCTGAATAGCTTCCAGCGGTTTGCGATTCCCGCGCTGACCCCGGTGATCCTCAATCTATGCATGATCGCCGGCGCGCTGTGGTTGGCGCCTCGCCTGGATGTGCCGATTTTGGCGCTGGGCTGGGCAGTGCTGGTGGCTGGTGCGTTGCAACTGCTGTTCCAGCTGCCGGCGTTGAAGGGTATCGACCTGCTCACGCTGCCGCGCTGGGGCTGGCGTCATCCGGACGTGCGAAAGGTGCTGACCTTGATGATCCCGACGCTGTTCGGCTCATCGGTGGCGCAGATCAACCTGATGCTGGACACGGTGATTGCCGCGCGCCTGAGCGACGGGTCGCAGTCGTGGCTGTCGCTGGCGGACCGCTTCCTGGAGCTGCCGCTGGGCGTGTTCGGTGTGGCCCTGGGCACGGTGATCCTGCCGGCGTTGGCGCGGCATCATGTCAAGACCGACCGCACCGCGTTCTCCGGGGCGCTGGACTGGGGTTTTCGCACTACCTTGCTGATCGCGATGCCGGCGATGCTGGGCTTGCTGCTACTGGCCGAGCCACTGGTGGCCACCTTGTTCCAGTACCGCCAGTTCACCGCGTTCGACACCCGCATGACTGCGCTGTCGGTGTACGGGCTGAGTTTTGGCCTGCCGGCCTACGCGATGCTGAAAGTTGTGCTGCCAGCGTTCTATGCGCGGCAGGACACCCGCACCCCGGTGCGCGCGGGCGTGGCGGCGCTGATCGCCAACATGGTGTTCAACTTCGCGTTCCTGGCCGTGCTCTACCAGGTGATGGTGCCGCCGGAATTGAAGGCGCAAGGCGTGATGCAGGCGCTCGGCAAGCAGCCTGGCCTGCATCTGGCGCTGGGCATTGCCAGTGCGCTGTCCAGTTATCTCAACCTGGGCCTGTTGTGGTTCTGGCTGGGCAAGTCCGGCGTGTATCAGCGCCGGCCGGGCTGGGCAGGCTATGCGGCGCGGCTGCTGGTGGCCTGTGCGGCGATGGTGGTGGTGCTGTTGGGCCTGCTGTGGTGGTTGCCGTCGTTCACCGAGATGGACAAGTGGCAGCGCATCGGCTGGCTGGCGGTGCTGGTGGGCAGTGGCGGGCTCACCTATGTAGTGGCGCAGTTGGCACTGGGGCTGCGGCCGCGGCATCTGCGCGAGCAGTGACGCCGCGAAGGGGCTTGGACGCTTGAGGCTTGCGTGCCGGAGATGGGTGTCGCTCCTCACGCGGCCGAGGCGACCCGGCACACGCTGCGCGTGCGCCGGCTGCCGGTCGATTGGCAACCCGGGCGGACGTCCCCATCTCAGCTGCCGGGGCCATGCGATTTGTTGCGCGCGGCTATACTTGACGGTTATGCATGATCGAGGGCTGGCCCGCAGGCTGGCGTCGCTTTGGAACGAGGAATGAGCAGGCTGTTTAGAGACGTCGAGGGCGGGACGCTGTTCCCGCACGGAAGCGTGGTCTGCATCGGTGCCTTCGATGGCCTGCACCTGGGCCATCAGGCGCTGGTGCGCCATGCGGTCGAACGTGCGCGTGCGCTGGGCGTGCCGGCAGTGGCGGTGAGCTTCGAGCCGTTGCCGCGCGAGTTCTTCGCCAATGACACGCCGCCGCCGCGCCTGACCCTGGCCCGGGCCAAGATCGAAGGCTTGTACGGCTTTGGTGCCGATAGCGTCGGCATGATCCGTTTCGATGGGCGGCTGTCGGCGATGAGCGCGCAGGACTTCGTTCGCCTGGCATTGGTGGGGCGCCTGTGCGCACGCGAAGTGTGGATCGGCCCGGAGTTCCGCTTCGGCCATCGGCGCGGCGGCGACATTGCGCTGTTGCGTGCCCTGGGCGAGCAGCACGGCTTTGCTGCCGGCGAGATTGCGCCGGTGCATCTGCGCGGCGAGCGCATCTCTGCAACGCGCATCCGGGAACTGCTGGTGGCTGGGGAATTTGCCCATGCCGGCGAACTGCTCGGCCGCCCGTACGCAATCGGTGGACGTGTGGTCCGCGGCAAGCAGCTTGGCCGCACGTTGGGGTATCCCACCGCCAATCTGCGGTTTGCCCGCACCCCGGCGTTATCCGGTATCTATGCCACCTGGGTGCATGGCGTGGCCGCGCACCCATGGCCGTCGGTCTCCAGCTTCGGCACGCGGCCCACGGTTGCGGGGATCGAGCCCTTGCTGGAAGCGCACCTGTTCGATTTTCAGGGCAACTTGTACGGGCGCCACATCGCGGTCGAATTCGTCGCCAAGCTACGCGATGAAGAAAAGTTTGATGGCCTGGAAGCGCTGACCGTGCAGATGCATCGCGATGCCGAGCAGGCGCGCGCCGTGCTTGCCGCGCATGCGCGCGCGCATTCTTTGCCGCAGCATGCCGATGCACAGCACGCCGATGCACCTTCGACGCAGGCAGCCACAGACACGTCTGCAGAGACCTCACCTGCGAGCCCCTCGCAAAGCCCTGCGCACGCCCGTGCGGACGGTTCACATAACGCAGCGCAACGGTAGATTCCCGTGACCCAAGACTACAAAGCCACACTCCATCTGCCCGCCACGGACTTTCCGATGCGCGGCGACCTGCCCAAGCGCGAGCCGGCGATGCTGGAGCGCTGGGAGCGCGAGGGGCTGTACGCACAAGTGCGTGCCAATGCCGCTGGCCGTCCGCTGTTCGTGCTGCACGACGGCCCGCCGTATGCGAACGGGCAGATCCATCTGGGTCACGCGGTCAACAAGATCCTCAAGGACATCATCGTCAAGTCCAAGTACCTGGCTGGCTTCGATGCGCCGTACATCCCGGGCTGGGACTGCCATGGGCTGCCGATCGAAATCGCGATCGAGAAAAAGTTCGGCAAGGTCGGCGTGAAGCTGGACGCCGCGCAGTTCCGCCAGAAGTGCCGCGAGTACGCGACCGAGCAGATCGACCTGCAGCGGCGCGATTTCAAGCGCCTGGGCGTGATCGGCGACTGGGACAACCCGTACAAGACGCTGGACTTCCGCTTCGAAGCCAATGAAATCCGCGCGCTGGCCAAGGTCATCGACAACGGCCACCTCACACGCGGCGTCAAGCCGGTGCACTGGTGCTTCGACTGCGGCTCGGCGTTGGCCGAGGCGGAAATCGAATACGCCGACAAGGTGTCGCCGACGGTGGATATCGCCTATCCGGCACGCGATCCGGCGGCCGTCGCTGCAGCATTCGGCGTCACGCTGTCTGCGGGTACGCAGGTGGCGGTGCCGATCTGGACCACCACGCCCTGGACGCTGCCGGCCTCGCTGGCGGTGAGCCTGGGCGCGGAACTGGACTACGTGCTGGTCGAAGGCGCGGCCGACCACGGCCAGCCGCGCTGGTTGGTGATCGCCGAGGCGTTGGCCGGCAAGGCGCTGGCGCGCTACGGCGTCGATGCAGTGGTGGTGCATGGCCACGCCAAGGGCGCAGCGCTGGACCAACTGCTGCTGGCGCACCCGTTCTATGCCGAACGCGACATCCCGCTGATCCTGGGCGATCACGTCTCCGACGACGACGGTACCGGTGCGGTGCACACCGCGCCGGGCCACGGCCAGGAGGACTACCAGGTCTCCAAACAGTACGGTCTGCTGGAGCGCTACAGCGCCGCGCAGATCAACCCGATCGACGGGCGCGGCGTGTATCTGCCGTCCACCCCGCCGCTGGGCGACACCGTGCTGGCCGGGCTGCATATCTGGAAAGCCAACGACGTCATCATCGATGCGTTGCGCGACACCGGCGCGTTGCTGGCCGCCAGCAAGATGGAGCACAGCTATCCGCATTGCTGGCGCCACAAGACGCCGATCGCTTTCCGTGCCACGCCGCAGTGGTTCATCTCGATGGAGCAGGCCAACCTGCGCGCCGATGCGCTCAAGGCCATCGAAACCGTGCATTGGTATCCGTCGTGGGGCCAGGCGCGGATCGCCGGCATGATCGACGGGCGTCCGGACTGGACCATCTCGCGCCAGCGCACCTGGGGCGTGCCGATCGCGTTGTTCGTGCACCGCGAAACCGGCGAGCCGCATCCGCGCAGCACCGAGCTGATGCGGCAGGTGGCCGAACGGGTGGAGCAGGGCGGCGTGGATGACTGGTACACGCTGGACGCGGCCGAGCTGTTGGGCGATGAAGCCGGCGACTACGACAAGATCACCGACATCCTGGACGTGTGGTTCGACTCGGGCGTGACCCATGAAACAGTGCTGGTGGATCGCGGCCTGCCCAAGCCGGCCGACCTGTACTTGGAAGGCTCCGATCAGCATCGCGGCTGGTTCCAGTCCTCGCTGCTGACCGGCGTGGCGATGGACAAGGTCGCGCCGTACAAGCAGTGCCTCACCCACGGATTCACTGTGGACGAGCACGGCCGCAAGATGTCCAAGTCGCTGGGCAACGGGATCGAGCCGCAGGAAATCATGCGCACGCTGGGCGCCGACATCCTGCGTCTGTGGATCGCCTCGGCTGATTACAGCAACGAGATGTCGCTGTCGCAGGAGATCCTCAAGCGCAATGCCGATGCGTACCGTCGCCTGCGCAATACCGCGCGCTTCCTGCTTGGCAATCTGCATGGGTTCGACCCGTTGCAGCATCTGGTGGCGCTGGACGACATGGTGCTGCTGGACCGCTGGATCGTGCATCGCGCCCACGAGCTGCAGGAGAAGATCACTGCCGCGTATGCGCGCTACGACTTCGCCGAGATCGTGCAGGGGCTGCTGAATTTCTGCAGCGTGGACCTGGGTTCGCTGTACCTGGATGTCACCAAGGACCGCCTGTACACGATGGCCGAGGATGCGCGCGGCCGCCGTTCGGCGCAGAGCGCGATGTATCACGTGGCCGAGGCGTTCGTGCGCTGGATTGCGCCGGTGCTGAGCTTCACCGCCGAAGAGCTGTGGGCGTACCTGCCTGGCGAGCACTCCGGCAACGTGCTGTTCGCCACCTGGTACGACGGGCTGGCGCCGATGCCGGCCGATGCCGCACTGACCAGCGCCGACGTCGACAAGTTGCTGGCACTGCGTGAGCAGGTGGCCAAGGTGCTGGAGCCGATGCGTGCCAATGGCGCGATCGGCGCGGCGCTGGAAGCGGAAATCACCGTGGCCGCCGATGCGCAGACCGCCGCGCGCTGGCAACCGCTGAGCGATGAGCTGCGCTTCCTGTTTATCAGTGGCGACGTCACCGTGACCGCGGCCAGCACCGACGACATCTTCGTCAGTGCGCAGCCCACCACCAAGGCCAAGTGCGTGCGCTGCTGGCACCACCAGGCCAGCGTGGGCAGCGACCCGCGGCACCCGGAGTTGTGCAGCCGCTGCGTCAGCAACATCGAAGGCCCGGGCGAGGAGCGTCGCTGGTTCTGATGCGGCTATGGCGTGGCGGCGTGTTCGGCGCGCCGCCGCGTCCGCTGCAGGGTTGCGGCGCCGGCCAGCTGTGCGGTCGACGCGGTTCTGGTGGGCAGCCACCGTTCCTCAGTTTGCCCTGCGGCGGGCCCTGCAGCTGAAGCCCGGCGCGCATGCCGGCATGGGGCAGGTCGGTTGGTTGTCCCGTGCGTGCCATCCTGTGTTGTTCCCGCCATCCAGGCCTCTTCTCCGCCACGGAGAAGGCCTCCTACTTGCGATATTTCGACATGAGTCAACGACCCAACCCGTCCGCCCTGATCTGGTTACTGCTTTCGGCTGTTGTGATCGGCCTGGATCAATGGAGCAAGGCCTGGGTGCTGTCCAGCCTGCCCGAATACACCCCGGTGCCGGTCATCGACGGGTTCTGGAACTGGTACCGCACCTACAACACCGGGGCAGCCTTCAGCTTCCTGAGTGATGCCGGTGGCTGGCAGCTGTGGTTCTTCACCGCGCTGGCGGTCGGCATCAGTGGCCTGCTGGCGTTCTGGCTATCGCGCACCGCGCGCGGCGACTGGCGCAGCGCAGTGCCGTATGCGCTGGTCATCGGCGGGGCGATCGGCAATGTGATCGACCGCCTGATGCACGGCCACGTGGTCGATTTCATCCAGTGGTATGTCGGCGAGCACACCTGGCCGTCGTTCAATATCGCCGACTCGGCAATCGTGGGTGGCGCGATCGGCATCGCACTGTTCGGTTTGTTCGACGGCAAGCGCAGTCGAAAAGCGGGATAATCCCGATCCATGCCCGCTGCGGCGCTGCCTTGACGGGCACGCCGCAGCAACGCGCCGGGCGCCGCGTTGTCGGCGGCCGCGCCCCCTGTTGAAAACGTCCGGCCATCGCGGCCGGGCCGTCGAGAGAAAAAGCTTATGGACGTCCTGCTCGCCAATCCCCGCGGCTTCTGCGCCGGTGTCGACCGCGCGATCGAGATCGTCAAGCGTGCGATCGAGACGCTGGGTGCGCCGATCTACGTGCGCCACGAGGTGGTGCACAACCGCTTCGTGGTCGACGACCTCAAGCAGCGCGGTGCCATCTTCGTCGAGGAACTGGACGAAGTGCCGGACGACGCCACGGTGATCTTCAGTGCCCACGGCGTCTCCCAGGCCGTGCGCGTGGAGGCCGAACGGCGCGGGCTGAAGGTGTTCGATGCAACCTGCCCGCTGGTAACCAAGGTGCATTTCGAAGTCGCCCGCCATTGCCGCGCCGGCCGCGATGTGGTGCTGATCGGCCATGCCGGGCATCCGGAAGTGGAGGGCACCATGGGCCAGTGGAGCCGCGAGCGCGGCCCCGGGCAGATCTACCTGGTCGAAGATATCGAGCAGGTCGCCACCTTGCAGGTGCGCCAGCCGGAGAACCTGGCCTATACGACCCAGACCACGCTGTCGGTGGACGACACCATGGGCATCATCGAGGCCTTGCGCGTGCGCTATCCGGCCATGCAGGGGCCAAAGCATGACGACATCTGCTACGCCACGCAGAACCGCCAGGATGCGGTGCGCGACCTGGCGCGGCAGTGCGATCTGGTACTGGTGGTGGGCTCGCCCAACAGCTCCAACTCCAACCGGCTCAGCGAGCTGGCCCGCCGCGATGGGGTGGAGTCCTACCTGATCGACAACGCCAGCGAGATCGACCCGGCCTGGATCGTCGGCAAGCAGCATATCGGCCTGACCGCTGGCGCCTCGGCGCCGCAGGTGCTGGTCGACGGCGTGCTGGCGCGGCTGCGCGAGCTCGGAGCCAATGGCGTGTCCGAACTGGCGGGCGAGCCGGAGTCGATGGTGTTCGCGCTGCCCAAGGAGCTGCGGTTGCGGCTGGTCAGCTGAGGCGGGAGGCGCGCGCCAGGGCATCGGCGAAACATCCGCGCAGTTGCCTCACCGGCTCGGCTGAAGCCGAGCGCTGCGGAGGAGGGCGCAACGATCGCGGCGGCTGAGACGCAGGTGCGTGGCACAGCCGCGACACCCGAGGCGATTGACCGCAGCGGCGCTCCGCTCCTACAATTCACGGCTCGCCGGAATAGCTCAGTTGGTAGAGCGGCGCATTCGTAATGCGTAGGTCGTAGGTTCGATTCCTATTTCCGGCACCATCGCATCATCACTGGGTCGACCTTTGGTCGGCCCAGTTGCGTTTGGGCACTGTGCGCGTCGACGCTGGAATTTTAAGTGCATCGCGTAGGTTCTCTGCCCACTGCACGACGGCCGCAACTGGCCGCATTCCCTGCACTTTGACGCGCTGCGACAACATGTCGCACACATCTGCGCGCATTCATTGCGATGGATCATTGCCAATGGGTTTCGTGCAGGTGCAGCAAAGACTAAAATCAGGGAGCTAACCCGTGTCTTCGATCTGGGCCGCCATCTCCACCGGGAGCGGGCTGTTCAAAACGCCGCTGGCGGATCAGACGAACGAGGCTGGCGTTCCTTCGCACTTGGATCGACCGATGATTCCGTTGAAACATCTCGGGCGTGTACTTCGTCCAGGTCTGATGTTGCCGTTCCTGCTGTTGGCAGGCTGCAACTCGGCCATCCTCAATCCGAAAGGCCAGATCGGCCACGACGAGAAGCAACTGCTGATCACCTCGGTGGTGCTGATGCTGATCGTGGTGATCCCGGTGATCGTCATGGCGATTGCGTTCGCGTGGAAATACCGCGCGTCCAACACCAAGGCGCGCTACGAGCCGGATTGGTCGCACTCCACCGCGATCGAGGTGGTGGTCTGGTCGATCCCGTGCGTGATCATCCTGGTGCTGGCGGTGCTGACCTGGCGCTCGTCGCATGCGCTGGACCCGTACCGGCCGCTGGACTCGGACATCAAGCCGATCAACATCGAGGCGGTGTCGCTGGACTGGAAGTGGATGTTCATCTATCCGGATCAGGGCATCGCCACGGTCAATGAGATCGCGTTCCCGGTGCATGCGCCGCTGAACTTCAAGATCACCTCCGATACGGTGATGAATGCCTTCTTCATTCCACACCTGGGCACCATGATCTATTCGATGGCCGGCATGGAGACCAAGCTGCATCTGGTTGCCAATGAGCCGGGCGAGTACTTCGGCCTGTCCAGCAATTACAGCGGTCATGGCTTCTCGAAGATGAGCTTCGTGGCGCGTGCCACCGACCAGGCCGGCTTCGAGGCATGGGTGGCCAAGGTCAAGGCCTCGCCGAAGGCGCTGGACGCTGCCGAATACCAGGCGCTGGCCGCCAATCGCAACGACAAGGAACAGTATCCGGTCACCTATTACTCATCGGTGCCCGACGGCATGTTCCGGTCGCTGATCGATAAATACATGATGGGTAGCCATCATTCTGAAAGCCATGCCGGCGGTAAGGCAAAGGTCGTAGAGCCGTTTGCCATGTGTACTTCGGAGACAACTGATGTTAGGTAAGCTGACGATCGAGGCGGTTCCGTACCACGAGCCGATCATCATGATCGCCCTCGGTGGCGCCGGCCTGCTTGGCCTGCTCATCGCGGGTGCCATCACCAAGTACAAGCTGTGGGGCTACTTGTGGAATGAGTGGTTCACCTCGGTGGACCACAAGCGCATCGGTGTGATGTACATCATCGTGGCGTTGATCATGCTGCTGCGCGGCTTCGCCGATGCGGCGATGATGCGCACCCAGCAGGCGCTGGCCGGCAACGGCGGCGAAGGCGTGCTGCCGCCGCACCACTACGACCAGATCTTTACCGCGCACGGCGTGATCATGATCTTCTTCATGGCCATGCCGTTCATGACCGGCCTGTTGAACCTGATCGTGCCGCTGCAGATCGGCGCACGCGACGTGGCGTTTCCGTTCCTGAACTCGCTGAGCTTCTGGCTGTTCGTGGCCGGTGCGGCGCTGATCAACATCTCGCTGGGTGTTGGTGAGTTTGCGCAGACCGGCTGGCTGGCGTATCCGCCATTGTCGGGGCTGGAATACAGTCCAGGCGTTGGCGTGGACTACTACATCTGGGCGTTGCAGGTCTCCGGGTTAGGCACGTTGCTGACCGGCGTGAACTTCTTCGTGACGATCATGCGCATGCGCGCGCCGGGCATGACCCTGATGCGCATGCCGATCTTCACCTGGACCGCGCTGATCACCAACATCCTGATCATCGCTGCGTTCCCGATCCTGACTGTGGCGCTGGCGCTGCTGGGTGCCGACCGTTACCTGGGCACGCACTTCTTTACCAACGACGGTGGCGGCAACGCCATGATGTACGTCAACCTGATCTGGATCTGGGGTCACCCGGAGGTTTACATCCTGATCCTGCCGGCGTTCGGCATCTTCTCCGAATTGATTGCCACCTACAGCCGCAAGCGCCTGTTCGGTTACACCTCGATGGTCTACGCCACCGCGTGTATCGGCGTGCTGTCGTTCGTGGTGTGGTTGCACCACTTCTTCACCATGGGCTCGGGTGCCAACGTCAATGCCTTCTTCGGCATCACGACGATGATCATCTCGATCCCGACCGGCGTGAAGATCTTCAACTGGCTGTTCACCATGTTCCGCGGTCGCGTGCACATGACCTCGCCGGTGCTGTGGACGATCGGCTTCATCATCACCTTCTCCATCGGCGGCATGACCGGCGTGATGCTGGCCATCCCGGCCGTGGACTTCGTGTTGCACAACAGCCTGTTCCTGATCGCCCACTTCCATAACGTGATCATCGGCGGTGTGGTGTTCGGTTACCTGGCAGGTCTGACCTACTGGTTCCCGAAGGCGTTCGGCTTCAAGCTCAATGAAAGGCTGGGCAAGGCTTCGTTCTGGTGCTGGATCATCGGCTTCTTCGTGGCCTTCATGCCGCTGTACGTGCTTGGCTTCATGGGCATGACGCGTCGCATGAACACCTACAACCACCCCGAGTGGGCACCGTGGCTGTACGTGGCCGCCGCAGGTGCAGCGATCATCGGCCTGGGTATCTTCCTGAACCTGGTGCAGATCGCTTACAGCGTCTGGAAGCGCAAGGACAACATGGACCACACCGGTGATCCGTGGGATGGCCGTACGCTGGAATGGGCGACGTCCTCGCCGCCGCCGTTCTACAACTTCGCCGTGCTGCCGCACATCGACGACCGCGACCAGTTCTGGGGCGACAAGCAGAATGGCAAGGGCTGGGTGCGTCCGTCCTCGTACGAGCCCATCCACATGCCGCGCAACACCGGTGCAGGCGTCTACATCGCCGCCTTCAGCGTGCTGCTGGGCTTTGGTCTGACCTGGCACATCTGGTGGCTGGCCATCATCGGCCTGGCGGGCATGATCGGCAGCTTCATCGCCCGGTCCTTCGATGACGACATCGATTACTGGGTGCCGGCCGAGGAAGTGAAGCGCATCGAAGACGCGCGCTTTGCCAAGCTCGAACAGCAACATGCGGCTCAGGCCGCGAAGGCGATCTGATCATGTCCTCCACGACCACGCTTGACCACCACGGCGCCCACGCGGGCGGCCACGATCACGACCACGAGCATCACGACGGCGGTGGCAACACCGTCTTCGGGTTCTGGGTCTACCTGATGAGCGACTGCCTGCTGTTCGCGGGCCTGTTCGCCACCTACGCGGTGCTGTCCGGCGCCACGGTGGACGGACCGACGGCGAAGGAGCTGTTCGACCTGAAGTTCGTGCTGGTGGAAACCTTCCTGCTGTTGTTCAGCAGCTTGAGCTTCGGCTTCGCCATGATCTCCGCGCACAAGCGCAAGATGGCCGGCCTGTACGGCTGGCTGGCGGTCACCGCGCTGCTGGGTATCGGCTTCCTGTGCATGGAAATCTGGGAGTTCAACCACCTGATCCATGAAGGTGCGGGCCCGGGGCGTAGTGCGTTCCTGTCGGCCTTCTTCTTCCTGGTGGGCACCCACGGCCTGCACGTGGCGTCAGGCTTGTTGTGGATGGCGGTGCTGGTGATCCAGATCTCCAAGAACGGCCTGACCGCGCGCAACAGCACGCGTCTTGCCTGCCTGAGCCTGTTCTGGCACTTCCTGGACATCATCTGGATCGGTGTGTTCACCGTCGTCTATCTGCTGGGAGCGCTGTAATGGCCAATCACCACCACACCGAAAACGCTGCCGACGCGCATGCCGGCGGTCTGAAGTCCTATCTGATCGGCTTCGTCATGGCCGTGATCCTCACCGTCATCCCGTTTGCGATGGTGATGAGCGGGGCGTTCTCCAAGGGCGTCACCGTCATCGTGATCTCGGTGATGGCTGCCGTGCAGATGCTGGTGCACATGGTGTACTTCCTGCACATGGACCGTACGCCGGAGCAGCGTTCCAACGTGCAAGTGGGCCTGTTCTCGCTGCTGATCATCGGCATCGTGATCGTGGGTTCGCTGTGGGTGCTGCACAACATGAACGTCAACATGATGCATTGAGACGGCAGCCACGCCGGATCACTGAAAGCCGCCGGAGCTCCGGCGGCTTTTTTTTGCCCGGCAATCCATCGCAGCATGACCAATGGCATACGGGGGAAGCGCTGGCGTGCGCTTAGCATCGAAGGCTGCCTGATCCAGGTCCCAACGGAATCGCGATGAACGTCCCCACTGTCTTGTCCTTGTCGCTGCTCGCGGCGCTGTCCCTGCCTGCCGCCGCACAGACCGCCGCGCCGCAGGATGTGCCGTTCGAAGGCACCTTGAAGATCGACGTCGATGCCACCGATCTGCAGCACCGCATCTTCAAGGTCAAGACCACCATGCCGGCCACGCCGGGCCCGATGACGCTGCTGTATCCGCAGTGGATCCCGGGCAACCATTCGCCTACCGGCCCGATCGACAAACTGGCCGGTCTGGTGATCAAGGTCGATGGCAAGGTGGTGCCCTGGACGCGCGACCAGTTCGATGTCTACGCCTTCAAGGTGGACGTGCCGCAAGGCGCCAGCGAGCTGGTGGCCGAGTTCAAGTTCCTCTCGCCGCAGGCCAGCAGCCAGGGCCGGGTGATGATGACTCCGGAAATGCTCAACCTGCAGTGGAACACCACGGCGCTGTATCCGGCCGGCTACTTCGCGCGCAACATCAAGGCGCAGGCCAGCGTGACCCTGCCGGCGGGCTGGAGCTATGCCACGGCCATGGAAACCGAACGCCGCGTGGGCGACACGGTGACCTTCAAGCCGATCGATTTCGATGACCTGGTCGACTCGCCGATGTTTGCCGGCAAGTACTACAAGCGGGTCGAATTGAGCGCCGGCAAGCAGCCGGTGTATCTGAACGTCTTTGCCGACGAAGCCAAATCGCTGGACGCCAAGCCCGAGCAGATCAAGGCGCACGCCGCGTTGGTGCAGCAAATGGACAAGCTGTATGGCGCGCGGCATTTCGACCACTACGAATTTTTGCTGGCGCTGACCAAGAAGCTGGGCGGCATCGGCCTGGAGCATCACCGTTCCAGCGAGAACAGCGGTGCACCGAACTACTTCACAGAGTGGGACAAGAGCTGGACCGGGCGCGACTTGCTGGCGCATGAGTTCAACCATTCCTGGAACGGCAAATACCGCCGCGGCGCGGATCTGGCGACGCCGAATTTCAACGTGCCCATGGGCGACAGCCTGCTGTGGCTGTATGAAGGCCAGACCCAGTTCTGGGGCGAAGTGATGTCGGCGCGCTCCGGCCTATGGACGCAGGAACAGGCACGCGACATGCTGGCCGGCGTAGCCGCCCAATACGAGCGTGGCCGTCCCGGCATGGCGTGGCGCACGGTGCAGGACACCACCAACGACCCGACCATGTCGATGCGCCGCCCCAAGGCGTACCGCAACTATCAAATGTCGGAAGACTATTACTCCGGCGGCCAGATGATGTGGCTGGAAGTGGATAGCAAGCTGCGCGCGTTGACCAACAACAAGCGCTCCATCGATGACTTCGGCAAGGCGTTCTTCGGCATGAAGAACGGCGATTGGGACGTCAATCCGTACACGTTTGATGACATCGTCAGCACCCTCAACGGCGTGGCTGCCTTCGACTGGGCGAGCTTCCTGCGCAGTCGCATGGATGGGCATGGTTCGTTGATCGGCGGCATCGAAGCCAATGGCTGGAAGCTGGTCTACAACGACGAGCCGAACCTGGCCACCAAGACCGACGAGAGCGACGACAAGGACGCCAGCCTGACCTATTCGCTTGGCATGTCGTTGAAAGCCTCGGGCGATATCAGCGATGTGCTTTGGGACGGCCCGGCCTTCAATGCGGGCCTGATCACGGGCAATACGATCGTGGCGGTCAACGGCCGCGCCTTCAGTAGTGACGTGATCAAGGACGCGATCACCGCCGCCAAGGGAACCACCGTGCCGATCGAGCTGCTGGTCAAGCGACTCGACCGCTACGACACAGTGCGCATCGACTACCACGGCGGGCTGCTGTATCCGCATCTTGAGCGGATTGCCGGCAAACCGGACCGTTTGAGCGAGCTGTACAAGGCGCGTTGAATGGAGCGCTGCGCCGGCATCCTGCATGCGTGCAGGATGCCGGTGTAGAGCTGGATGATCGTCGATGGATGAGCGGTGCTTGTTCGGCTGAAGCAGTCTGGTGCGTGGGCGTCGCTCGTTCACCTTGCCGCTCGCTGGGTGCGCTGTTTGCAAATGTCGTAGTGGTTTAGATGCGCCTTTTCAGGGCCTTTGTTCGCGCGAGGCATGCCGCCGCATCTCGCTACGCGGAGTGACGGCGCCATCCCGGCTTATGTCTGGGTGCCGGAACCATCTGCGTGCGTTTCCTGCATCAATGCCTGAGCGACTCCATGCATGCCGCAGGCGGGTAGTTTTTGTCGCGAGCTGCGAGCAGCATTCTTGAATCCCGAATCCCGAATCCCGAATCCCGAATCCCGAATCCCGAATCCGCGACGCGCAGTGCGCTCGGCATCGGGACTGAGTAATCGAATGGCTTGCATCAACGGTCGATGCCGCACCGGCTGGACCCGCAACCGCTGACACACCACACCGTGATTGGCTGACGCCAGTCTCCGGCTCAGGTCGCGCGCGGTGAGACCCGCCGCAGCTATGCTTCGGCTTCAGAAGCAACGGCAAGAAGATGATGGCGAAGGCGAAGACGGCCTATGTCTGCGGCGAATGCGGCGCCGAGTACACCAAGTGGCAGGGACAGTGCACCGAGTGCGGGGTGTGGAACACGCTCAGCGAGATCGTGCTGGAAAGCGCCACGCCCGCTGGCAAGGCCTCGCCGGCGGCCTCGCGGCGCAGCGGCTGGGCGGGCAAGACCGAAGCGCCCAAGATCACCGCGCTCAAGGATGTGCAGCAGTCCGAGCAGGCGCGGGTGTCCACCGGCATCGGCGAGTTCGATCGTGTGCTTGGTGGCGGCCTGGTCGAGGGTGCGGTGGTCCTGATCGGCGGCGACCCGGGTATTGGCAAGTCGACGTTGTTGCTGCAGGCGCTGGCCAGCATGGCCAGCACGCTGCCGGTGTTGTACGTCACCGGCGAAGAATCGCTGGCCCAGGTGGCCGGGCGCGCGGTGCGGCTGGACCTGCCACTGGAAGGGTTGAATGCGCTGGCCGAAACCGGGATCGAGAACATCCTGCAGCACGCCAGCGTGGCGCGGCCCAAATTGATCGTGGCCGATTCGGTGCAGACGCTGTGGACCGAGTCGCTGACCGCGGCACCCGGCTCGGTCAGCCAGGTGCGCGAGAGCGCTGCGCGGCTGGTGCGCTATGCCAAGGAAACCGGCACGGCGGTGTTCCTGGTCGGGCATGTCACCAAGGAAGGCGGCATCGCCGGCCCGCGCGTGCTCGAGCACATGGTCGATGCGGTGCTGTATTTCGAGGGCGAAAGCGGCAGCCGCTTCCGCTTGCTGCGTGCGTTCAAGAACCGCTTCGGTGCGGTCAACGAGCTGGGCGTGTTTGCGATGGGTGAGAAGGGCCTCAAGGAGGTCTCCAACCCCTCGGCGATTTTCCTTTCCGGCGGCAGCACCCATCAGCCGGGCAGTTGCGTGATGGTCACCCGCGAAGGCACGCGTCCGTTGATGGTGGAGGTGCAGGCGCTGGTGGATGCCTCGCCGTTGTCGAATCCGCGGCGGGTCGCCGTGGGGCTGGAGCAGAACCGCCTGGCGATGTTGCTGGCGGTGCTGCACCGGCATGGCGGCATCGTGGTCGGTGACCAGGACGTGTTCGTCAACGTGGTCGGCGGTATCCGGGTACAGGAGACCGCCGCCGACTTGCCGGTGCTGCTGGCGGTGTTGTCGTCGTTGCGCGACCGGCCACTGGCCGAGAAGACGATCGCCTTCGGTGAGGTGGGGTTGTCGGGAGAGATTCGCCCGGTGCCCAACGGCGAGGACCGCCTGAAGGAGGCGGCGACGCACGGCTTCAAGCGCGCGATCGTACCCAAGGCCAATGCGCCGAAGGCGTCCAGCATCAAGGGCATGGAGATCGTTGCCGTGGAGCGATTGAGCCAGGCCCTGGAAGCGGCGGCGGAGTAAGCCCGCAGCCGCCACCGACGTTGTCGCTAAGTCGCTGCCTGGTTGCTCGCCTCTACCGGGCTCGCTGTTGCGGGCGGCGCAGGCGCTGCGCCTCCACGTCCTGCAAGCTGCAGCTCTCCCCAGCGACAAGTGCGATGGGGGGCGTGCGGCCGTGCGGGTCAGCAGCAGCGCCAGGCCCGACCGCTCGTCGGACAGCGCCAGCCATACGCGCCAGAGCGTAAAGAAAACGTTTTCACCAGACTGCGGCTATGGCACCATGCGCGGCCCGTTGCACTGTGCACCGGATCACACACACCGCTTATTGCTCGTCACCAGGAGACTCACGATGGAATGGATGTTGCTGCCGCTCAAGCGTTATGCCGACTTCAATGGTCGTTCGCGCCGCAAGGAATATTGGATGTTCATGCTGCTGCAGGCCATCATCCTGCTGGTGCTGGGTGGTCTTTTCGGCATCGCAGCGGCAGTGGGCGGCGGCGATAACGGCCCGGGCGCGCTGGCCTGGGTGGTCTTCGCGATCATGGTGATCGTGATGCTGGCAATGGTGGTGCCGAGCATTGCGGTGAGCGTGCGTCGCTTCCACGACCAGGGCAAGTCTGGCTGGTTCTATCTGATCAGCCTGGTGCCTTACCTCGGCGGCTTCATCGTGTTGGTGTTTATGTGCCTCGAAGGTACGCCCGGCCCGAACGAGTACGGCGAGAGCCCGAAGCAGTAAGTTCTTCTAAACTGCAAAAAACAGCGGCGCCAAGGGAAACCTGGCGCCGTTGTCGTTTATGGGTGTTTGCATCGGTGCGGTAATGCAATGGCAGCAGCGGGGGTTGCCATGCGGCGCAAGCTTGATCAGGAGCGGCGGGGGATCTGGCGAGAACGCCGCCTTGTTGCTGGACATCAACGCTCTGCAGGGATGGCCAATATTTCCGGTGTCGGCGATGCCGCAACGACGGCGGCCGAAGCACTGCTCCATGCGGCGCTTCGGCCTCGCATTACTGACATTGCTGCCTCGAACGTACACGTCTGCGCTGACTGCGAAGCCCAAGTCTTCATGAGCCGTCGCAACACGAACGAACCCCATCGACCGTGCGCGTGACGTCGCGCCCGTGCAGCCAAACACTCTGACTCAGGCGAGCTCCGTCAAGACGCCAGCAACGCCTGCACCGGTGCGTTATCTCCAAGCAGAGCAGCCGCAGCTCAGCAAGCTGCGGTGCGATTGACCGTATTGGACGTCATGCCCTTGGAGGGTGCCGCCGTGTTGCCGTCCGACAGCGCCAGTTCGAGCTTGTAGCCATGCGAATACACGGTGCGAATGCGCACTGCGCCACTGTGGTTGCACAGCCGCAGTTTCTTGCGCAGCTTGTAGATGTGCTGTTCCATGGTGCGGTCGGTGAACTCGGTATGGCTACCCCAGACTGCCTTGGCCAGCTGGCAGCGGCGGAAGCACACGCCCGGATTCGAAAACAGCAGCCAGGCGATGGAGAACTCGCGCGCGGTCAAGGCAATCGCGGTTTCGTGCAGGTACACCGTGTTCTTCTCGCGGAGCAGCTGATACGGGCCCACCTTGATCTGCTGGGCCTGGATGCAGGTGGCTGCCATCGGCCAAATGGCGAGCGATGCGCGCACATGCAACTCGTGTGAGTTGACTGGCAGGCTGAGCACTTCGTGGGCGCCGGCGCGATACCAGGCCAGCAAGTCGTCGGGGCACTCGAAACGGCCCAGCACAATCAGTGGGGTGGGGTGACCACTGTGGCAGCGCTGCCAGGCGAGCAGGGAACTGTCGTCCGATGCCACGCAATGGGCATCGAAAACCAGAAGCTCGCACGGCGAGTGGCGCAGGCAGCGCAGCAATTCGAGTTCGTCTGAAAAGATGGTGACCTCTGGGACCAGAGTCGCCAGGCTGGCGTTGATCTGTGATGCCAGCCGCGCGTCCTGCGTCAGTACGAATGCCGATCCTTGGCGGTCATTCGCAGCGGCGTCCATCACTCGCGCGCCCACGCCGGCGGTACGGGCGCAGCCCAGACCATGGAACTGAGCACAACAGGCTTACTAAAGGTATCCAGGCACATAGCCATATCACTCGACCGCTTCGGGGGGATCTGACCTGCGTCAGACGAATGGTATGTACCATTGCGGAGGCGAAAAGTTTCGTTGCCTAGCGCGAATTCCGATCAGCGGAGTCATCCGCTTTAGCGGGTGGTCAGTTAGCCGCAACACAGCTCTTACTCTCTAGTTAAGCAATCGTCGTCTGACGCATAGGGCTGGTTGGGGCGTTTTAATTCGGTCGGGTTGCTGCACACAAAACCCCATGCTGGAGCGGCGGCATGCCAACGTGCAGGTGTAGACCAAGGTATAGAGATTTTGCTGACTCTCTGCGCGAGAAAGAATATCTCGAGGGACTTAACTATCGCGCCGCTGAACAAAATGCTCTTGTAATTACAGGTGGACCGGCGAATCGCCGGAAAACAGCGTGTGCCCTCATTGCACTGGATTAACGGCCATTTGACATTGAGCGCGAGCGATCGCAGATGTTTAGCGCGCCTTCGCGCATCTGCGTGCCGAACACCGCATCCGTACGCCCACGCATCGTCCTGTGATGCACCGTCAAGATACGCCGGCGCATCGTCTGGCCTTCGTCGCTACGCAGGTGCGGGATCCACTTCGCAGTTTGCAAGACAGAGTGAGAATTTTTGAATTTCTAGCTGCTTCGAAGTGAGAAATTCTATTGGATCCGCTGCATACAATCGTTTGCGCCCACCACAACGGCGCCTTTTGTTGTTTTTGCTCCTCCCCTTCAGAGAGCCCGGCATGATCCTTTCGACCTACTTCGCAGCGATCTCTGCGTTGTCTTACGCAGACCGTCTTCCGATCTATACGAGCAGGATGCTTGTTGGTGCTTGGCCACAGGGTCTGCAGCACCTCCAGCAACGTCGCGAGGGGCAGGCAGCTCCGGATGGCAGCGACGACGAAGTCGCATTGCTGGGCGCCAGCGCCGATGCCTTGTTGATTCTGGAGTATCAGGAAGAGGCAGAGGATGCCTATCGGCAGGCGTCCAAGGCGATGCGTGGGCACCAGCGGCAGCTGCGCCTGCTGTCGTGCCGCAACACCGCGTGGCTGATGTTGAGCCAGCGCCGGCTGAGTGCAGCGCTCAATTGCTTTGCGCAACTGGCCATGGACCGCGATACCCCGGCGGTGCTGTGTGGCGAGAGCCTGCTCGGCAAGGCGCTGACCCACTTCCACCTGGGCCAGAGCACCCTGGCACTGCAGACGCTGGAACGCGCGCAAGAGGTGGTTTCCGAGCTGGAGCTCGGTGCGGCGGACTGGACGCGTGTGGTCGGCGCGCTGCGTCTGGACCTGATCGCCCAGCTGCGGATCCGGCGCGGCGAGCGCATGAGCGACCACGTGTTCTGGCAGGCCACGCTGCGCCAGGAAGATGCCGCGCATACCTTCGAGGCCAGCGAGCTGCGTGCCTGCATCGCCGATCTGTCCGAGAGCATGCCGGTGCTGGCGCAACGCATGCGCCATGTGCGCAATCTGCTGCGCATTGCTGGTGGAGACATCTTCGGCTTCGACGCGCAGATCGATGCCTTGCCCGCAGCGGCCACCGGTTGCCCGCCATGCGCGCGGCAGGATGCGCAAGTGGAGCTGGCGCTGGCCGCATTGGCGGTTGGGCGTGCGGACCTGGCCGAACGCGCGCTGGCCGGTGCCGGGCGCCATCACGCGCCGCGCTGGAACCTGGAGTTCGAGTATTGCCAGGCCAAGATCAGCCAGGCACTGGGACGTGCCGAGCAAGCCTTGCTGCTCTACAACCGCTACGCCCTGGGGGCTGTGCAATGCCTGCGCAGCGAGGTCCAGGCGCCGCGGTTGCTGGAAAGCGGCACACCGGCGCATGTCAGCGATGACATTTCCGCCCGCCTGCCGGCCAAGTACCGGCGTGCCTACGCGTACATGATCACCAATGCCCATCGATCGGACCTGTCGATCAACGAGGTCGCCGCGCAGATCGGGGTGACCGGGCGCGCGCTGCAGCAGGCCTTCAAATCAGCGACCGGCTTGTCGCCGACCCAGGTGCTGCGCCGGTATCGCATGCAGGGCATCCGCGATGAACTGTTGGCCGATGGCGGTTGTGGCAGCGTGCTGCAGGCGGCGAGCCGCTGGGGTGTGGGCAGTCGCTCGGCGCTGGCCAAGGGCTATCGCCAGCATTTCAATGAAGCGCCGATGGAAACCCTGCAACGCTAAGCAGGCCGCTGCCCTGCAGCAATGCAGGGCAGCGGTGAGCGGTGAGCGGGTAGAGGGGTGGCACGCGGCGGCGATGCGCCCCTGTTCGCGCTGTGCCGGACGTTGGCTCAGCCGGCGTTTATGCGCAGCGCGCTTGCACGAAGCAGGCGTGACGTTTGCAGTTTTTGCCGGCAAATCCGGCCGTTTTGCAGCGCTTTGCAAGAGTGTGCTGCCGGGCCTTGAATACCCGGCACCTATGTAACGATGGATGTAACGCTGGGATCTGTTGCCTGAGAAGGCCGGCCTGTGCCGCCGGCGCGGCGCGTACGTGCGCGGTCCGTGGCTTGCGGCTATCCTTTCCGGCTCGCATTGCCACCCAGGCAGGCGTGTCCGAGGATGGACGCGGCCGCCAAGGACACGACGACCGATCATGCAAGATCCCATCAATGAGGCGACGGACGCCTCGCAGATCCGCCGCGCAGGCGTCGATCTCAACGGGCTCATGTCCGTACTCAGCAAGCATTTGTATTCGACGCCGGTGGTCGCGTTGCGCGAGCTGGTGCAGAACGCGCACGACTCGATCCTGCGCCGGCGCCTGGAGCAGCCGGAGTGGGGTGGTGCGTCGCTGATCGAAGTGCATGGCGATCCCGCCCAGGGCACCGTGCGCATCATCGATACCGGCGCCGGGCTGACCCAACAGGAGATCCACGACTATCTGGCCACCGTGGGCGTGGGCTACACCCGCGGCCTGCGTCAGAGCGGGCATGAAGACAGCGGCCTGATCGGCATGTTCGGGCTGGGCTTCCTGTCGGCATTCGTCCTGGCACGGCGGGTCACCGTGCGCACCACCTCGTATCAGACGCCGACGCTGGGCCATTGCTATGTGTCCAGCAATGCCGAGCAATACACGGTGAGCCCGATTGCCGCACGTGCCCAGGTCGGCACCGAGGTGGTGCTGGAGCTGCATCCGAATTATCTGCCGTTGGCCCAGGAGGGCCGCCTGCGCGAGATCCTGTCGCAGTACTGCGCGCTGTTGCGCGAGCCGATCCAGATTGGCCGCGATGCACAGCCGATCAACCCGGAGCCGCCGCCGTGGCGCATGGTCGATGCGGTGCCGTTGCATCCGGTGCAGGCCTGGCGCCGCCAGCGCGAATTTGCCGCGCGCTTCGAGCGTAACTTCGAGCCGTTGTGCTGCATGCCGGTGCGCAGCGACGAAGGCAGCGATGCAGTCGGTCTGTTGTGGGTGCAGGATGGGGCGACCTACGGCACCAGCGATAACCGCAATCTGTCGGTTTTTTTGCTTGGCATGTTGCTCGATGACAACGCGCGCGAATTGCTGCCGCCATGGGCCGGTTTCATCGGTGGGGTGATCGAATCCAACCGCTTGACGCCCACTGCCAGCCGCGAAGATTTGCAGCGCGATGCGGTGTACAGCGCGGTGCAACACGCACTCTCCGAAGCCTTGGTGCAAGGTCTGGCCGAGGTCGCGCGTCAGCAGCCGGAGGCATGGCGCCGCATCCTGCTCCGCCACAACGAAGCGCTGCTGGGCGCGGCGTTGTGCGACGAGCGCCTGTTCGAATTGTTGATGGAACATGTGCGCGTGCCCACCTCGCAAGGCGATCTGCCGGCGCAGCAACTACCGTCGCGTGGTGCGGTGCACGTGATCCTGGACAGCGATGCCGGCTTCGAGGAAATGCTGTTCCGCGCCATGGGCGTGCCGGTGGCCTATGGCAACCGCTATGCGGTGGTGCCGTTCCTGCGCCGCTGGGCGCAGGCCAAGGGCGTGCGCTTGGTCGAACTGGGCACCGAACAAGGCAACCGGCAGCTGTTCCATCTGGACAGCCTGCCTGCCGACGAACTGGCCTGGCTGGAGCAGCACCTGGGCGATGGCGAGGCGTTGGTGCCGGCGCGTTTCAGCCCGGAGGAACTGCCGCTGGTGGTGGTGCCCGACCGTGAGGCGGAGCTCAAGCGGCGCCTGGAACAGGACGAGAACGACAAGCGCGTCTCGACCGCGGCCTTGCGCCTGGCGCGGCAGTTCACTGCGCGCATCGAATCGCAACAGACCCAGCGGCTGTATCTGAATCTGGATAACCCTGCCTTGCAATCCCTGCTGGCCGCGCACCGCGCGGGCAACCCGCAGGCGGCGGTCGCCGCACGTTTGCTGCGTTCGCTCAAGGTGATCGTTGCCGCGCAGGGCCGCACCCAGCAGACGCCAGGCGCGGCCGAAGCAGAGGCGGGTGTGTCTGCGTTGAATCGGGCCTTCGGCGATTTTGCCGCGGCTGTCACCCACTTGCTGGCGCGCTGAGCGCCGGATCAAAGGACGCGTCATGGAAATCTGGAACTGGGTGGAAAAACTGCAGGACGATCTGGGCGAAGCCGGGCAGCCGCAAAATGCGCAGCTGCTGACACGACTGACCGATCACATCTGCGATCTGCAGATCGAGCGTGCCGAGGCGCTATTGCCGGAGGCGCGCGCGCTGGGCAAGACCCTGGCCAACCCGTGGCTGGAAGTGTTCGTCGGGCATTGGGAAATGCGCAACCGGGTGGGCAACCTGTGCGAGGGCGAACGTGCGTTGGGCGATGCGGTGTCGCTGTTCGAACGCGCGCACCGCCCCGATGCGGTGGAATGCCCGCAGTCGGTGTGTGTGACCCAGGACCTGGCGGCGTGTTACGCCAACATCGATGGCCCGGGCTGGGTGCAAGAGCGCATCGAGGTATGCGAAGAAACCCTGGCGCGCATCGACCCCAGCTGGTCGTGCTACCAGTGCCTGAGCTGCGAAAAGGCCGACGCCTTGCTCGACGATGGCCGCGGCGATGCGGCGCTGGCGTATCTGGAGCAGCAGTCGGGAACCATCCTGGCGCACGGCGGCGAGATCTACGACGGCGTGCCGGACATGCGTATCTCGATCCTGCTGGCGCTGGGCCGCGCTGCCGAGGCGCTGGAACTGGTCGAGCAGCGCGAGCGCGAGGCTGCGCGCGAAGGCGCGGAGTGGGCCAACTGCAGCCAGCCGCGTCAGTTGCAGAAAACCCGCGCGCTGGCCTTGTTGGGGCGCGACGAAGAGGCCATGCAGGCCCTGCTGCTGTGGCGCGATGTGGCGCCGCGCTATCGCCTGCACTGGTTGCGTGCGGTGGCGGTGCTGGTGTCGCGCGCGCCCGAGCGCAACAGCTGGGACCTGGGCAGCCGCGTGCAGACCATGCTGGACCACTACGCGCAGGTGGGTGCGCACCGCATCTTGATCGAAGCAGCGGAGCTTGCGATCGGGATGGCCTTGCAGCGCGGCGCGGTGTGGACCGCGCGCCGGCACCTGGCGCTGGCCCGCGCGCATGTGCCCAGGCTGCGGCTGGACCGTGGCGCCACCGAGTTGCTGAACACCCTGGCCGCACGCATCGATGCGGCGCCGGTGAGCGCGCCGCCGCCGGCGCCCGCCGACCAGTTGCTGGCGTGGTTGTCCGCGCAGGACCAGGAGTCCGCGCGCAATCCGGAACAGGAAGCGCAGTGGTTGCTGCAGGCAGTGGCCGAGCGGCCCGACGATGCCGAACTGGTGGACACCACCGCATCGGCCTTGAGCGCATGCGCAGCCGATGAAGACGCGATCGCCTTGCTGTGGCAGTTCGTGCAGCGGCACGCCGATCGCGAAACCAGCCCCACGTTCCGGCTGATGAATCTCTTGCTCGGCCGTGGCGACGAGGCCAGCGTGTGCCGTCTGGCGCAGCTGTATCGTGCCCAGGTACCGGTGGCGGCGTTGTGGTGCGAAGCGCAGCTGGCACAGCGGCTGGCCGACTGGCCCGCGCTGGAGCAGGCCTGCGCCGCATTGCTGGCGCTCTCGCCGAGCTCGCACGGTGCGCGCGGGCTGTTGGCGCGCATGTACCTCAACACCGGGCGTTTCGCCGAGTCGGCCGACGTCTATCGGCAGCTGACTGAGCTACTGGAAGAACCACGCTCGGCATATTGGGACCACATGACCGCCGCCAGTGCGGCGCAGGACTGGGACGCAGTGCGTGCCTGCGCGCAGGCAATCGGCATGGAGTTGAGCAGCACCAGTGGCGTGGTCGAGGAGACCTGGGGCTGGGTGATCATCCGCTGCATCGAAGACGGCGAAGTGGCCGAGTATTACGCGCGCCGCACCGGGCCGGTGACCGCACGCATCGTTGAAAATGCGCCGTCGCAGCGCCGCCAGCACGTGGGCGACTGGGTGGTGTTCGACGCGGAGCTGGTGTATCCGCCGCCGGAGGATGAAGCCGAACGCGCACGCTTCGTGCCGACCTATCCGCAGGTGCATGTGCTGCAGGCCGGCGGCTACGGCAACAGCTGGCTGGTGGATGGCGTGCATCCGGGCGAGCCGGCGATCGACGCCTTGCGCAAGGACATTGAAGCGCGTGGGTGGACGCTGTGGGTGCACAGCCGCGACGACTATCGCCTGATCGATCCGGACAATGCAGATGCCTTCGATGCGGAAGACCCGCAGTCCGGATTGCCGGGCGTGCTGTTCACCGTCGCCCTGCCGGAGGCAGTGCCACCGCTGGAACTGCACCGCGCGCTGGTGATGGCGACGGCCGGCTGGCCGCACCGCATGTGCTGGATGCGGCTTGCCGAAGCCTGCGACCAGGACACCACCCCGCATATGCAGGCGATCGAGCGCTACGGTCTGTAAGACCACCAGTGGTTACGGCGCGCTGCGGTTCTCGTGGCGCGCCGTTTTTTTAGTAGGGGAGCGCAATGCGGGCGCTGATGTCTTTAGCCCGGTAAGCGCGATGACCCTGGAATTTTTTTTTTGACGCTCAAACTGGGCGTCATTGAATCTGCAGAAACAGCGGAATGTTCGCGTGGCTTGGGCGCGCACGCGAAATGGCGGCGTAACGCTTGCGTGTGATCTCGCAGCGACTGGCACGACATTTCTCGCGCTTATGCCACGCGTTCTGCATCCGGCCAAACGTCCAGCAAGACTGGCGTGCACGATGCGCCGCGCCAGTCTGCGACCGTGTGCGTTGCATTTTCAGCAAGGCACACCTTCAAGAGCTGACTCAGCTGCGCTTGCCGTAACGTGCCAGCCAATGTGCGTAGGACGGCGGCAGCACCCGCGATGGGCGTTCTTCGCCCAGCGCCAACGCGGCGTGATACGGCCAGTGCGGGTTGGCCAGATGTGCGCGGCCGACCATCACCAGCTCCATCTGCCCGGCCGCAACCACGCGGTCTGCTTCCAGCGGATCGTCGATGTTCCAGGACGAGGCCACCGGCAGCGCGGCCTCGCGGCTCACGCGTTCGGCGATCGGTGCCAGCAGGGCAGGCCCCCACGGAATGACAGCGTTGGGCGTGCTGAAGCCCATGCTGACGTTGAGCAGATCCAGCCCATCGCGCTTGAAATTGCGGGTCAGTGCGATGGCTTCCTGCAGGGTTTCCTCGTCGCGTCCGTCGAACTCGATCACGCCGAAACGTGCGGTCAGCGGCAAGTGTTCCGGCCATACCGCGCGCACCGCCTGCAATGTTTCCAACAGAAAACGCGCGCGGTTTTCGGCGCTGCCGCCATAAGCGTCCTGGCGCTGGTTGGCATGTACGGAGAAGAAGCTCTGTGCCAGATAGCCATGAGCGAAGTGCAGCTCCAGCCACTTGAAGCCGGCAGCGAGGGCGCGCTTGGCGGCGGCGACAAAATCACCGCGCACGCGGGCGATATCGTCCAGGTCCATTGCACGCGGCAGCTTGGGCAGATTCGCACCGAACGCGACCGCTGACGGCGACAGCGTGTCCCAGCCGCGCGCATCGCCGTCGGCGATATGGTCGTCGCCTTCCCACGGCAGATTGGCGCTGGCCTTGCGCCCGGCATGGCCGATCTGTATACCGGGCACGGCGCCCGCGGCGCTGATGGAGGCGGCGATGCCTGCGAGTCCTTCGGCCTGGGCGTCATTCCACAGGCCCAGGCAGCCGGGGGTGATGCGGCCTTCCGGCGACACGCCGGTGGCCTCGACGATCACCAGCCCGGCACCACCGCGCGCCATGCTGGCGTAGTGCACCTGATGCCAGTCGTTGGTGAAACCGTCGGTGGCGGTGTATTGGCACATCGGTGGGATCGCGATGCGATTACGGAGCGAGACATCCTTGAGCTGATACGGCGAAAACAGCGATGACATCGGGGAGAGAGCCTTGGAAAATCAGGGAGCGATCAGAGCACGCCGCCGCGCGCATCAAAACACTGCCAGTAGCACAGCGCGTTGCAGCGGCTGAAGGCGCGCAGATCGCCGAGCTAGCAAACTTGATCGAGCGCTGCGGCGCGCGGCGGTGCAGCCACCGATTCGCAGGGCAATGCCGCGAAACGCGACCTCAAAACAGTTCCGGCCACACGCAAAACCACGTAACGACGTGCAGCGAACACAGCAGTCACTGTGAGACACCGCCCGACGTGTCCTGACACACAGCCCGCAAACCAGATC